>JACKQG010004898.1_pt1 | contig 15194 bp, 7 predicted proteins | sample 8237621 | NCBI WGS metagenome assembly JACKQG01 (sample SAMN15677084, study PRJNA649215) | marine metagenome | biome: marine; feature: Black Sea; material: saline water; isolation source: suspended particulate matter (SPM) from the Black Sea western gyre | collected 2013-06-09/2013-06-10 | depth... | reverse complement strand
GGTTCAACAACCATGTTGCACGATCTTTCTATTCTTGAAAAGGTTCAATCACTTCTTTACTAATGCCAACGATGGCGACATTTCCATTTCTGGCTATCAATATATCGGCTATACTGGCCTCGAACCCATCAACTCCAGTATAAATGTGGCTGATCTGAGGCTTACGTACAGTTCGCCAAATGCTGCGATAACCATGTCTGATGCTGGGAGTGGTCAGACAAGGGTGGAATCCACTGCCGCGGAAACCATAACCTTCGATCATCCAACAGGCAATTTGTTTGTCTATGGAAGTACCGGCGACGAGATTTTCCACATCACAAGTTTGTCAGCCAATTATCCAGCAGATATACGCTTCGATGGAGAGGGTGGAAATGATACGATCAACCTGAATGGAAGCGTATCAACTAACAACAAATATGTTGCATTGTTAGCGGAGACTGTGAATATTTCCGCGCCGCTTAGTGTGGGTTCTGGCACGATTGGCATTGTAGCTGATTCCGTAGCGATTAGTGCATCCATATCCGGCAGCAATCAATTGGGTATCTTGCCGCAAACTACCAGTGCCAACATTGGCATCGCCGGGGGCAGCGGCACCCTCAACCTGACAGCCACCGAATTAGGATACCTTTCTGACGGATTTAGCAAAGTTGAAATTGGCGATGAGAGTAATGGTACAGGAACGATTGATATTGGCACTTCAACATTCCTCGATCCGGTTACCCTGTGTGGGGGGACGCTGAACAACTCAGGTTCCAGTATCACCGCGCCTTCCGTAACCCTGGATGGAGCAGTCGCTCCAGGTCAATCTCCTGGCATTCTTACGGTCAACGGCAATTTTGCTTTTACCGACAACAGTTCATTCGATGTAGAAATTGGCGGCACCACACCGGGTGATGCAGCAAACAATCATGACCAAATTGTAGTTAATGGCACAGTCACCATTGGGTCCAATGTCTCGTTGAACACATCTGCTTTTAACAGCTTTGTCCCTTCAGCGGGTGATTCTTTCACCATCATCGACAATGATGGAGCGGATGCCATCTCTGGCACTTTTGCTAGCTTAGCTGAAGGCGCGACCGTTGACAACGATTTCCTGGGTTCGGGTTTGAGCGCAGTAATCAGTTACGCCGGTGGGGACGGAAATGACGTTGAGCTTTATGTACTTGCTGAACCGATCATTGATAAAGAATTTTCACCTACCAGCATCACCGCGGGGGGCACTACCACACTCACTTTCACACTGACCAACCCCAACGTAGGCACCAGTCTTAGCGGTTTGAATTTCACCGACACATTACCATCTGGATTAGAAGTTGCCACATCTCCAAATTTGGGCGGAACCTGTGTGACGGTGGCGGCTACCAATTTCACACCCAATATTGCTGCCGGGATCACAGGGATCAATCTGACTTCAGGTATCACGCTCGCTGCTCGAGAATCTTGCACGATTACTGTTGATCTTGAATCAACATCTGCTGGAACTAAAGTAAATACCAGCGGTAATGTCGGCTCAACTGAAACGGGCTCTGGTACCGACAATGCTACAGCTACTCTCAACGTTTCCGCGCCTGATCTAACAGCAACCAAAACGAATAATGTCAGTGATGCAACCAGTCTGGGCAATCTTGTGGATGGGCTGTGGAGCTGGTCTATCAAGGTGGATAACGTCGGCCCAGATGATGCGACCTTCTCCAGTGGACACAAAATTACTGAAGATAACTTACCCGCTGGCCCGACGTATGGCATACCATCGATTAGCAATAGTACCGATGTGACCGGAACGATTTCGTGCGGCATTCTCTCAAATGTGTTAACCTGCACTGCGAGTGGGGGTAATGTTGTTGTGGGGGATACAAATGGCACTTTCACCGTATCGTTCACCAGCACGCCAACCTCGACAGGAGCACATGTAAATCCTTCTACCACCTGCAGCGTTGACCCTACAGGCAATGTCATAGAAGACAATGAAGCTAACAATGCTTGCTCGGATACCGTAACGGTTTCTGCGCCTGATTTGCGGGTCAGTAAGTCCAATAATGTCTCAGGTACATCCAGCCGTGGCGACCTCAGTGATGGTCAGTGGACCTGGACGCTTACTATGACCAACGTTGGTGGTGGTAAAGCGGTCTTTGCCGATGGCGAGACCATCCTGACTGATTACTTGCCCCTTGACCCGACTTATGGCTCGGTAACTGTTGATGCTGCAGGCTCCACCAATATCACAAACCCCGGCAATATTTCATGCGATATAGACAAAGATTTATTATCTTGTACTGCAAGCGGTGATGATGTCACCTTTGGTGCCACAACAGCCTCCATCAGCCTATCCTTTACTGCCACTCCGATCTCCACGGGTGCAAATCTCAACCCAACAACGACCTGCGCGATTGATCCAAACTCGAAGGTCACCGAGAGCAATGAAGGCAATAACACCTGCTCTGATACAGTCACGGTTAGTGTCCCAGACCTGACGATATCGAAAAGCAACAATGTCAGCAATGCCACCAGCCTGGGCGACATTAACGATGGCGCCTGGACATGGTCCGTGGTGGTGAGCAACACGGGTGCGGGTGAGGCTGTCTTTGCTGACGGTGAGACGATTATCTCAGATCAGTTGCCAGTTACCAATATCAGCTACAGTGATACTAAAGTTACAGCACAAATCAATGCCCCTGGTAATATTTCTTGCGCAGTCGATTTCAACAGCAAATTACTAATTTGTATAGCTGGAAGCGCGGGCCTTACAATTGGTGCAACCACGGGCTCAGTGACGATCACAACTACAGCAACACCAACAGCAGCGGGCACGTTCACCAACCCGACCGGCGGGACTTGTGGAGTTGATCCTGACGGGGATGTGATCGAGAGTAATGAGAGCAATAACAGCTGCACAGCCAACTCGGTGACAGTCAGTGCGCCTGACTTGAGCGCCAGTAAAACCAACAACGTTGGGGGCGAGGTTGATTTCAATGGAAGCTGGACCTGGACGACAAGCATTACGAATATGGGCACTGGCGAGGCAGTATTTGAAGAAGACGAATTGATCTTTAGTGATGACCTGCCAAATACCAATATAAGCTATGGAGCGGTATCAACCAAAAATATTGTGGACATCAGCGGAACTGCGCATACGCTTGATTGCAGCGTTAGCTCATCGACCATTTCATGCTATCCGCGTGGCGGAACACTCATATTTGGCGCGACAACTGGCAGATTCGATGTTGCCATCACTGGTACACCCAGTGTTCCTGCTACTTTCGATAACCCGCGTTCTGGGGGAGCCTGTGGGGTGGACCCCAATTCCAAAGTTGGTGAAAGCGATGAAAGCAATAATAGCTGCTCAGATTCCGTGAAATCTAGAGGGCCAGACCTAACGGCAACAAAATCCAATGATACCAGTGACAAAGTCACCCAGAATGGCACCTTCAATTGGGAAATTACGTTGAAAAATATTGGATCTCAAGATGCCGTATTCCCCACAACAACTGCGATCCTGTCTGACACGCTCCCCACTGGCGCGACCTACGGTGTGCCGACCATACGTGTTGCTGACGTCACGAACGGCGATTACATTCACTGCGCAATTGATGCATCATCCATTTTGCTTTGCGAAGAATCAGGCAAGGGCTCAGTCACGATCGGCGCGACGACGGGGGAAATTGTGGTCACAATTCCAATAACTGATGCTGGCTTGGCTGGCGATTTAGCCAATCCTGTGACGTCCTGTTCCGTGGACCCAACAAATGCTCTCGTCGAAGAGAGTGAAACCAACAATGACTGCGCTGACACTGTCGAAGTCACAATTGCCGAAGTTGATATGCAACGCCCTGCTGGGACATCCATCCCAGACGGCGGCACTGACAATCTTGGGGATCAGTCTCCAGGAGTTGTCAACCTAACCTATACAGTGGATAACACATTGAGCACCGAGCAGCTCAGCATCACAGCTGTTGATGCCGATAATCTGATTAACGTCAGCAATTTTGATTTGGTAACACCACTGCCCATTGAGGTCGCGGCGGGGGCTGTCGGTTCTTTCGATATCTCTTTTGAAGTAGATAGCTTAGGCGATTTCAGTTTAGAAATCCATATGCCTAATAATGACCCCGACGAGAGTCCTTATGATATCCAAATTGCTGGAAGTGGCGCAGCAGTTCCTGAGATCGAAATCTTTGGTAATGACACCAGCATCTTTGATGGGGATTCAACACCGAGCCCGCCAGATCACACAGATTTTGGCTCTGCAGACGAAAACGGTGCAACGATCACGCGTACTTTTACAATAAGAAATTCTGGCGAAGCGGAGTTAAACTTAGTGGATCCCCTCAGCCCGCCAATTGTAACTATTAGTGGAACACATGCTGGGGATTTCGCCCTAACATCGGATGTGACCGTTTCAACGCTCAATGAAAGTGAACAGACTATGTTCACGATCACCTTCAATCCTAGTGCTCAGGGAATACGCGAAGCGAATATAAGTATTGCAAATAACGATGGCGATGAGAACCCCTTCGACTTCAGCATCCAGGGCACCGGCACCGGACCGGCACCAGAGATGGATGTGCTGGGCAATAACGTTTCTATCCCGGATGGAGATACCTCACCGAGTTCTCTTGATCAAACCGATTTTGGAGCCGTTCTAGTTTCCAATGGATTAGTCACCTATACCTACACCATCGAGAACACGGGCAGCGTCGATTTGAACCTGACCGAAGATCCCAGGATCACCATCGGTGGGGCTCACGCGGCTGAATTTACCCTGGCATCTGATGCCGCTTCAACTGTTGCCAACAGCGGTGGAACCACGACCTTTGAGATCACCTTTGATCCACGCGGCGAGGAATTGCGCCAAGCTACTGTAAGTATCATAAATGATGATGCCGATGAGAATCCCTATGAGTTCAATATCCAAGGGACTGGTGTTGTACCCAGCGGTGGCAATCCTGCCACCCAAAAATTTAATATAGGTGAAGATGGTGGTGAATTCAATGCCGGCGCGGTCACAGTGATTGTGCCCCCCGGCGCGGTGCCCAATGGCACACAGCTGACCATCGTACGCCTACCCATAGACGGTGATGAAGGCAACATCATTATTGGTGATCAAGTCTTCGATATCACCTTCACTGGCCCCAACGGAGAGGAAATCACGGACTTCAGCTTGCCGATTCAGATCATGTTCAGGCCAACCACAGCACAACTGCGCCAGGCGGGATTTGATTTAGACAATTTACATGTACTTACGCGTCATGGAGATGAAGCCTGGCGTGACGTGCCCAATGCATACAACGTTGATGGTTACCGTTGTGTGGATATGTGGCAGTTCAGCGACTTTGGTTTGGGCGTGGCACCCCTGCCTGAGACAGGCTTTGCTCCCGGAGAAATCCATCTCCTGCCAGAACAGCCTGCTGAAAAAGATTATTTTAATGTCATTGCGAACCCCGAAAGGTTGACACTTGCACCTGCGGTGCCAAGTGCAGGTGAGCAATCTCCCCACTCTGCTGGAGATCGCGTCGTTGCACAATTCGCTCCTCGCGATGACAATTTCATCTTAGCGATTCCGGCATTGAGCCTGGAATTGCCCATTGTGGGTGTGCCCTTCACAGAACACGGCTGGGACGTAACCTGGCTGGGTGATCGGGCAGGCTACCTGGAGGGCACCGCCTTCCCCACTTGGGCAGGCAATACGGCCATCACAGCGCATGTCTGGGATGCGGATAATCAGCCAGGACCCTTCATCGATTTGCACACCCTGAAGCACGGAGACTGGGTAGAAATCCATGCCTTCGGGAAGCGCTACATTTACGAAGTACGCGACAACATCCTGGTTGCTCCCGATGACCTGAATACTCTGGCTCACAGCGATTTCAATATCTTGACCTTGATCACCTGTGAGGGTTTCAGTAGTTCGGGGGCAGAGTACCGCTATCGACGAATAGTGCAGGCGGTTTTAATCAAAGTTGAGTGAAATATATATGTCTATTCAAAAGACCCTAAGGGATTCTGCTCCTTCGTTTCACTCGGAGTGCTTCGCAAAATCCTTTAGGGTCTTTTTGGATTGCGTTTTCATCTTGAATTACTCACATTGGATGCACCACTGTGTTCTGAGCGATAACGGCATCGATTATTTTTGGCACGAGATGTTTTTCGCCTTCAATCTTTACAAAACGTCCGCGTTTGTGATCCTCGATAGCCAGATAATATACCTCTTCGAGGCGTTTGGCCTGTTTGCGAATATCAAAAAATTTTGCTCGGAGCAGCGCGGCATTTCTGAATTTATACAAATGTTCGGGGTTTTCAAGCATACTTCGCAGAGAATTGGCCAGGGCTTCGCTTTTGTTCTCGGTCACGAACCCTTCAATTCCATCTTGCACGATATCGGAAGTGCCTGTCGCATCTACGGCAACGACGGGCAGTCCGGCGGCGATTGCTTCCAAGGTTACCAGCCCTTGGGTTTCTGTTATGGAAGCGAATGCGAAACAGTCTGCGGCTGCTAAATAATGGGGGATATCTTCGAATGGAACTCTCCCCAGGAAATCCACTTGTGTGGCAATCCCAAGTTTTTGTGCGAGTTGCTGCAAATCATCTCGTTCAGGACCGTCGCCAATGATCGCTAATCGGTGATCGGATTGGTTCTTGAAAGCCCGCCCAAATGCATCGATCAAAGTGGTCCAATTTTTCTCTTGAGTCAGACGTCCAACCGAGATGATCACTTTTTCATCACCCCATCCCCGTTGATTGCGAATTGTACGACCATCAAGCTGCTGATAGGGAGTCAAATCGATTCCAGTAGGGATAACTGAACAACCTTCATTAAGGCCGTAATCGTCAACCAGGATCTTTCTCATGCCTTCAGAAGGGACTACGATATGCTGACAGTGCTTGATGTATTCGCATAGCCAAATATGGATCATGTTTTTGGCAAAATCCTGCACTGCTGGCTGCGGCAATGGGAGATAATGGCTGTACTCTCTGTACTGAGTATGAAATGTGAATACCAGTGGCAGACCGAGCTTTTGGGCTTTTGTGGCTGCGGTTTGACCCAACAGAAAAGGGTGGTGTGCGTGAAGAACATCCAATTTCAGGTTGGGGATTATTTTGTCGACGAATGGAGAAACAGGAATCACCGCGGGGAAGTCGATGGAGGGATGGATTTCAAAGCTGGGATAGCGAAATACAAAGGGCTCATCATCGACATAATCACCTTCGTGGTGGGTAAATACAAACGTATTATGTCCCATCTCGTCGAAGGCATTTTTGAACGCAGAAACCGAGCGCACAACGCCATTGATGACGGGGTGGTAAATATTCGTGAAGTGGGCGATATGTAATCTATTCATATATCTATCCTCAAGTTATATGAAGATCTACGTCATTACCCTCACAAGGTTTCAAAATGTTTTATCACGAATTATTACGAATTCTCCGAATGACACGAATATTATTTTAATTGTTACTTTTCGTGGGACTCCTGCGACTAAAGATGTAGAAATCAAAAACTAATCAAACAGGAGAAAATCATGAACCAGCACATGAACAAACACACACGAATGCGCCGCACACCACTGGCGACCCACAAAGTACTCCCCCTTCTGGCGATAATTGCCCTCTCGATCAGCTCCATTGCGGCTGCGGCCCCATCCGGGGCGCCCGGCGCCTTCACAGCCGACGTGGCTGTGACCGATATCTATCCCAGCGGCCAGCCCCACGGCCAGTTTCATGTGCGCATCACCAACCATGGGCCGGGCACGCTAAACAACGTGCACGCCGACATTCTCTGCGGCTTCAACAGCCAGGATGTCAACAATGGCATGGCAGGCCCCAGCAAGCAGCGTCAATTTGGCGTGACCTTGAACTTGAACCCTGGTCAGACGCAGTCCTTCCCCACCGGCCTCAATCTGGACACCAATGTTTACGAGTACCAGGTTGGCTGCGAACTCAAAGTTGGTTTCAATGATCCCAATGGCGGCAACAACTTCTACATTGAACATCTGAAGGGACAGGGCGGCGGTGGGAAACCGGGCGGATCTGGCAAACCGGGTGGCAGTAATGGTCAATTCAACGCCGACTTGGCAGTGACCGATATCTTCCCTGGCAAGCAGCCCCACGGTCAGTTCTTCGTCCGTATCACCAATCATGGGCCGGGAACTTTGAGCAACGTCAATGTGCAGGTATCTTGCTCAGCAGAGCGCACCGACAAGAACAATGGTCATCTGAGCAGTGGTGGTCATCGCAACTTCAATGTCAAGCTGAACCTGAACCCAGGACAGACACGAGAATTCTCCACCGGCATCAACCTGGACACCAACGTCTTCAGCTACCTGATCGGTTGCGAAGTGCACCCAGGCTTCGCTGACCCCAACCAGGGCAACAATGTCCACTCAGAGACGCTGCACTAAGCAAAAACAAACAAAACTATATTCTGAGCCTCAATCCAATGATTGGGGCTTTTTGCTACACCAAAACAGGGCATACGAATGGAGTATGCCCTGTACTTGCAACTTGGAACTTGTGACCAGTCTATCCCATTTTGAAGAAACTGGTCAACTTCATCGCCAGGTTCAGATCACCCGCTAATTTGAGCTTACCCTGCATAAAGCCCTTCATGCCATCTTCTTTTCCCAACAATACATCCCCGAAATAGCGGCCATCGGCTGTCAGGGTCATAACGGCGGCTTCAGCGGTGCCCTCATCAACAGTGCAGGCGTCATCTTTGATGTTGATGATGTAATCGCCGCCCTCGTCGCCGGTGAGATGATATTGGATCACAGCCTCGACCCCGGCAGCTTTGTCTGCCTGGAAGGCTTTCTCATGGTTGAAAATTAATTCTTTGACAGTTAAATCAGACATATTTAACTCCTTCATAATTATTTCAACCGCGAAGACGCAAAGTGCGCGAAGGAGAACAAAAGAATTCTTAGCGATCTTTGCGCCTTTGCGGTGAAAATTTTGTATTGCTAATTCAAATTCTCGAAAATCCCGGCAGCACCCATACCGCCGCCGATGCACATGCTGACCATACCGTGATTTAGCTCGCGGCGTTTCATTTCAAAGAGTAATTGCACCGTCAATTTGGCGCCGGTTGCTCCGAGAGGGTGACCCAGGGCGATAGCACCACCATTGACGTTGGTGATCTCTTCGCTGAGTCCCAGCTCGCGCATCACAGCCAAACCTTGGGCGGCGAAAGCCTCGTTGAGCTCGATCAGTTGGATTTCATCTTGCGACATCCCAGCGATTTTGAGCGCCTTGGGAATAGCTTCAACTGGACCAATACCCATAATTTCGGGCGGCACGCCAGCCACGCCAAACGAAATGAAACGAGCCAGCGGTTTGAGTCCCAGTTCATCAGCTTTGGCTTTGGACATGATCACCACACCAGCAGAGCCATCCGACATTTGTGATGATGTTCCGGCCGTTACGGTACCGCCTTCTTTGAAGACGGCGCGTAGTTTGCCTAACGCTTCCAAGCTGGTATCGGCGCGCGGACCTTCATCGCGCTTGAATGTGAAGGTTTTAGTTTTGGGTTGGCCGTTGGAACCTGGCTCGACGATCTCGACTTCCATGGGAACCAGTTCTTCATCGAAGCGTCCCGAGGTGACAGCCTCATTGGCCAGTGTATGGCTGCGTAAAGCGAATTTGTCTTGATCTTCGCGACTGACGCCATATTTCTCGGCCACATTCTCGGCGGTCAGGCCCATGCTGGTGAAAGCCTCGGGATAGTATGCTGCCAGATGGGGTGATGGGGCGAAGTGATAGCCAGTCATGGGTACCATGGTCATCGACTCGACGCCGCCAGCGATTGCAACATCAATCTGCCCGGCCATGATCGCCATAGCTGCGTGAGCAATACTCTGCAGACCAGATGAACAGAAGCGGTTGATGGTTTCGGTGGGCACAGAAACAGGCAGCCCCGCCCGGAAGCCGATCAGCCGCGACATATTCATACCTTGCTCACCTTCGGGGAAGGCACAACCGATAATCACGTCGTCGATCTCCTCAGGGTTGAGGGGATCAGCGCGTTTGAGTAGTTCTTTGATCACCGCCGCGGCCATATCTTCTGGTCGCACTGTAGCCAGGCTGCCTCGTTTGGCCCTGCCTACCGGTGTACGTGCCGCCGCGACAATGACGGGATCGTATTGGGGGTCTCTTTTGGACATATTTCTATCTCCTTATTTGGACACGGATAAACACGGATTTTTGGGATTTTATTTTGCTTATTCCGAGTTTTCTGTGTGCTAAGTTTTCCTTAAATCTTTATCCAAGCGAGAGAGCCTTTTCTCTCATTGTCAAAAGCCTTTCTTTTGACATCTGACTTTGGTCCAAAATTGAGTAGTAATCCAACTTCAAATTCTGTGGCTTTTAGGTAATTGAGTAACTGTGCTTCGTGCTCGGGAAGTAGATTCCGTACAGCTTTTAGCTCAACGATTACACTGTCGTTGACAACCAGATCAGCAAAATATTCTCCAACGACTTGATTGTCAAAGAAAACTTGAATGGATTTTTGTTGCTCAACTTTAGCGCCTAGTTTTAGCAGTACCATAATCAAGGCATTTTTATAAACCTTTTCATTGAAACCATAGCCAAGCTTATTGTATACATCGGAAAAAGCTCCAATGATCAATTCGGTTTCTTTGCTATGTTTTCCTTCAAAGGTCATTTAGCTCTGCTCAACTTTTGACACATCCAAGGATGAGAACATTAAAGAATCCGTGTTCATCCTTAAAATCCGTGTCCCATTAATTTCTAAGAACTTTGTTGTTTTGCAGCATGTGCCACATGCGCTCTTGGGTTTTTGCCTCGCCACACAGGGAGACGAAGGCCTCACGTTCCAGGTCGAGGATGTATTGCTCGCTCACCCAGGCAGGTTTACTCAGATCACCGCCGGTCATCACATAGATTAGCTTCTCGCCAATGTGAGACTCATACTCGGTAATAAAGCCGCCTTCTGTGAACATATATAGGCCAGCTCGCAATGCAGCCAGCGTATCTCGCCCGGCAGCATAGATCTTCTCTGGGGCAGGAGGCACATAGCCGATATTGAGCATGTGCAAAACTTCTTTCTTTGCCTCAGACAACAAGTGATCGCGGTTCAATACGATACGATCTTTGGGCCCCAGGAAACCGTGGTTGCGAGCCTCAACGGCGCTGGTGGCTATTGTCGCCATGCCGATTAGCTCGAAGACCGTCTGCATGAAGGGCAGCACGGTGACATCCTTGGTGCGCATCGGAGGATTAACGATGCGGCGCAAAAACTCTTTTGTGCCGCCGCCCGCTGGGATCACACCGACGCCCAACTCCACTTGGCCGATATACAACTCAGCCGCCGCAACCACGCGACTGCCATGCATCGTAATCTCACCACCACCACCTAAGGTCAACCCAAAGGGAGCCACAACGATCGGCTTGGGGAAGTAGCGCATGCGCATGTTGGTGTCTTGGAGCATCTTGACCACCCCTTCAAGCTGATCCCACATGCCATTTTGGGCAGCCATCACCACGCCAAAGACATTTGCTCCGGCGCAGAAGGCGCGCTCGTCGTCGTTACCGACAACGATGCCCTCGAACTCGCCAGCCTCGGCACGGTCCATGGCCTCGTTGAGCATCGCCATGATATCGTCATCGATGGAGTTCATCTTGGTTTGGAACTCCACGCAGGCCACACCATTGCCGATATCGACCAGCGTTGCTCCGGGGTTTTGGGCGACTACCTTGCCAGCGTCTTTTTCTTCCTTGATCACAATCAGGCCCGGGGTGCGCTCAATTGTCTCGTAATCTCCTTTGGCAGGATTGTACGCACCGATTTTCTGATCACCCTTGTATTTATAAAACGTCTCGAAGCCGGCTGCCAACATCTTATCCACCCAGGGAGCAGGGGGAAACTCTGCGGCTTTCATTGCCTCACCGGCCTTAGCAACACCGATTATGTCCCAAATCTCAAAAGGTCCGGCCTGGTGGCCGAAGCCCCAACGCATAGCATCATCGATAGGCTTGGGGGTATCAGCAACCTCGGGGATGCGCTCGGAAGCGTAGGCCAAGCCCTGGTAGGTCATAGCTTGCACCAACTGCCCGGCTCGATCTTCGGCTGCCAGTAGAACTTCTAGTTTTTCTGCCAGCGTCTCTTTTTTCCTCGCCTCACCGATGGATTCGAAGCGCGGCTTTTCGCCTGGGGGTTCATGCTTCAGTGTTTCCAGGTTGAGCGTCCAGAACTCTTTGCCCCCATCTTTCTTGACCATCTTGTAAAAGCCCTGTTTGGTCTTGTTGCCCAACCAGCCATTCTCCACCATGGAGTGGATCAGCGAGTTCGCTTTCTCCGATCCCAGGTAGCGCATGGCATGCTCGTCGTAAGTGATCGCTTCAGCAAGATTGGTACCGACGTGTTCCCAGACATCTACCCCCACCAGGTCGATCAGGCGGAAGGTGGCTGTTTTGGGACGCCCGATAGCAGGACCGGTAATGCTGTCCACTTCGGCGATGGTATAACCGTGCTCGAGGATGTAATCCAAAGAGAAAGCGCCGCTGCCAAAGCCTAAGCGATTGGCGATGAAATTTGGTGTGTCTTTGCAGGGGACAATGCCTTTTCCGAGGCGGTACTCGCCGAAATGGCTGATGAACTTGATCACCTCGGGGCTGGTGTCTGGCCCTGGAATGATCTCTAGCAATTTGAGGTAGCGCGGCGGATTGAAGAAGTGCGTCCCCAAGAAATGTTGCCGGAACCCCTCAGAGCGACCGGCTGCGATATCTGCCACTGGAATGCCCGAGGTATTGGTGCTGATAATGCAGTGCTCCGGGCGGATCTCATCGATGCGCTTCATCAGGTCTTGCTTGATCTTCAAGTTCTCGATGATCGCCTCGATCACCCAATCGGCCTCAGCGATGACATCGAAGTCATCTTCGAGATTGCCGATGGCGACAAGGTCAGCAAGCTCTTTAGAGAAAAAGCTGGCCGGGCGCGATTTCACCGCGGATTGCAATCCAGCGCTGACGATGCGGTTGCGTATCTTGGGGTCTTCCAGGGATTGACCTTTGGCTTTCTCATCTTCGGTCAGTTCCCAGGGGATAATGTCAAGCAGGGTTGTGCGGACACCAGCATTGGCAAGGTGTGCGGCAAGGGCTGCCCCCATTGTGCCAGCACCGATAACCACTGCATGGTTGACTCTGTAGGTCATAACAACCTCCTAAGATTGGTCTTGGATTATTTGTTCGCTCACAAGGCATCTTCAGGGTACGATTGATGGATTACTTTTCGGCCAACAAAGTTGGCCTGCTACCCATACGTATGCAAAGTGATCTTATTCACCCTCAGGGGTGACAGTGATAATTTCGTAATCCGCAGGTCCCCAAACTTGGAAGTCGTCAAAATGTACCGTTACGTGATCGTCGCCTAACCTTGTTCCCACCAACATGCCAGCGAAACCGGGGCCTAAGGCCTCAACCTCTTCTCTGACAACAAGGGTGCCATTAACCCATAGCGTAATCGTATTCCCACGGCATTCCGCTCGTAGCTGATTGTCCTGGCCGATCCGAATTGCTGGATGTGGCGCTAAGATCAGGAAATTTTGCTTGAAGTTGAGCGTATGCCCTAATCCGTATTGACCATCTGAAGTGACGAAGAGGGTGTAATAACTGGCGGTGCCTTCGCGGCAGTTGAAACCAGCATAGCCATCTCCATTGATGAAACCGATTTCAGCATCCATGCGCACTTCAGCTAACTTGAGCCAGGTTCGTGAACTGGTGATTTCCACATTGGGCATGGTAACTTGCATTTCATAGATACCATTCTTGATATCCATGGCCCAGTTCTCGCCTCCACTTTGCAGCCAGGCATCTTCTTCACTTTCGAACTGCTCGAAGAGAAAACGGAAAATCGCCGGAGTCGCGGTTGGAATAGGGGTAATTGAAGGGGTTAGGGTTGGTGAAGCAGTCCAGGTAGAACGCAATGTACTTTCGGCCCTGGGAGTCCAAGATGGTCGAAGGGTTTGCGTGGGGATCGGAGTCCAAGTGGGTAAAGCCTCTTGTCCGCCCACTTTCCCAGCGGGTGTCGATGTCCAACGATTGAAGGTAACCATTGTTTTTGTTGGGGTTATCGTACTCGTTGGCCCAGGGGTGTTCGTGATCGTAGGACTAGCCAACTGCGGAAGAAATTCCGCCAGCGTACTGCATCCCGATACAAAAACCAGGATGAAGATTGTTGCGAATCCTACTTTCCACTTTGATTGCGTCATTTTGTTCCTAGATAGGCAATTCATCGGTTGAGTGCCACATTTGTGGCGTATCGAAACCAGAATTGCCATGACGAAAAACTTGATTTCGATACGCCTCGAAATTCTTCGAAGCTACTCAATCAGCGTTTATCTAATACAAGAACATCGGTTTACCTAGCATGTCCTTCACTTTAGGCTTGTAGTTTTCAGGATCGTAGAGTGCATCTACATCAACTGTTTTCTTAGCCGAAATGACCATGGGCAAGGGTACAGTGGTGTAGATGCCTGTCTGTAGAGAGACCATGCGGCCGGTGTGCCCCAACATAACCTGGTCAAAAGCCAGGTTGCCGAAGGAGACTGCCACCATACGGTCGAGAGAGTCCGGTGATCCGGAACGCATCAGGTAGGCCAACTGTTGGTAGACGGTGTGCATCCCTGAGCGTTTCTTGATTTCCTGTGAGACGATTTGCCCTACTCCACCTAACTTTTGGTGTCCGAATGCATCAGCCTCGCCCGATTGAACAATCTCTCCACCGACGAGATGAGCACCTTCAGAGATGGTCATGATCGCATAGTGAGAAGGATTTCTTGCTCGATCGTTCTTCAAGAAATCGATCAGCTTATCCAGGTCGAAAGGTACTTCAGAGATGATCGCGCGATCGACATCGGCAAGATAAGCAGCAAAGAGCGATGTTTCACCCGAGTTGCGGCCAAACAGCTCAACGATACCAATGCGTTCATGTGAACCACAAACTGTGCGCACCGCCGTGATATTTTCAACGGAGCGAGTGACTGCGGTCGCAAATCCAATGCAGTAGTCCGTACCGAAGACATCATTGTCCATCGTTTTGGGAATGGCCTCAGTATGGAAACCCTCTTGATATAAGCGGGTGGCATAACTGAGCGTATCATTACCGCCGATGGGGATCAGCGCGCTTAGCTCAAGCGCATCTAACACCTTCAACACATGCCCGGTGGTATCCACTGTTCCGCCAC
>JACKQG010003334.1_pt3 | contig 15195 bp, 20 predicted proteins | sample 8237621 | NCBI WGS metagenome assembly JACKQG01 (sample SAMN15677084, study PRJNA649215) | marine metagenome | biome: marine; feature: Black Sea; material: saline water; isolation source: suspended particulate matter (SPM) from the Black Sea western gyre | collected 2013-06-09/2013-06-10 | depth... | reverse complement strand
AGTTTATATGCAAACGTCACAGTTGTTGTTGATTAGGCTGTCTAGCCATTGCACGTTCTCTTGTGTCAACTCTAATTTATTGTAAAGGCAATCTAGCTCCCTTAATTTTGAAAGAGTGTTCATCTCTTTTGGTAGAGCTGTAAGTTTATTTTTCCAGAGAGTCAACTTCGTTAGATTTTTAAGTTTCCCTATCTCTTTTGGCAGAGATGTAAGTTGATTTCCCCCAAGTTCTAAGGTGCTTAAATTTAAAAGCTCTCCAATCTCCTTTGGTATTACTGTTATTTTATTTTCTTGAATCAGAAGGAGTTTTAAATTTTGAAGTTTTCCTATTTCTTTTGGCAGGGATGCAAGTTGGTTTCCTGCTAGGTAAAGCTCTTCGAGATTAACAAGACCGGCGATCTCTGATGGAAGTTCAGTGAGTCGGTTTCCCAATAGGTGAAGTTTTTTTAAATGTATAAGATTGCTTATTTCTGCTGGTAGGTGTGTGAGTTGAGAACCTAAAAGATTAAGTGTTCCTAGCTTGAGCAACTTATCTTTATCTCTAGGTAATCCTCTGAAATATCCAGATTTTAAATATGAGTCATGTTGCACCCATTCTAAATCTGGAATATCATTTTGATCTGCCCAATCCCAAAGTTTTTGAATCCAGCGATCATTTGTTGCATGCATAAAGTATGATTCTTATTATACTATTGGTGGAATCCAAGCATAACACCAAAAAGTTTGTCTTCAGTCAGACCCATTTTTGCAGAGGTCATTAAGTTGTTGTCTTGGTAGTACTTCACCAGTGCTTCTGCATCTTGCCCTGTCACCATAGCCTGATAGCTAAGTGCTGCAATCACTTCTTGATCATGCACGACTATGCCCTGTTTTTTAGCTAAAGCTTCAACTATGAGTGCAGTTTTGATACTTTTTCTCGCATCTTCTCGTACAGACTCACGAAGCTGCATAAATTTTTCTTTATCTTCCATGTAAGATTTATGCTCATCTTCATTGAAAGATCTTGTCTTTTCACGAACTTTTGCATCTATCTCTTGTTCTACAATATTGTTTGGCAGGGTGAAGCTGAATTTTGTATGTAAACCTTCTATAAGTTTTGGCTTAAGTTCAGCCATGTAAAGCTGTGAGATGTCTTCAGATGTGATTTGTTCTGCCAGCTTTTTCTTAAGTGTCTCAAGAGTGGCTTTTGGATCTTTAAGGATATGTTGTGCAAAAGCATCATCTGGAGTTATCGCTTTTTGCTCTTGAATTTCATGAAGTTTCACATCAAACTTAGTTTCTTTACCTGCTAAATCATCTGCCTGATAATCTTTTGGAAAAGTAACTGTTATAGTCTTTTCTTCACCGTACACCATACCTATAAGCTGCTCTTCAAATCCAGGGATAAATGAATTAGAACCGATTTTAAGATTGAATTTTTCAGCACTTCCACCCTCAAAAGGTGTATCATCTATGTAACCGGTGAAGTCGATAACAGCAATATCTCCATTTGCAGTTGCTCTTTCTTCGTCTATTTTAGAAAATGGAGCTTGCTGAGTGGCATATTCTAAAAGTTTAGCTTCCACCTCTTTAGGCTCTGCAGTCGGTTTTACAAAAGAAGGGATTATATCTGTGTAATCAGTATTAAGATCAATTTCTGGACTTATAGATAACTCCACTTCAAAGTAAATACTATCTTCTTGTTGTTCATGTTTTCTTAGCGTTGGCTGACCCAGTACATTCGCCACATCAATATCAGCTTCTTTTATCCCGGCATCAACAAATTCTTTAAATATTTTACTTGCTGCATCTTGAGTTATATTTTCATCATTGGAGGCATCTTGTTTAGTTTCTTTGGCTACTTTTTCTTCAATCATACTATTTTTAACCGTACCGCTCAAAATAAAGTTTATATCATCTACTTTTTCTACTGTGACTTTCACTGCAATCCTTTTAGTTTTAATTGTGTAATTTTAACATTATTGTCTAAAATTAACTTTTTAAATAATGTAAGTTTATTCACTTAAATAATTTCTCTACAAAAAATTTAGTAAACTTTTTTTATTCTTAATAATTCTGACTTATTTTCTATTATATATTATTATTATAACTTATTTAGTTAGCATATAAAAGTTGCTGATTGAGATAGATTTTCGAAGCTCTATCCAATAACATATACGTTTAAGAAGGCTAAAATAATAATTGATTTGTTTACATTCTCTATCGACAATTAAAAATGGAGATAGACCTTGTATAAATGGGATAGGTTTTATATCCCTAAAGAGTTAAAAACTCTTAGAGGAGTGAGATATGTTAGTCCAACAAAAAGAAAAATTACAAAAAGTTGTTACTCTTGTTGATAAGATTTTAGTAAATCCTGATGTTAGTATAGAGTATTTTATTCCTGGAGTTTTAGTGACTCTAGAGAGTGGTGAAGTGGAGGATGGTGGTCCATATATTGAGTTTACTTATGCACTTAATGGTTCTGATCCTCATGTGCAACATATGCCTTTAACTCGTAGTTATCTTGAAAAAGACGCTGAAGATTTGGCAAATTTAATCACCTTTTCTTTAGAGCGATTTATGGAAGAGATTGATTCACGTCAAAGTGGCGCGCAATAAATTCTTCATACTAGAGTTATAGTTTATCTATAACTTTATAGTACTATTTAATTCCATGGAACTGTTTATATATTCTTTTGACAAAACTTGGCTTAAGTCCTGCAATATATATCTCTTCTATCTCTTGTTCTATATGTTCTTTTTTAATTGCAATAATCGTTTCCCATCTTTTTAGAAAAATTTCTCTCACCTTTGCTTCAAACTCGTTAGCATACTCAGGAAAGTTAGTAGAAAACGTTTCTATAATTTTAGAAAATTCATTTTCTTGAATAAACGCTAATTGCTCTTTAGGATGTGTTTGTTCTGCTTCGACCAAGTGTGTCCAACCGAGTATTAAAACAGCTTTCAGTTCTTCTTCATAGTTTCTATCTTCATCTGAAAAGTGTTGGCTTAATACTTTTGTTATATCTTTTAGTTGATGTGAGTTTATAATCTCCAGTTCTTTCTCAAAAGCTTCCAGTTCTTCTTCATATTCAAATGCATCTTCATAGAGTTTTGCCACTTCAGCATTTTTATTATTATTATTTTTTTTTGGAGGAGTTTTCTTTTTTACTGCTTTAGGGTTATTCTCTTCTTCAGTTGAATCTTCGTCTTCCATTGCAAGAGAAGCTTTAAGCTCATCCATTTGCATTTCCATATAAAGTTTTTTACTATCATCAGCCATTTTATTTATATCCCATAATTTTTTTACGTATTTTAACATTTAATTATTATGACTCAATAATTAAATAAGTAAATTTAGATAGTTTTAATGTTCTAGGTTTGTAAGTCGAAAAAAGAGCTTAAAAAAGGTGAAGAGAATAAGAGAGCAGATAGTTTATTTATGTATTACAAGATGATAAAAAATCATCTTGTGATGTCACCCAAGAGGGTGACCAGCAGCTTAAGAACTAGTCTTCTTTACCGCTAACCATTTCCATCGTGATACAGTTACGATCAAGCATATCAGTACAAACGTATACACAAAGCGCACACCCTTTACATCTGTCTTCATCCACCCAAGATGTATTTCCTTTTTTATCGAACATAAGCGTGTTTGCTTCTGGACAATATAGTGTACACGTGTTACATTTATACTCTGCACACATGTCAGAATTTACTTTTGCTACATAATACATTTATTTATTCCTTATATGCTAAATCTAACGATTAGGTCAGATCCAGTAATATCTACAGAGTCCGCCATCTCAAAAGTCTTCTTGATAACGTTCATATTTGCTTCAAGAAGTTGTTCTTTTTTCTTAAACTTTTTCTCAATTGCAGAATCCAGCATAGCTGTACCACCGGAAGCAACAAATGAGGTTCCTAGGAATCTTTCTCTTACCGCTGCTTCGATATGTTCCACTGTAACAAGTTTTGTAAGACCTAGAAGCATACCCATCATTGCCATGTTTGTTGCAAGTTCAGTTCCAGCAATTTGTTTTGCTAAACCAGTTGCGTCAAATTGAACAACAGTTGCGTTTAAATCACTTAACACTTTTTCATCTTCTTTTGTAAGAACATCAAATTCAGTATTGATGATAATTAAACTGTTTGGCTTTAGACCTGTATAAAAAGGCATAGTGTATGATTTACCATGTGTTACAACTTGTGAATGGTAGATCATAATAATATCAGGGTAAACAACTTCACCAACTTCATAAATCGGCTCTGAAGAAGCTCTTACATAAGCCTCAACAGGTGCCATTCTTTTCTCAGAACCAAAGAAAGGCACTAATGAAGCATATTTACCAGCATTATCCATAGTGGAACCAAGAATGTGTGCTGTTGTAACAACACCTTGTCCACCTAGTCCAGAAATTCTTATGTTATATCTTTTTTTCTCTGTAGCCATATTACACCGCCTCCGCTTTTGATGCTGCTTTTCTTGCTTTTGATGCTGCTTTTTCTTCAGCTTCTACTCGCTCAATAACTTCTTTTGCTGCATCTGTCATATACTCTTCAAATTGAAAACGTGTTTTCTCTTTTTCTTTAGCATCTGCAAATACATCTTCTGTAGGAATTGAATACTCAATATTACATGAAGTATAAGCGTGAATAAATGTTGGACCAACTTCTCTAGCAACAAATATCGCACGTCTAATAATTTTAGCAGCTTTTTTGATGTTAGTTGGAGACATTCTTACTGTGTATACACAACCAGCAGCTTGAGCTAACGCAGTTGCAGGCATTTTCTCGCCTTGCTTACCTAGTGGAGCCATTTTTAATATAGCACCTTTAGGAGACATACCAGACTCTTGCCCACCAGTGTTTCCATAAACTTCATTATCAAGCATGATCGTTGTGAATTTTTCACCACGGATCCATGAGTGCATAGTCATAGAGAAACCGATATCCATAGTACCGCCATCACCGGCGATTGTAATAACATCTTTAGTTTTATCAGGGAAACGTATTCTAAACGCACGAGATAAACCAGAAGCCATTGCATTTTGGTCACCATAGTTACCATAAATAAATGGAACAGCAGCTTGAGAAATCGCTAAACGACCACAACCAGCTGTACCTAATGTCACAGTTTCTTCAGGACATGGAAGTGAGGCAAAAATCAATCTGATGTAATACGCCATCCAACAACCAGAACACATTGGGTGCTCTTCCACTAGCTCTTTGAATTGACCCATGTTACCTGGACCAGCTTCATCTTGAGTCTTTCCAAATGGACCGTAATCAACTAATTCTACATAATCTTTTGGCAAGTATCTTTTAAATCTTTCTGCCGGAGTTATATATTTTAAACTCATTTTATCCCCTTGTTATAATTTTAAATCGTACTCTAAACCTAGAGACGTATAAATTTCTTTCATAATTAATTCTACTGGAAGTGTCATACCACCGTATACTCTTGGACCTTCTACAACAATTCCACCATTAGGGATAGCTGCTTTAATTTCTGCACATAACCAACCAACGTAGTTGTGTTCAGGAACAATTAATGCCTTAGCATTTTTAACTGCATCTCTGATTTCATCTTTAGGGAATGGTCTGATTGCTCTTACTTTAATAAGACCAACGCTTAAACCTTCTTCTTGAGCATATCTATGTGCTTCTCTAGCTTGTGCAGCAGCACAACCAGATGCAACAACAAATACATCAGCTTCAGGATTTTGAACTTCGATTGGTCCACCAAGGTATTCATAGATATATTTCATCGCACGTCTGTTTGAATCCCAGATCTCTTGTTGCCATACTGCATGAATCAAGTAAGACATAAAGTTTGATTTTTGAACAGGAGCATCTCTTTGGATTCTAGCTGGTGGAGTTTCATTATCCATAGCTGGAACCGGTGCAGCAACAGAATCAAAAGCAGGAAGAGCATACTCTTCATCAAACATATCAACATAACCTTTTGCGTGTGTTACGAAGAAACCTTCTGTAGCAACAGCAACTGGAATATAAACATCAACTTTTTCTGTGATAGCAAATGCCGCTAATGTCATGTCAAATGTATCTTGCTGATTTTCAGCATGTAGCATAACAGCTCCACTGTACAGCATGTATGCCATTTCAATATTATCAGGTTGGATCGATAACGGTGCATTGATAACACGTGTTAAGATACCAAGTACGGCTGGAACTCTATGTCCTGACCATGATACGATTGCTTCAAGACCTCTAAGCAGTCCTGGTCCAGATGTAGCTGTAAACAGACGAACACCTGCTCTTGCAGCACCAGCGATAGCTGACATTGTACCAAGCTCTTCTTCAGCTCTATAATACTCTTTAATGTGACCTTGCGCATAAATATCACCAACAAGGTGCATCACCTCTGATTGCGGTGTGATCGGATAAGCAATAGCCATATCTACATTTGCTCTTTTAACAGCTTCTGCCATTGCTTGAGCACCTGTGATAAAGTGTTGCTTTCTCGGAGCCTCTTTTAACAGGTAATTTATATCTGCATATGTTTTTTTTGGTTGTGGTCTTTCAATTGCACTCATCTATTTTCTCCTTTATTCAACGTCAGTAACATGTTCACCTTTTTTGGTCATGATGAGACTTCTATACTCGCCATAATCAGCCGGTGATAATGTACCATAATCATCTTTTTCTAAAGACGAATTTTCAGGTGGTAGAGTAGTAGCCCACTCAATGCCTAATTTGTTTCTTTCTTCAATAACGATATCTTTGAATTTTAAAATATCAGATGCATGTAGATCTCTAATTGATGCCATTGCTTCTTCATGTCCCATATAAGCACATAATGCAACCGTATAACAACTAGTACCGGCACGAATCATTCTAAGAGTTAGATTAGCGTAGTGACAATGCACACCAACAAAAATACAAGCGTCGATTCTGTTATCAAGGATTGTTAAGTTTGGGTGATTCGGATTAATTTCAGCCTTAACATCGATTTTTGGATATTTTGGTCTATAATCTGGCATTGGGATGATTTTACAGTTTGGAATTTCAGATGCTAATTCTAATATTGCTGCAGATTTTTCTGCCACATCTTCTTTCCAGTCCCATAGAACTTGAGGACCAGGGAAGATCGTTGGATTCTTCTTTGTAAGTAATGCTATAGCAGCATCTCTCATCGCCTCTTCTTCAGTTACAGCATTTCCATAAAGTAAAGCTTGACCTTTCGGTGCTAGCTCAACTCCCATAGATGGTGCTGACTGAGGCATATACCCAGCGGGACCTTCAGTTACTATTTTTGTCATGGTTGACTCCTTATATTAATGAAAAAGTTTTGGTAAATTACACAAAAAGTGCATAAAACATTTTAAATTCTATAACTAATGATAAACATTAACGCTAGCTATATAAAGCTTTTCAGTATAGAAAAGCATGAATTTGGCTTATGGTATCGAATTAATCCTTTAAGTAGATTAAACTAATAAATCACAATTTAAAGAAATATCCTTATTTATAGAAGTGATTCAGCAGGATGAATGATTCACTTATAAGTATATATGTATTCATTTATAAGTTTAAGAAAAATTGCTTTGAATCTTTAAAAGTAGAGAGCCAAAAACATGATAAAGCCCTATATTGGCTATGCTGTGGGAGAATAGAGCAGAGACATATGAAGAGAGCCAGAGTTATTGAAATTGTACTTCACAGCAACTTCTAAGTAAGATGGATTAAGTGTATTTGAATGCTGTCAACTAATGTATGTGGGTAGAATGGTTACATGCTAAAAATTATATATATGAGTATAATAGTAACATAATTAAGTGCTTATTTGCAGATAAAAGTGCAGTGAAAAAAATACTGGGTGTATTTTATGCAAGGAGTTGAGATAAATGGTGAAGTTGAGGAAAATTAAAGTTTGGCTATAATTTGAATTATGAACACTAGGAGAGATTATGCCTTATGATACAGTGGATAGGCCTGAAATAGAGATAATGATTCACGAATTTTATACAAGAATTCTTGAAGATGAGACAGTGGGCCCTTACTTTATCAGAGCCTTGGGTGATGACTTAAACGGTCCTAAATGGTACGAGCACTTTAACACCTTGTATAACTTCTGGGTTTTAATTATGACAGGTAAGAGAGGCTATGGTGGAGATCCTTATCCTCCACATGCCTTTATAGGTAAACTCTACCCTGAAACTTTTGAGCGTTGGTTGGAAATTTTTCATGAAGTCGTTTATGAGTATTTCACTCCAGAGATTGCTGATAAATTTTATAAAAAAGCTGAAATATTAGCAGAGCAGTTTATGGACAACCTCGGTGTTAATGATGAAGACGATGACGATGACTAAGGAATAAAGATGAGTGAACAAGCAAAAATAATGCAAGATATACATACAATCGTTATGAGCATTCTCAAAACTGGAACTGCGACAATAGAAGAAGCGGATGAAATCGATAGACTCGAAGCACTGCTTGATGAGCAAAAATGTTTTAAAGAGATCAATCATGAAAACCATACTTGTCAAGGAGAAGAGATAGCAAGTCTATTCTTTAGTGATAATTATGACAAAGCACTAAACAAAATGTTGGAATGTGAAATTTCACCTGAGGACTTTTTTGGATTTGTTGAGTATTATTATGATGATGAGCATGAAGATGAAGAGTTGACAGAAATGTTCACAGGAACATTTAAAAGAGGTGTGAATGAAGCCTACAAAGAAAGGCCTGACTCTTAAGAGTCATAAAACCTCACTTTGTTTGTAAGCTGACTTCATCTAAAGAAAAGTTATGCAGTTTATTTCTTATCCATGGAAGTATCTGAGAGTCTTCATCGGCAAAGAAATAGATTGCTCCTCCATCTTCATCATTTTGAACCAGTATACTCTCCTCACCCTCTAGTTCCCAAGCAGCTAAACCATCATATTCAACATACTCTTTTTGTATAACATAGCTTTGTAATGTTATCTCTTTTTCTAAAGAATAAAAAAGAAATCTTTTTGAAGCAATATCGTCTACATCCACCGAAATAGAAGAGTTTAAACTATAGATTTTATATTCAAAATTTTCTAATATCTCAGAGATAAACCCCTTAGTCCAAGCGAGTACCTGTTTCATACATTTTGTAGTTGCGGGATCTGTGTTATCCCTATCTAAATAGACTGTATTGTAGTCTTTACAAATGTTACTGTAATCTACAGCAATGCCTATCTTTTTCACACTAAACTTCTTTGATTATTTTAACTTCATCTCCAACTGCCATGCCACCGTAATCAAGAGGAGTTATAAACAGACCGCGTTTTCCATGAATCAGTTCAGGAAGTTCCGGTGCAAATGCATATAGATAACGGTAATCTTCACACGGACCAGTCACTTCAAAAAGCACTTCACCTATTTCGATAACAGATCCTTTGTTGAGATGGTAAAGATCAATATCAACATAAATATCTTCCATTAAAAGACCTCTTTCAAATACAAGCTCCGCATCTTCAATGATGTCATAACTTTTCTTTGAAACTAAAACCAATGGACGTTCCACACCATTGTCATGGTCTCTGCCACCTATAATTCCATTTTCATCAAGGTCCATATCATCAACTCTCATACGGTGGCCGGCACGCATCATATCAGGCATAGTCATATATAAAGTCACTACTTTTCCACTTGTCATTTATTGTCCTTAATACAAATTTTTGCTAATATTAGCATAATTTATCAGGGCTCTTGTTATTCTTTTGAATTAGGCCAATAAAATAATAATAAATTAATAGCAAAAGGGTGAAGTAGATGATTATATTGTTTGATTTAGATGGTACACTTATTGATTCAACAGATGCGATAGTGAGTACTTTTCATTACTCTTTTGATGTTCATAGTGCTGTACATCCATCAGATGAAGCGATTATGGCGCTTATCGGATATCCATTGGATATCATGTATGCCGAGTTGGGCGTGGCTGAGGAGAAGGTGTGGGATTATGTCGCGACCTATAAAGAGGAATATCGCAAAATCTCAACGATGAAAACAGAACTTTTGGCTTGTGCAATAGAGGCAGTTGAAAAAGCAGGTGAAATTGCGACACTAGGAATAGTGACAACAAAAACAGGTTCATATTCAGAGATACTGATGGAGCACTTCGGTTTGATGCATCATTTTAAAGTTTTAATAGGCAGGGAACATGTTGAGAATCCAAAACCTCATGCTGAGCCGATATTAAAAGCCTTAGAAGCTCTAAAGCATACGACTGAAGAAGTATGGATGATAGGCGATACAAAACTCGATCTTATTTCTGCGAAGAATGCGAAGGTGAAGTCTATAGGGGTTTTAAGCGGTTATGACACCCAAGAGGTCTTACGTGAACATACAGAAATAATCTTCAAAGATGCACTTGATGCAATTGATTTTTTAACTAAGAGTAGAAAGTGACACTAGCTGTTTTTAAGTGCTATTTGTTTAAAATACTGAAAATGTAAGGAGACTCGGATGGAAATAAGTGCAGGTATGTGGGCTTTTTTTATAATCACCTCTATAGTCGGAGTTGCAATAGGTTTTTTATTCAGTATTGAAGACTTGGGTAAAAAAATGGAAGATTACTTTAAAGAAGACACTAAAAAATAAACTATTAACTTCCTTCCTTCAACAAAAACAAATTAAAACTTGCTAAAATACTTCTAATTAAATTTAAGGAATATATACAAATGCCATTATTAGACTCATTTACAGTAGACCATACTATTATGCCGGCTCCGGCGGTTAGAAAAGCAAAAGGAATGAAAACACCACATGGGGATGACATCACAGTTTTTGATTTACGTTTTGTAAAACCAAATGAAGAGATATTATCTCAAGAGGGTATTCATACTTTAGAGCATTTATTTGCAGGTTTCATGCGTGAACATTTGAATTCTGAAGACACTGAGATAATCGACCTTTCACCAATGGGTTGCCGTACTGGATTTTATATGAGTCTAGTGGGAACGCCGAGCGAAGAAAGAGTGGCAAACGCTTGGGAAGCTTCAATGAAAGATGTTTTAAATGTTCAAGAGCAAAAAGATATTCCAGAGTTAAATCTTTATCAATGCGGGACATATAAAATGCACTCACTTGATGATGCAAAAGCTATAGCGCAAGCAGTGTTGAATAAAGACATAGATATTATGGACAATGATGCTTTAGCATTAGATTTGAGTAAAGTCGATTAGCAGCATCTTCAACGACTCCCTTCATTCAATGACCTTGAGTGAAGACGGCTCTTTCACTGCGTATTCAAAAGAATACGGTGAGCATTACCATTCTACAAAAGACGGTGCTTTACATGAGTCACTTGTAAAGCACGTTATTCCTGCACTTACAGTCCAAAAAGACAAAGACGAGTTGGATATTTTAGACATTTGTTTTGGTTTAGGTTTTAACACCTTAGCTACTATTTATTATGTCAAACAAAATCATATAAATACAAGAGTAAATATATATTCGCCGGAACTAGACGCAGATTTACTTAATTCTCTAGTGAACTTCACCTACCCAAAAGAGTTTGAATCTATAAAACATATTATTTCTGAGATAGTTGAAAATAGTTTTTATAGCGATGAGCAGTTTCATATAGAAGTGTTTTTAGGAGATGCAAGAGAGTATATTTTAAAGTTTGGGGGAATGAAGTTCGATATTGTGTACCAAGACGCTTTTTCACCCTCTTCAAATCCGATGCTTTGGACGAAAGAGTATTTTGCAGATATAAAAAGAATCATGAAAGAAGATGCTGTCTTGACAACGTATTCAATCGCCCTTGCAACACGTCTTGCTTTGTATGAAAATGATTTTAATATTTATATCAACAGCGGTGAAGATTATAGAGATGCAACACTTGCTTCACCATCTAAACTGGATGGATTTAAAGTTGTGGATATGATACATAAAATCTCTTGCAACCCAGATGTGAAATCTCTTAGGGATTAATCACACTTAAGAACTCTTCACCGTATTGCTCAAACTTCTTTTCACCGACACCGTTGACTTCTAGCATACTGCTTTTATCAAATGGTTTTTCGTTTGCTAAATGTTTAAGTGTCTTATCTCCAAAGATGATATATGCCGGCACACCTTTCTCACTCGCAATCTCAGCCCGCTTTTGACGAAGGGATTCAAAAAGTTCTTCATCATAGTCAAACTCTTCTTTTTGTTTTACTGTTTTAGTTTTCTTGTTCACATCAAGACGGGAGGATTTTATATCCACATTTTTTAGAGATTTTAAAATCTTCACGGCATCATCAGTAAGTTTTAAAGCAGAAAATTCACCAATAGTGACAATGCGAAGTTCAAGCAAGCGCTCTAAAACAATAAACCATTCTTTTTTACTAAGAGCAGTTCCAATCCCATATGTAGACAATTTGTCAGCATCATTTGCTAAAAGCTTCTGCTCTTTTGAACCTCTGAGTATATCGACAATATAGTTCTTACCAAAGTTTTGAGAGGTTTTATATATAGCGCTTAAAAGCATTTGGGCTTCTTTTGTGATATCTTGCCTTTTAGAATCAGTGTTTAAACAATTGTCACATCGGTCTTTACACGGTTCAAGTGTATCGTCAAAGTATGCCGCTAATTGTTGGTGAAAACATATCTCGCTTGTGGAGTATTTATAGATTCCATCTATTTTAGTTTCAAGATGCGCTCGGTAGTCGATATTTTCGATGTTATGTAAAAATTGTTTTTGCATTACCATATCAGCAGCATTGAAAAGTAAAAGCACCTCACTGTCTTCACCGTCACGTCCGGCACGGCCGATTTCTTGATAATAATTCTCTTGAGATTTTGGCAAAGACATATGTATAACAAAACGAATGTCACTTTTGTCTATCCCCATTCCAAAAGCGATAGTCGCGACTATGATGTCGACTTTATCATTTACAAATATTTTAAAGTTCTGCTCACGGATATGGTTGGGTAATCCTGCGTGATAGGCTAAAGACTTATAGCCCTTTGTATTTAAAAAAGCACTCAACTCTTCAGCTTTTTTTCTGGAACTCACATAGATGATTCCACTCTCATTCGTATGACGCGAGAGAAAGTTCTGTAGCTGAGGGTACCCATTTGATATACGTCGCTCAGCAGAGATGAAAAGGTTTTTGCGAAACACTTTCCCACGAAGTAAAAGAGGATTGTTCAACCGAAGTTCATGCATGATATCTTGTGTGACATTCTCAGTGGAAGTTGCGGTGAAGGCGCAGATATTTGTATCTGGAAAGTTATGTTTTAAGTTCCCCAAAGCTCTATAATCATCACGAAACTCATGTCCCCATTGCGAAATACAATGCGCTTCATCCACAACAAAAAAGTTGATGTCAAGTGTGTTTAACAAGTCGTAAGTCCATTGTGTGTTTAAGCGCTCCGGTGAAAGATAAAGAAATTTCAACTGCTTCATGCGTAAGAGATAAAGAATCTCTTCTATTTCATCTTGAGATTGTGCTGAGCTTATCATATCAGCTTGAATATTTTGCGCTTTTAGTGCAGACACCTGATCTTGCATCAGTGCGATAAGCGGTGAAACAACAATGCTCACACCGTCTTTTATAAGAGAGGGAAGTTGATAGACAAGAGACTTTCCACCACCGGTCGGCAGTATCATCATCAAATCACGACCTTCTAAAATCGCATCCACACCCTCTTCTTGAAGTTCCCTAAAAGCGTTATGCCCGAAGACGTCTTTGAGTACTTTTTCTTTCACCTAGTAGTGAGCCGAAATAGCATCCACTTCACCCCAAGTTAAATCCGTGGAAGTTTTAGCTTGATGAGAAATAATATGTGAAACATAACGGGCGAACATATCAGTTTCAATATTCACCTTAGAACCTTTTTTATAGTTTTTAAAAAGTGTTTCTTTCATTGTATGAGGGATGATAGTGAGTCTGAAACTATCCGCACTCACATCATTAACTGTAAGACTCACTCCGTCAATGGTTATAGAGCCTTTAGGGACCACAAAGGGGATGAATTTTTTAGGAAGAGATATAAAAACATCAAAAGAATTTCCATTGTTTTTTATCTCTTTGACTGTTCCGATACAATCCACATGCCCTTGAACAATATGCCCCTCAAATCTATCGCCCATCATCATCGCAGGTTCGATATGCACTTCATTTTTGTAGTTTTCCATAGCAAGAAGATTTTGAGACTCTGGCGAAAGCTCCACTGCAAAACCGTCATTTAAAACTTTTACAACAGTCAGACATGCGCCATTGATAGCGATAGAATCACCAAGTCCGCCTTTGTGCTTCGCTCTAATACTTAAGGTGCTTCCAATTAAACTTTTAACGGTCGCAATTTCTCGAATAAGACCAGTGAACAAATGCTCTCCTTTTATTTTTCACTCGTTCCCAAGTTGCACTTGGGAATGTATATTGATGTATGAATTCCCAAGTGCAACTTGGGAACCAGACGTAGCGGACTAAAAAACTATTTTACCTTCTTCTTGAAGACCTGCAATAATTTGTTTTGCTTTTTCATGCCCTTTATAAGCAGCTTTTCTACATAAATCAAGTGCCGCGTCATGGTCTTGTGCGCAACCAACACCTTGGTCGTAAAGCATACCTAAGTTGTATAAACCCTCAGCTAATCCACCCTCCGCTGCTCGTGAAAAACAAACGAAAGTTCGAGCATTGTCTTGAGGGACTCCATGCCCTTCTTTATATAAAGCGCCAAGATTGTTAAAAGACTCAAGATGCCCGCGTTTAGCTCCTTCTTCATACCAAAAAGCAGCTTCTGAATAATTTTGCATACAGCCAAGTCCGCGCTCAAGCATTAAAGCCACCTCATACATTGCAGGCGGAACTTCTCTTGTTGCCGCCTCCATATGCAAGTCATGCGCTTTAAATTGATCGTGCTCCACACCGCCGATGCCGTTTGCGTAGAGGATGGCAAGATTAAAAAGTGCATAAGGCTGTTTTGCCTCTGCAGCCTTTGTATAAAGTTCTAAAGCCTTGGCCTCATCTTTTTGGCAGCCTTGCTCTTTTTGGTACATAAAGGCTAATGATGTTTGAGCATCAGCATTTCCAGATTCGGCAAGTTGTGTGTAGAGTTCAAATGCCTTTGCGTGGTCTCCTGAATTATAAGCGTCGTGTGCAGTTTGTATCATTATTTTTCCAAATTTTCTTTGTAATTAAAATTTTAAACTTATAAAGCTTAATTAATTTTGTTAATATTATGCAAATTATACGTAAAAATGATAAAATTCGC
>JACKQG010004897.1_pt1 | contig 15196 bp, 8 predicted proteins | sample 8237621 | NCBI WGS metagenome assembly JACKQG01 (sample SAMN15677084, study PRJNA649215) | marine metagenome | biome: marine; feature: Black Sea; material: saline water; isolation source: suspended particulate matter (SPM) from the Black Sea western gyre | collected 2013-06-09/2013-06-10 | depth... | reverse complement strand
TTTCCAGAGATATGGAATTGCATCTGCCCTGAAACCATCCACTCCCTGTATGAGCCAGAAAAGAAAATTACGGGTCATCTCTAAAAGAACCCGCGGATTCCGGTAATTCAAATCAGGCTGGAATTCAAAGAAACGATGAAAGAAATACCATTCGCCGTCTTTTTCCCAGTTGCTTTCACACAATCCTTTAAAAATGATACGGTCGTCTTTATACCGGTTTTTATCCTTTGACCAGATATAATAATCTCTGTAAGGGTTGTCCGGTGATCTTCGGGATTCCCGAAACCATGGATGTTCTTCGGATGTATGATTTATTGCAATGTCAAAAATTACCTTTATCTTCCTGCTATGTGCTTCTGCAAGGAAATCTCTGAAAACCTTCCTTTGTTCTTCAACGGAAGATTCTTCAGACAGTCCTAATAAATCAGTCCTTATCTTATCATAATTTCTGATATCAAAGCCGGCGTCCTTCATCGGGGAATCTAAAATTGGCAACAACCACAGGCAATTAACTCCCAGGTCATGCAAATAATCCAGCTTATTTTTTAATCCTGAAAAATCTTTATTAAATAAATCAACATACAACGAATAAACTACAATATCTTTATACCACTCAGGTTGATGTGATTCAAATTGTAACTTATGCTTTGTATCCTCTATCTCATTGATAAACTTTTCGAGCATGGATAAAGGATAATCCGGATAAAGTTCGCTCCAGTATTTTGATAACAAATCGAATAACTGCATAAAATAAGTATGTTATAGAATGTGGCAAAGATAAATATTATACAAATTTAAAAATGCTGGAACAAAAAGTAAATAAGAAGGAAATAATAAGCAACCGGTATAGATGTTTTGATCTTTCATGTTTTTGATATGTTGGTTTCTGTAAAATTACATGTTTCTTTTGTAATCTTATTTCAATTATATTCTCCTTTGATTTGTGTGTACACGGTAGCTCCAGAGAAGGATAATTTTTCCCGTTTGTGGATTTAGTCGCCAGACTTTTCCCCCGCTGGCGGGGGTTAGGGGGATAGAACTCACCACTCTGTATCCCATCTCTTTTTACAAATATTTAGTTAATTCATCCTGTTTTTGATATATACCATCCGACATATATTAAAAAAGGCTGCCTTGAAAAAAGCAGCCTTTTTTAAGCTCTCGATCAATTAAACAAAAATTAATTTACTTTAAGCATCCTCTTTGTAGAGATCACCTTACCATTAAGCTTAAGCCTGTAAAAATACATACCGGGATCGGCATTTTTTCCATTGGTTAGCTTGCCATCCCAATTAAGGTTATGCTGTCCTGCTATTTGCTGTTCATTAATTAGTGTTTGAATTTTCTGACCCATTATATTTATTATATTCAATTCCACATCGGAAGATTCAGCAAGTACATAACTTATAGTAGTTTCCGTACTGAACGGATTGGGATAGTTTTGAGCTAAAGCATCATTGGTTTCAACCGACCCTATATCAATTCCTGTCATCGGATCGCCAATTGTTAAAGCCTTGATACAGAAATTACCGGTATTTTGGTAACCGGATGGATCGTCATAATAATAGAAATCATCCCAGCCTTTACCACTGTTGTAATAACTTTCTTCAGGATTGGCAGTAGAAGGAACAATAGTTTTTGAACCACCACCAAGCAGAACCGGAACTATAGAAGTTCTGTCATAGGCATGACCTCCGTCAGACACGTATAGGTAAACGTAAAAGTCGTCACCCTGCGTAAATACAATAGAATCATTAAGGTCAACCGTATGGAGTCCTGAATAATCTATATGACCTGATTGAGAAATCATTTCATCATACAAATCCGTTCCGTCGAAATTATCATAGATCTTAATTGTAAAGTCAACATCATGCACAGATGTAAAGAAGCTTACTGATGTTACGGTCTCCATGCCTGTAATTGTAAATGCATTAAAGGCTTCTGTAATATCTTCCTTTGTATCTCTCCAGCCATGATAGTCGTGATAATAAACATTATCATACTGCCAGTGCTCAGTGTTTTGGAACGACACTGCACCCATTTCCGGTTGTTGTCCTGCCCATTTATCGTAGTATGAAATCCAGAAATAACCGCCGTAACCCCAGCCGGACCCCCAGCTATTTTTACATAACCAAGCGCCGGGATCGGGTGCATCTGTTACAAGATCATCATCCCAACCTATAATAGCGATTGAATGATTAGGCTCAAGTGCACTTGAATGCGGCTGCCAGTGTTCATATTCCGCATTTATGAAAGAACTGTTATAACACATACAGGTTGCCATTACACCTTCGGACATAATTTTTGATTTTACAAAATCAATATTTTCCAGGTTCTCTCCTACTATGTACCATTCAATATCTCTTGGATAATACAGGCTATAACTTGTATCGAACCTTGCAGGGGCAGAAGGATACCAATTATCATCATATTCAGTACCATCGTTAGCCGCAGGGCTGTAAACAGCGCCGTCTCCCCTGGTAGTATAAGCTGATGAAACGCGATAATCACCACCGTAATGAACTTCCAGTCCCTGTCCGTTATTAAACGGCGGGTCAAGATCCTGGTTGTAATACTCGTTGAATCCGTTCCACCAATCTAAGTGATATTCAGCCAGGTTAGGCTCATCATCATCCAATGTATCAATCCAATTGCCGTTCATCAGCAGGTTTCCTTCAATGGCTGCCATAGTGCCATGTGCCCAGCATGTTCCCCCTGTTTGATGCTTTACAGAAGTAACATAATCAATACCATTAAAATCACGGAGGTCAAATGATGATGGCATTCCGGCAGGTTCGCCTGTTAATGCTTTGATACAGAAATTTCCGGTATTTTGAAAACCGGATGGATCGTTATAATAATAGAAATCAACCCAGCCTTTGCCACTGTTGTAATAACTTTCTTCAGGATTGGCAGTAGAAGGAACAATAGTTTTTGAACCACCGCCAAGCAAAACAGGAACCTCGGAAGTTCTGTCGTAAGGAATACCTCCTTCCGATAAATACAGGTAGATATAGAAGTCATCCCCCGAAGGAATATTTACGGAATTATCAAGGTCAATTGTATGAAATCCGCAATATTCAATTGTTCCTGATTTTGATGATAATTCGTTTTCGAGTTCCGTACCGGTAAAATCATCAAATATCTTTATTGTATAATCAATATTATTACCTGCAACAAAAATGTCAACTGCTACAATTGTTTCATTCTTAGCTGCCGTAAAAGCATTAAAAGCTTCAGTTGCAAAAGTCAGGGTGTCGCGCCAGCCATGGTAATCGTGGTAATAGATAGTATCGTACGGTTCATATTCCACGTTCTGGAAAGAGATAGCGCCCATTTCGGGATTCTGGCATGCATGTTTGTCATAATACGAAATCCAGAAATAGCCGTTATTTCCCCACCATGTTCCCCAACTGTTTTTACAGAGCCAGGCTCCGTCTCCCGGTGCGCCCTGAACAACACGGTTATTATCCCATCCGATAATTGCTATAGAATGATTAGGGTCATAAGTACTTGAAGCCGGCTGGTAATGTTCGTATTCCCCATTTATAAAAGAACCGTCGTAACACATACATGTTGCCATAACACCTTCTTCCATGACCTTAGTTTTTATGAGATCTATATTTTGCAGATTCTCACCGGCAATATACCATTCAACATCTTTTGGGAAATAATAATGATAACCTGTATCATACCTTGTTGGAGGCGTGTTATATGACTGACCGTCAATATCTCTGACAGACCCGTCACCTCTGGACATGTAGGCTGTAGATACCCGGTAATCACCACCGTAATGTACTTCCAGACCCTGTCCGTTATTAAACGGAGGATCAAGGTCCTGGTTATAATACTCGTTAAAACCGTTCCACCAGTCTAAATGATATTCTGCAAGGTCCGGTTCACCGATCTCTCCTGCTGCTGCCCAGTTGCCTGTCATCAACAGGTTGCTTTCAATAGCTGCCATTGTACCAAATGTCCAGCATGTTCCTCCCGTCTGGCTTTTAACCGAAGTAACATAATTATTTCCGTTGTAATCCCTTAAATCGAATGTTTCGGGAAGCTGAGCAAAAACAACTGCCGAAACAATAACTGATAAAATAATAAAAGATAATTTCTTCATAATTTTGTATTTTTACATTAATATATATATTTCAGACAAATGTAGAAATAAATTAGTTGCATTGAAGTTTTTTTCTAAATTTGACATAAATTTTAACAACCATGAATATGTCTGATACATTTAAAATTGGTATTTCAATTTTATTTTTTAGTTTATTGATTATTATTAAACCTGTTGATGCTCAAAATGAAATACCTGCAGATTTCTGCATTTCACAGGAAGAATATAAACTTTACAACCTGATAAATGAATACAGGAAGGCTTTGAATTTGCCAAAAATACCTCTTTCCAGATCGCTTTGTTTTGTAGCGAAACAACATATTACTGATTTAATTCAAAATAAACCCGACACTAATATCTGTAATTTTCATAGCTGGTCGGACAAAGGCAACTGGAGAGCATGCTGTTTTGAAAAAGAAATAAAAGATAAATCGTGCATGCAGGATAAACCAAAAGAAATAACGAATTATCCGGGAACAGCCTTTGAAATAGTTTATTGGGAAAACAAAGAAGCCAATGCTGATAAAGCCTTTGACCAGTGGCGTGAAACGACTGCTGCAAGGTCGGTTGTCACAAATTTTAAAGGATGGGAAACTTATTCGTGGAATGCCCTTGGCATTGGCATAAAAAAAGGCTTTGCAATTGCCTGGTTTGGAGAAGAATCAGATGTTGAAAAAGTTACCAAAATCTGTGGAACACAAACTGAGATAATAAATGAACCGCCTGTAAAAGATGATGAGCCAAGAGTAATTTCAGCAAGTTCGGGCAGATATTATATTATCTTCGGGAGTTTCAACTCGCTTAATGATGCCAGGAAAGAGGTAATGAAATATATCGAAAATGGGTTCAATAAGGCAAAAATTATTTCAAAAGACAATAAGTTCAGAATTTCCCTTTCGGACTACCCGACAAAAGAATCGGCATCAAAAGCTAAAAAAGAATTGCCTGTTAGATATAAAGATGCGTGGATAATGCCTTTTTAATTTACCTGACCGTCCATACGGACATTCAGGCGGGCGATTTTAGAGTTAAATATTTTCCCCCTGGGGAAATACAAAGGGGGTTTTTTTGGATTTAATTGATCTTACGGAATCTTATTCCCGATAATTATCGGGATGGAAGAGTCTGATTGAGTACATTTTTCATTGTTATTCCAATCTCAGCCGGCGATTCAACGACATGTACTCCACAATCTTTTAAAATTTTCTTTTTAGCTTGCGCTGTATCGTCCTTACCTCCAATAATAGCACCTGCATGACCCATAGTTCTGCCTTTAGGAGCAGTAGCTCCGGCAATAAAGCTGACAACAGGTTTAGTACCGTTTTCCTTTATATATTGGGCTGCTTCGGCTTCCATATTCCCTCCAATCTCTCCAATTAAAACTATTCCCTCTGTATCCGGGTCATTCATAAATAATTCAATAGCGTCTTTTATAGTTGTGCCGATAATCGGGTCGCCTCCAATACCAATAGCAGTTGACTGTCCGAGTCCTAATTTTGTAAGCTGATCAACGGCTTCATAAGTTAAAGTTCCTGATCGTGAAACTATACCAATACTTCCAGGTGAATGAATATATCCCGGCATTATCCCGACTTTGGCTTCACCGGGGGTAATCACTCCGGGGCAATTGGGTCCTATAAGCCGGCAATCCTTATCCTTGAGGTACTCCTTTACCTTTACCATATCCTGAACAGGAATCCCTTCTGTAATACAAACAATTATTTTTATCCCTGCATCTGTCGCTTCCATAATGGCGTCAGCAGAAAATAAGGGTGGCACAAATATAAGTGATACATTAGCGCCGGCTTTCTTAACAGCTTCTTCAACAGTATTAAAGACAGGTCTGTCTAAATGTGTTTGTCCGCCTTTTCCGGGAGTTACCCCACCAATAACATTTGTTCCGTATTTAATCATCTGGCTGGCATGAAAAGTTCCTTCCCTTCCTGTAAAGCCTTGTACAACGACCTTTGAATCTTTATTGACTAATATACTCATTTACTTCTGTTTTATTTTCAGAAATGTGCAAATATAAATGTTTTGACTTTTATCTTTAAAATAATTAATAATTTTGTTTGAATTAATAACCCATAATATCCATAGGTATAATGAATCCAATAACTATAAACCACGACAAAACTGAAACTATTTGTGCTTTGGCTACTCCTCACGGATCAAGTGCAATAGCAATTATCAGGATTTCAGGACCGAAATCTATTGAAGTATGTGAGAAAATATTTAAAGCTAAAAACAAAAAAATAAAACTTTCAAAGGTAAATTCTCACACAATTCATTTTGGGAATATCCTTAAAGATTTAATCGTCCTCGATGAAGTATTGGTTAGCGTTTTCAGGGCGCCCAATTCATACACCGGAGAAGATTCGATCGAGATATCCTGCCATGGATCGGCATACATTCAGCAAAAAATAATTGAATTATTAATTAAAAATGGTCTCAGGCTGGCTAAGCCGGGTGAATTTACATTACGCGCTTTTCTTAATGGAAAATTTGATCTGTCGCAAGCAGAAGCCGTTGCCGATTTAATTGCTTCGCATTCCAAAACTTCGCACGAACTGGCTCTTAATCAGATGAGGGGCGGATTTTCCAATAAAATAAAACAGTTGAGACAGCAATTGGTGAACTTCGCCTCATTAATTGAACTGGAACTTGACTTCAGCGAAGAAGATGTTGAGTTTGCCGACAGGAAGGAACTCAAAAACCTGCTAACAAATCTTAAAATAGAAATAAGTGCACTCCTTGATTCATTTAAACTCGGTAATGTTCTTAAAAAAGGTATTCCTGTGGCTATCGTAGGTCAACCGAACGTGGGCAAATCAACCCTGCTGAATGCCATACTTAACGAAGAAAGAGCTATTGTATCGGAAATTCCCGGAACTACACGTGATGCTATCGAAGATACAATAATAATAAAAGGTGTTTCCTTCAGGTTTATTGATACTGCCGGACTAAATGATTCAACCGATAAAATCGAAAAAATAGGAATTGAACGCACTTATGAAAAAATTGACCAGGCAAAAATTATTTTGTATGTTTTTGATGTTAGTAAAACAAACTATGAAGAAATAAAAATCACATTACAGGAATTCAAAGATCATATTGACCAATTGCCTGAAGGATTATCACAAGATAAAAAATTCATACTCATTGCCAACAAAACCGACCTTCTCGTTGAAGCTCCCAAAGGATTCAGGTCGATGGTTGAAATGGAGTGCATTTTTGTTTCGGCTAAACGTAAAGAAAACATAAACCTGATCGTGGAGAGTCTGTCAAAATATGTTGAAAGTGAAAATATAACGGATGCGACTATCGTATCCAATACACGCCATTATGAAGCCCTCAGCAAATCATTAGAAGCTATTGAAAGTATTGAAAAAGGATTCAGTGAAGGACTACCATCCGATCTGATAGCTATAGATATCAAAACTGCCCTGCATCACCTTGGAGAAATAACAGGAGAGATAACAACCAACGAGATTTTGGATAATATTTTTTCTAAGTTTTGTGTCGGAAAGTAATAGCCATAAGCTAACGATAAAAATTTTATTATACAACTCAAATGCAATTACAAGTTATTCAAAAGAAAATTTATGAATTGAGAGGGCAAAAAGTAATGTTAGATTTTGACCTTGCAGAACTTTATGAAGTTGAAACTAGAGTGTTAAAACAGGCAGTAAAACGAAATCTGGACATTTTTCCTGATGACTTCATGTTTGAACTTACACGGGATGAATGGAAACTTCTAACATCACAATTTGTGATGTTTGAAAAGGGACAGGGAAAAGGGAAATACCCCAAATATTTACCTTTTGCCTTCACCGAACATGGAGTAACAATGCTTGCCAATACATTAAAAGTTAAACTCCTTTTATTTTCGTAAGAAAAAGTCATAAGATTTTTTTAAATCCATCCCTTTAATTATATTTGCCAATAATTTAAAAACGATTAAAAAATAGCTTAGACAATGTCAAACAAAATAGCATTAATTTCAGGAATTACGGGCCAGGACGGAGCTTACCTGGCAGAATACCTTTTAAAAAAAGGATATATCGTTCATGGTTTGAAGCGGAGGGCATCTTTGTTCAATACCAACAGGATTGACCATTTATACCAGGATCCGCATATCGATAACCGAAATTTCTATCTTCATTACAGCGACCTGACCGATTCAACGAATCTGATCAGGATAATAAGCGACACCAAGCCCGATGAGATATACAATCTTGGCGCAATGTCGCATGTAAAGGTCAGTTTCGACACTCCTGAATATACTGCCAATGCCGATGGTATTGGAGCTTTAAGGATGCTTGAAGCTATCCGCTTTCTCGGACTGACCGAAAAAACAAGATTTTACCAGGCTTCAACAAGCGAACTCTATGGTCTTGTTCAGGAAGCACCACAAAGCGAAAAAACACCCTTTTATCCGCGCAGTCCTTATGCTGTAGCTAAGTTATACGCTTACTGGATATGTGTTAACTATCGTGAAGCGTATAATATTTTTGCCAGTAACGGGATACTGTTTAATCATGAATCGCCGATAAGAGGTGAAACTTTTGTAACACGAAAAATCACAATGGCTGTTGCTAAAATTGCAGTCGGGCTTCAGGAAAAGTTATATTTAGGAAACCTCTCAGCAAGAAGAGACTGGGGCCATGCCAAGGATTATATCAAAGCTATGTACCTTATCCTTCAGCATGACAAACCGGATGATTTTGTAATTTCAACCGGAACTACTACTGAAGTGAGGGAATTTGTCAGAATGGCATTTGATGAGGTTGGAATTGAAATCGAATTTAAAGGAGAAGGGGAAAATGAAAAGGGGTATATTGTTAAATGCAATGATCCGCAATACCAGCTCGAAACAGGAAAAGAAGTTGTAGCCGTTGATCCTGCTTATTTCAGACCAACTGAAGTGGAGTTATTAATTGGTGATCCTTCCAAAGCTAATAATGAGTTGGGATGGAAGCCTAAATACGATTTAAAAGGATTGGTCAGCGATATGGTTAAATCGGACATCAAATTGGTACATCGGGATAAATACCTGAAAGATGGCGGATATCAAATCATGAGTTATTTTGAGTAACATAATGATGTTATTCGTTATTTGTTATACGTTAAAAGTTAATTGTTAGAGTTCAATTTTACAAAAATGGAAAAAGACAGTAAAATATATATTGCCGGGCACGACGGGCTTGTTGGTAGCAGTATCGTTAAGATATTAAAAAACAAAGGTTACCACAATTTTTTATTCAGGCATTATACAAAATTAGACCTGACAGATCAAAAAGCTACCCAGCAGTTTTTCGGGGAGGAGAAACCGGATTATGTTTTCCTGGCAGCAGCTAAGGTGGGAGGTATTTTTGCGAACAACACTTACAGGGCGCAATTTATTTATGAAAACATAATGATACAAAGCAATATAATTCATGCCAGTTATTTTAATAATGTAAAAAAACTCTTGTTTTTGGGCAGTACATGTATTTATCCGAAACTTGCACCTCAACCTATGAAAGAAGATGCATTACTCACCGATTTTTTAGAATATACAAACGAGCCTTACGCCATTGCCAAGATTGCCGGAATAAAAATGTGCGAATCGTACAACTTGCAGTATGGAACTAACTATATTTCAGTAATGCCAACAAATCTGTATGGATACAACGATAACTTTAACCTTGAGAACTCGCATGTACTTCCTGCACTTATAAGGAAAAATCATCTTTGTAAATGCCTTGAGAATGATAATTTTGATGCTATCAGAAAAGATTTGGGAAAATATCAATCATCACTCAATAGTTCAGCCTCAAATGATGAAATTATTACATACCTTGAAAAGAGCGGAATAAAAAGAGTAAAGCAAAACGATAAATTCAAAGTTGAATTACACGTTTGGGGAACCGGCAGCCCGTTTCGTGAATTCTTATGGGCAGAGGAAATGGCAGATGCTTGTGTGTTTTTAATGGAAAATATTGATTTTAAAGATTTAATTGAAGTAAGTAATATTAAAAACAATGAAATAAGAAATACACATGTAAATATAGGTTCCGGAAAAGAAATCAGGATTAAAGACTTAGCATATCTTGTAAAGGAGATAATTGGGTTTAAGGGGGAAATTAAATTTGACCTAACCAAACCTGATGGCACACCGCGTAAATTAACCGATCCCGGTAAACTACATGCGCTTGGCTGGAGGCATAAGATTGAATTAGAGGAAGGGATAAAATTGGTTTATGAGCATTATATAAAATAAAAAATCCCCCCGAGGAGTCGGGGGGATTTTTTACTGTTTTACAACTTAATGAATTTATCAAGTTTGGACACATCACCATTAGTAATGTTTACCAAATACAATCCTTTACCTAATTCTCTAACATCAAATCTATCAATCAAGCCTGTATCAAAATCCTTATAGCTTTTTTCCAGGATTATTTCACCCTTAGTATTGATTATTGTAATTATTAGTTTATTTCCTTGCAGATTATTTAAGCCAATATTAACATAACTATTTGACGGATTTGGATATATATTATAAGTAAAATTATTATTTTCCATATCATAAACAGAAGTTATAAAATCACCTCCCTCCGTGCCAGAATCATACTCCCCGATATATTCTGTATAAATATTGACAATAACATTTATAGTAGCGTTCGCAGATAATTGTTCAGGAGAATTATCAACAACTTCAATTATTAAAGGATAGTTATTTAATTCAAAATAGTTCAGTTGATATGGATCTGATATCTCTAACTCACCTGTATTCGCATTCAAACCAAATATATTTTTTTCATTTCCCTGTATAATGGAAAATGTTACAGATTGTCCAATATCCGGGTCTGATGCCTGAACTGTCCCTATATCGATTTTATTATTGTTAAGTTCCATTCTAATAAGCTCAGAATTTACATCAACATTAAAGCTTTGCTCAGAAATAACGGGTGGTTCATTCACATCAGTTAAATTAACTGTTACGGTAGCCTGGTCTGTAAGATTTCCCTGTCCATTATCCTGAACTTCCACAGTAAGTGAAAACACAGGATTGGTTTCGTAATCTAAAGCCGAACTGTTGGCAACAGTTATAACACCTGAAGTTGAACCTATCTGGAATGCTCCACTTGTATTTCCTGCGGTGATTGTATAAGTTAAAGTTTGACCGTTATCAGGGTCAGTGGCTATGATAGTTCCAGCCTGTTGCCCGCTGGGACTATTCTCATCAATAGCAAAACTCTGATCATCTATATTCGGCACCTCGTTCACATCAATTAAATTAACTGTTACGGTTGCCTGGTCTGTAAGATTACCCTGTCCATTATCCTGCACTTCCACAGTAAGTGAAAACACAGGATTGGTTTCGTAATCTAAAGCCGAACTGTTGGCAACAGTTATAACACCTGAAGTTGAACCTATCTGGAATGCTCCACTTGTATTTCCTGCGGTGATTGTATAAGTTAAAGTTTGACCGTTATCAGGGTCAGTGGCTATGATAGTTCCAGCCTGTTGCCCGCTGGGACTATTCTCATCAATAGCAAAACTCTGATCATCTATATTCGGCACCTCGTTCACATCAATTAAATTAACTGTTACGGTTGCCTGGTCTGTAAGATTACCCTGTCCATTATCCTGCACTTCCACAGTAAGTGAAAACACAGGATTGGTTTCGTAATCTAAAGCCGAACTGTTGGCTACAGTCAAAACGCCAGATGTAGAACCTATCTGAAAGGCGTTGCCTGTATTTCCGCTTATAATTGTATAAGTAAGTGTTTGCCCGGCATCCGGGTCAGTAGCCATTACTGTTCCTACAACTTGTCCGTTTGAAGTATTTTCATTAACATTGAAGCTTTGATTATTTATGACGGGAGGATTATTATTTGACTGACCACCTACATAATATTCATAAGAGCCAATATCCCGGATATTTTCCTGAGGTACCAAAATACTATCTAAATCAACAAAATAATCACTATAATCATATCCTGTATTTTTGCAAGGTGAGTTTTCTATTATCCTGAAATCACCATTTTGCCAATCTTCAAATCCAAAAATCGTTCCCCAACTACTTACATTACCTTCTTCTGTTATATTATGATCATTTACAATAGGTGTTGAATTAAATAAAATTGGATAACCTGACTTCATTGCAACAGCATTATTCCTTACATATCCACCCTCTGTACCACTTAATAGTATCCCCCAACTTGCATCCATGTTACAAATAAATGTATTGTTGTAAATATTTGCATAATCGTTTCTAGGTACAAAATTACAACCCGAAACCGAATCAATAAGATTGTAATAGAAGTCAACACTATCAACTTCTATATGAGCAACACCAACCGGAGTACATCCTATTTCATATCCCCTACCTAAAAATTTATTATATGCAATTTCAACATAATGAGATTGTGAAAAATATAAACCGGCCCCACCATTTGCTTCTACTGTATCTTTAGGTGGATATATTATGTTTCCAATGACCTTTCCTCTTACAGGTGTATGACCTGTATTTCCATATATAAAACAAAACTTATTTCCAGTATATCTCCTATCAAGAATATTGTCTTTTATTAAATAATCATAACAATCTCCGATAATATGAACACAATTTCCGTGTGCATCGTCTTCCGTATGTCCTACTAAATGCCAATCTAAACCCATGTGCCAAATATTACAACCTTCAACAGTTATACAATCAGCGTGCTTAATAAAGACTCCAGTTTCCCGCATATGATGTATATTACAATTCAATACTGTAATTGTATCTACCTTGGTAGAATATGGTAAAGACCTTACGCCATTCCATGCGCCAGATAATTCACAGTTTATTACAGAATTATTATTTGTATTAACATTTCCGGTTAAATAATGTCCACTAATCGCAACAATTGAGGTAGTATTTAAAAGCTCTCCCGATAATTTTAAATCCTGTACAATACAGAGTGAACTTCGTGTGATAGAAATAAGATTACCACTACCGGAATATGTTATTTCCGGTGGGATTCCATCTCCATAAGCGCCTATAGTGATATTATTATGACTGTCAATACTGATGTTTGAACTTAATGCCGATACAGTCCCTCTCTTTTGAAGATACATATTTCCATCTACAAAAGTAACATCTGACCATTGGTCGAATGGATGTTCAATTGAACCATCCTCTCCAGGATCACCTTGATTTGTAGGATCAATATAAACCACATTCTGAGCGAAAATTAGTGTTGCATAAATCAATACTAAAGCTAAAGTTAGTATCCAGAACTTTATACTTAATAGTAGATTTGTTTGAGATTTGGTTTGCGAATATAAATGCATAATTTTAATTTTTTTTATTGATTTTACCTTATATTAATTCATTGATAACTTTTAGTGAAAAACATACTTATGAAGGACTAATAATATCTACGGTAACGAATTACTAAATAATGATGCCAAGTTTAAAGATAAACGCTAACATACTATATGACTGTTTTTTACAGTGGGGTAGAAGTTAAATAACAATATCCGATTTTAATATATGTAGCCGATTCCGTAGATGTTTTAAATGTGCCCCATTAGGATAATCATAATGTACAAAATAACTCTATCTATATTTATTAATTGTATTATTATATCAGGATGGTTAAATTATTTCGCATTTTTTGTTAATAACTCATTACTATAGTCTTTATTAAAGGTAGCTTTTCATAGAGTTCATAATGTATTTGGTTATTTTATCGCTTATGTATCCATGATAAATAATGTTGAAAAAAAAATAAACTAAATTCTGTTAATTTTGCTGCCGTGATTTATTTCAAACTTTTTATAATTTGTTACGTAGTAAACTAATTAAGAATAAAGTATCATAAAAATCGCATTATATTATTTTAAGGGTGCTGAAGCGACAAGACAATAATCTAATAGTATGTTATTCAATTCAATTGAGTTTGTAATATTCCTTCCTGTTGTATTTTTTATATATTGGTTTGTTTTAAATAAAAAATCAAGCTACCAAAATATATTTTTACTCATCGCAAGTTATGTTTTCTATGGATGGTGGGATTGGCGCTTTTTATCATTAATTATTATCAGTTCATTTGTAGATTTTTTTGTAGCTCAAAAAATTCAAAAAGCTCATAAAGTCCGGAATAAAAAAATATTACTTACCATTAGTATATTAATCAATATTGGTTTTCTTGGGTTTTTTAAGTACTTTAATTTTTTTGTTGATTCGTTTGTAGAAGCATTTGCACAAATCGGAATACATCTTAATCCCAGAACACTGAATATTATCTTGCCTGTTGGTATTAGTTTTTACACCTTTCAAACTTTAAGTTATACAATTGATGTTTATCGGGGCAAACTTAAACCAACTAAGGATATAGTGTCCTTTTTTACATTTGTCGCTTTTTTCCCACAGCTTGTAGCAGGTCCAATTGAAAGGGCGGTAAACCTGCTTCCTCAATTTTATCACAAAAGAGCTTTTGAAGTAAATAAAGCCAAAGACGGAATGAAGCAAATTTTATGGGGCTTATTCAAAAAAATTATAATTGCTGATAACTGTGCTGTTTATGTTGAAGAGATATTCTCAAATTACCAGATTTATCCGGGTAGTACCCTTTTATTAGGTTCCTTTTTCTTTGCATTTCAAATTTATTGTGATTTTTCAGGATATTCCGACATTGCTATCGGAACCGCAAGACTGTTTGGATTTAACATAATGCGAAATTTTGCATATCCGTATTTTTCAAGAGATATTGCAGAATTTTGGCGTAGGTGGCATATTTCATTATCTACATGGTTCAGAGATTATGTTTATATTCCATTAGGCGGAAGCAGAGGAAACAATTTTAATAAGATAAGAAATGTGATCATTATTTTTGTAGTAAGTGGTTTCTGGCATGGCGCTGACTGGACTTTTATTATTTGGGGATTATTAAATGGTTTGTATTTCCTTCCTCTGCTACTGTTAAAAATTAATAGAAACAACATTGGTATTACTGCTGAAAATAGATTATTACCTACCTTTAAAGAAACCTTTCAAATGCTTATTACATTTTTTATTACATTAATTGCATGGGTATTTTT
>JACKQG010003473.1_pt2 | contig 15210 bp, 15 predicted proteins | sample 8237621 | NCBI WGS metagenome assembly JACKQG01 (sample SAMN15677084, study PRJNA649215) | marine metagenome | biome: marine; feature: Black Sea; material: saline water; isolation source: suspended particulate matter (SPM) from the Black Sea western gyre | collected 2013-06-09/2013-06-10 | depth... | reverse complement strand
AGGGTTTTTCTGTCTTCTTTTGGTGTTGTTTTGGTACTGTTCAGCTACTGAATGGCTACTGTTTAACTTGAGGGGGTTGGCGGGGGTGGTTTCCGGGTGTTTTTCGGGTTCCTTCTGGTGTTTGGCGGTGTTTTCACGGGTTGTTGGTGTCCCGTCATGCTCGTTTCTTCACTTCACCTGAGTTCTGTATCGTGAGATGGATGATTCTTGTTCTGGGTTCTATCTCTTTGAGGATATGCATGATACATATCTGTGTTCGTCTATCGCTTCTTTCTCTTCCTGTATCTGTATTGATAGTAGCCGAAGGAGCTCAGCATGACGAAGAAAGCGGCAACGAGCATCATGCCGTAGAATTCTGATATCAGGTATCCGTACCAGTTCAATCCTATGCTCCCAACCATAAGGAGAAGGAGGTACAGTGCAAGTTCCTTCGGCCAGCGGTCAGGATGATGCAGGGGTTTTTTCCGGGTGATCAATCGATACCATAGGTCGTACAGGAGATAGACGATGATTGGCGTCATGGAGATGATTCGACCAGTGTCTCCCTTCAGGATGTTCAACACCCATAGGATGCTGAATGGAATCACCTGTGCGCTGAAGGGGAGGGCCATCTTCAGCTCTATATCCGATAGATTATGAGCGCGCACAAGGTATACTATGACCAGAAAAGCATAGTAGGCGACTGCGAAGAAGACTACAAGGGAGTCGATGAGACCTCCGTCCATCATCGTGTATCACTCGCTTACGCGTACGCAATCTATTCTTCGAGTAGCCTCTTGATCTCACCAACATCGATTTCGACGGCGGATAATCGTTTCTTGAAGTCCGGGAGCTCTTGAGAGAGCTTCTCCATTGAATCCCCCTCAGGTTTCTGTTTGATGATGTGCGCAGTAAGCATGAAAGCCGCAAAAATCAAGATCAGCGAAGCATCGGCAAGACGACTGCCGGTGAAGCTGAACACTCCGATGATTAGGGCCATGCCAATCCAGACTCCGGTAACCGCGACGCCTCTATAATCCATTCATTTCTTCCTCCTTTTCAGTTCCTCAGGCGAGAGTTCAATGTGGAAATCGTTTAACTCGTAGTATCTAAGCGCCCTCGCCTCGTCTTCAAGCAACAATACTCTGGTTTTGACGAGGCCAGCTTCTCTAAGCTTCTTCAGATGCACGTTTGCGAGGGCCCTGCTGATTCCAACTTCCTTCGCAATTTCGCTTAGATATTTATCTCCCTCGGTGAGAGCTGTCACTATTTTTAGTCGGTAGATATGTCCTAGAGCGCTCAGCTTATCCACCAGTTCCGCGTCTTCCACAGTCTACGCCTGCATAACACGTAATCAAAAGATTACATATAAATATTTCTATAATGCGTAATAAAATCTATTCGCGCGCTGAATCAGCATCTGAATGGTTTTTTTAAAAAAAGAGGGGAGATTGTATGAGATCTTGATCAGGGTAGTTTACCGATGATCTCGGCGGCTTTCTCGACAGGTATAGCCGTGAGAGTCTCGGTGCTAATAGAGCCCTGACTACCAAGAGCGAGCAGAGCCTGCATCATGGATTCATTGCTCGTAGCCTTGACCACACAGACGAAATCGTATCTACCCATGGTGTAATAGAACTTGAGTATCTTTCCCCCGAGAGACTCCGCCAACTTGTTGGCTGCTTCCAGTCTCTTGGGAGAGTCCTTGATGTTCTTGATCCCCTCAGCCGTGAACTTTCCCAGGACGATATACTTCGGCATTCACATCTTCTCCATTTTCTCATTTCAGGTTCCATTGAGACACATCTACCATTTGTGACAACAGAACCTTGAATGTCAATTGAGCATTTACGTTATAATGTTTTGGTCAGGCCTAACTACGAGCTATCACTTAATCCACAATTCACCGTAATCATATTCACGACCGATTACAAGAAAACAGAGCTGTGGATGAGCCTATTCAACCGATATAACACTCCTGAGAACTGGAAGACTTTCTGGGACGTAGCCTACTGGGATTGGCCAGACCTGGACGACTACATGAGTAAAACCAGCCTCGGAGTAGACCCGGATGCCAACGTCAAGCGGGCCAATTTTTTTTACATTCTTCCACAACCTTGGACTTCTAGTGGACAAGGGGCTACTTGACTTCGATATGGGGGGGTTTCTCTATGGTGTAGATGTGGTCACGTTCTGGGAGAAAATGGGTCCAATCTATGAGGAGATTCGGGTCTTTACGATAATCCGGAGGTAGGCATAATGATTGACCGCCTCTACGAGAGAGAAAAACAAAAACAATCATAAAATCAATCAAGTGTCGAATCGTCAATCTCCGCTTCTACGTAAGGTAACTCATTATCTCTGGTTCTGAAGCTGATGATGATATCAGGAATCCCCAGTGGAATCTCAGACTTCACCGGGATATGAAGTCGAAGCACACAAATTCGTGACACGTCCCTGATCACGCGGGCGACTGAAAGGGGTTCGAATCTCCTTTCCCGATGTTTCCACTCAATTCTTATCCACGCTTCCTACCATCATAATTGGGAAATGAGATTGGACAAGCATTGAACCGAGAGATTGTTCATCGATAATGCCTCACTGTATGGGGCCCAACTTGAGGAGAGGCTGGAGAGGACCGGTGAGGAGGTGGAGGGCTTGATGAGGCTCTTCTCGGAGCACGGTGTGCCCCCGGGGGGTACGGTCCTCGACCTCGCCTGCGGCTTAGGGCGTCACTCCATCCTCCTCGCGGACAAGGGTTACAGGATCGTGGGGGTCGACATCTCGCCTACCTATATCGAGAGGGCTGGGGAGCTCGCGGCCGAGAGGGGCGTCTCGTGTCGGGTCGAGTTCATGATCGGTGACATTAGGCGGATGGGAAAACTCCTAGGGGACCGGGGGGAGTCCTTCGACGCCTTAGTCAACCTGTTCACCTCGCATGGCTACTGGGACGAGGCCACCGACGGGGCCATCTTCAGCCAAGCACGTGAACTGGCGAAGCGAGGTGGCATCTTCGTCATCCATACGGCGAACCGGGATTATCTCGTGAGGCATTTCCAGGCCAGGGATGTGAGCTACGGGGAGGGGGGCCGGGTCATGATAGCGGAGAGACGTCTGGATCTCGAGAATTCCAGGATGTTCAACGTCTGGCGATACTACGAGCAGCGGGGCGATGACCTGGAGCATCTGAGCACGTTCGAGCTCGACCATAGAGTTTACTCACTCCACGAGCTCGTAAGGCAGGTCGAGGATACCGGGTGGAGCTATCATTCAAGTTTCGGGGGGTACGACATGGAGCCAGTATCCACCGACACCTTCGGGATGGTATTAGTAGCTAGGAAGGAATCATGAGGGATGGATTGGTCTGTGAATAAACCCGCGTCGCGCGCAGGCTAGTTCAATTATTAGGTTAAATATGGTTTTAATCCTTATTTTATGATTTGAGGACAAGAAACAGGCGTACAATGATCCTTGATCTCCTTACAGAAACCACCCTTCTCTCGCTTACAGAAGCGACTCAACGCTTCGAAAGAGACCACCACAAGCCCCATGGAAGGATCCAAGACAGCCGAGACAGCTCTCTCAGCCTCTCTCTGTATCCTGTACGTCAACAGAGGCCTCCCCGGGCCCTTTCGGGATCTCTTCAGCCTCGTGACTAGACCCTGATACACGAGTTCGTCCAGGTGCTTTCGCAGGGTGTTGTGTGAGAACCCTGCCTCGGAGAGTATCTGTTGGAAGGTTCTGGGTTTTCCATCCCTTAGAATTGTCAGAATCCCTCTGTCGTAGAAGTCCATTTCACCCATTAAACTGTAAAATAATAATAAAAACCATTTAACACATAATTATGGAAACTATCTGCGCGCAGTTCAATAAATTGATATTATTTCTTAAGTTCAATATATCTCATGAGTGTTCCGTCTCTTAACGAATTGTTGAGGCTAGGTGAAGCAAAGCTCAGTTTATCATTAAATGGAAACGTAATGATCTCGACTTACACCAACATCGATGATACAATAACAGAGAAAATCATGACAATAGATCACACCAAGTTCCGGAAAGATCTAAGGTACAGCTGGAAAGAGTTAAAAAGCAGGATAAGTAAACCTGGATTCTTCTGTCTACTTGTTCTTCTAGACGGTGAACCTATAGCTTATGACTTCGGCTACGACGCTGATGATAAGGGAGTGTTTTTCTCAGATAGCTCAGCCTCAATCATTGAACGTAAAGGAGTGGGTACAGTGATTGCTGTCCTTGAGATGGTTTACCTGTATGAGAACGGTTACAAGGCTGTAAAGTTCACTACAGAGGAGTTGGATCAAGCAGGCAGACCTCTACGCCAGATTTGGGAGAATCTTGGATACAAAACAATCTCTACGGATCCCATTAGTGGAGTTACAATGATGATGGACATTACACAAGATGTAATTTTACAGAAAATAAGAAGACACATCACCCAGATCTAAAAACGAATCCCTAAACGCGGTAAATGCAAAGATAATCGCGCGTGTGCATTAATTGTCTAATACAATTGTAGTAATTCTTTTTCCAGCGCGCGCAAGCGGATTAAATAATTCGTTGAGTTTATTGGGAGAGCCGTACTCCATCATCTTGTGATCGGGATGAAGCGAGTAGGTTCTCCCAAGTTATTGTTCGAGAGCCTAGATTTAACCCCCATCCAAACCACCCTCTGGACAAACCTCCACAGACACGGACCAGGAAGAACCGTAGAATACAACCCCGAATGGGACCTCAAAGCCCTCATGCTCCGCCAACTTGTTGGCTGCCTCCAGTCTCTTGGGAGAGTCCTTGATGTTCTTGATCCCTTCAGCCGTGAACTTTCCCAGGACGATGTACTTGGGCATTCTCATCTTCTCCATTTTCTCAGTTCAGGTCCCATTAAGACACATCTACTGTATTTGGCAATAGAACCTTGAACTTCAACTGATCCTTCGGGTCTATAATGTTTTAGACAATCCAATCAACGAACAATCAGTTTATCCATATTTCACCGAAATTCAGATTATGATTATCGACAACCACGTTCACTTCGGGGGTCCACCCCTCAACGCGTGTGGTCGATAAGGAAGAAAATGGTTCAGTGAATGAATTAGTCTGTGAATAAACCCGAGTCAACCTGTTTAGAGTTGAGCTCGTCGTATCCGGCCTCGGGTACGTACTTGGCGATGATGGGCATCCTCACGAGCCCATCGACCACGATCATGAATATGAAGGGCGCGAGGTAGCCCACATGATCCCAGAGATACCCTCCCAGCAAGCTCGCGGGGACGGCGAGGAGGTTGAAGGCGCCCACACTGAGGGCGGTCATCCTAGCCCTCTGGTGACGCCCCACCAACTCCACCTCCTTGGCCTGCCATGCGACCCCGGTGGAGTCGTTGACCCCCATGAGCACCCACGCTAAGAGGAGCAAAAAGCCCCCGCCTCCCCAGAGGAATATGATCGCGGCCACGTACATGGTGAGCCTCCCCCCGATGATGAGTTTCTTCCTCCCGTAGACATCGGTGAGGCGCCCCACTACGGGGGACAGGACGATCCGGGTCAACGTCCTCACGGTGACCATGAAGGCGATGGTCATAGCGGAGGCCTCCCAGACCAACGAGGCGTATATCATCCAGAAGGGCCCCGCGAGGCCTATGGATATGCTCCCCAGGCTCTTCATCAGAACCCACGAGCGGACGCCGTCGATGGACAGGACGTCCCGATAGTCCGCGATCATCTGGCTGAACGAGAACGGGACGGACTGCCCCTGCCTCCGGGGAGGCGTCAGATAACGCCAGACGAAGGCGACGATGGCCAAGGAGAGCCCTATCTGGAGGTAGTAGAGGGGTCGGATGCCGTCCGCATCCATCCCGCCGAACCAACTCACGACGGCCCCGCCGACCAGCCCCGCGAAGAGGATCGGGCTCATGACGAAGAGGTTCGCCAGGCCGTACACCGTCCCCCGGGAGCCGTCGTTGACGCTGTTCGCGTACATCGCCTGCCACGCGGGCTGGAGGATGCCCTCCGAGACGCCGAACAGAATGAAGGCCACGGCGAGCCACGACCAGCTGGGGCTCAGGATATAAGCGATGGGAACCAAGACGCCCACCGCCGTGCCCAAGAGGAAGAATGCCTTCTTGTCCCCGCGATCAGAGATCCATCCGGTGAGAACAGAGAAGATCGTGGAGAAAGCCAATCCGATGGAGCTCAGCATCCCCAGCTCCGTGCCGGATGCCCCCAACGCGAATATGAAGAGGGAGTTGTAGGGGTTCATGTTGACGATGAAGTTGGCGAAGGAGTTCCTGGCCATCATCACCTTGAAATTTCGGGGTAGTCCGCCTAGAAACTCGGTAAGATTTTTCGTTCGAGCCAAATGAAGTCGTCATGCCACCTTGAGTGAAATTTACGTTCTTACATTGACACAATACACTTGAATAAAAATCATTCATTTTCGAAAGCGGATCACCGGAGCATAGGGGGTGAAAAGACTACGTTTTTTGCACTCGTGATCGATGGGCGAGCGAGTCATAGGCAAACGTAAAATGATACCTGACCCCCATGTGAGTTTCACTCGGTGATCAACATAGGAGAGAACGAAAAGTCCTCCCTGGGCAGGCTCATGAGCTCCAGCCTCCTCATCATGGTCCTCACCCACATGCTGGTCCACGCCGCAGGGAACATGCAAACCACCCTCTTCCCCGTCCTCAAGGAGGAGTTCAGCCTCACCTACCAGCAGATCGGCCTCATCATCGCTATCCCCAGCCTCTGCCAGTTCCTCTTAAGCGTCCCCAGTGGGATGGTCTCCGACAGGTTCGGCCCAAAGAAGCTCATCGCCGCGAGCATCGTGATAGCCGCCGTGGGGGCCCTTCTGGGGAGCGTCTCCATGACCCCCTGGATGTTCATCCTCGCCTCCACCCTCCTCACATTCAACTCCACCCTCTACCACCCCCCCGCCCAGAGCTACGTCTCCGATATCACCAGTCCCCAAAACCGCTCCAGGGCCCTAGGGATATGGCACAGCGGGGGCACCACCGGGGTATCCCTGGGCCCCCTCTCCATCACCATCCTCATGGGGCTCCTCGCCTTCAGCTGGAGGCAGATCTACAGCTTCTGGGTCATCCCCATCCTGCTGGGGCTCGTGGCCCTCTACTTCGTAAAGCCCGCCGCCGAGATGGTGGAGAAGGAGGTACGGGACTCCTGGGACGAGGGGGAGACCGTGGACACCCTCCTCAACTCCAACATGATATTCCTCCTCCTCTCCGGTACCGTGAGACGCTTCGGGGGAGGCCTCACCACAGGCTTCCTCAGCATCTGGCTCGCCGAGGCTCAGGGATGGACCATCAGCCAGATCGGGATAATGCTCGGGATCAGCTCCCTCATCGGTATAGTCGCCAGCCCCCTCGGGGGGGAGCTCGCCTCCCGGTACGGGGAGAAAAGATGGTTCGCGGCCACGCTCTTTGTCTCCTACGCATTCTTCGCCCTCGCCTTCTTCCTCAAAGGGTACTGGCCCTTCATGATCGCCTACATCACCCACGGGTTCTTCGGCATCCTAGGCATGCCCGCCAACATGACCCTCACCGCCCGCCTCTCGCCCCCCAAGCAGAGGGGGGTCGGCTTCGCCCTCGCATCAATACCCATGAACGTCGTCATGCCCATCGCAGCCATAGCCGCAGCCTACATCGCCGACACATACGGGCTCTACCCCATATTCATCGCGACGTCGGTGATATACTTCATCGGGCTCGCAATCCTCCAGATTGGAGTGCGGATCGAGGACTAGCCCCCCAACAAACCCCCGCTCGACACGAGCTAGAGACGGGGGGCGACCTTCTCGGCGAAGAGCCTGAGACCCTCGAGGCTCGGCATGTCCCCGAACCGGATCACGAACAGGCCGACCCCCAGCTCCACGTAGGGCCTCAGCTGCTCCACGCACTCGTCCGGGGTCCCCGTTATGTAGGCCTCCTCGGCCTTCCCCAGCCACTCCTCGAAGAGCCCCGGGGCCCGGTTCGCCTCCCACCGCTCCCTCATGTCCTCCAGGTACTCCTCCCGGGTCGGGTGAACCACCACTCCCAGGCTCGTCGACTTGGTGATCTCGCCGTAGTCCCTCCCCACCTCCTCGCAGTGGCGCCGCAGGGCACCCATCCGCCTCTCCACGTCCGCGAGGGAGCCCCCGAAGTTGCTGGCCTCGGCGTACTTGGCGACCAGCCTCAGGGTGAACCCCTCCCCGCCTCCCCCGATCATCACCGGCGGATGAGGCTTCTGGACCGGCTTGGGTTCAGAATATGCCCCGCTGAGCTTGTAGTGCCTCCCCTCGAAATCGGTGCGCTCCCGGGTCCAGAGGCTCTTGATGATCCGCACCGACTCCCCCAGCATCTGGAGCCGGACCTCCGGCGATGGCCAGTCGATACCCCTCTCGGAGCACTCCAGCTCGGACCAGCACGCCCCGATCCCCAGCTCCAGACGCCCCCCCGAGACGAGATCCAGGGTCGAGGCCATCTTCGCCATGAGCCCCGGATGCCTGTAGAGGTTGCAGATCACCATGCTCCCCAGCCGCACCCGCTCCGTCAGGGTCGCGAGCCAGGTCATCGTGGTCCAGCACTCCAGACGCTCCCGACACACCTCCCGGCTCAGATGATCCGAGACCCAGACGCTGTGATACCCCAGCCTCTCCGCTTCCAGCGCCGCCTCCCGCACCACCCCCACGTCCAGCCCACCGTAGCGGTACTGAAGCGCATGGTAGAACGGCAGGGGCCTAGAGCCCGAGGGCACCATGACGGGGAGCATCACGCCAAAATCAACGTCACCCAAACGATTCACCCGATTCAGGTAGCCCCCCCGGCGATTTAACCTGTTGCCCTCACGGGGAAACTGGGCGCAGCAACCATGTGCACGTGCATTCTAGAACCATCCGAAGACCGGCATCATCGGTGACATGTTCCGGCGAGGCTCCAAGAGAATGTAAAGAATAAATTATCTAGAAAATAGACTAATAAACATAATACCCAATTAAGAGAGTGTGAAATCGACCCAAAAAGATTGGGAGAGAGTATTTCAATACGACCACAACTCAAGCAGCCAAGTTTCACTTTTCGCCAATATGGACAGCCCCGTACGAAATCGCCTGACAAATATTTTTCAGGAGTTTTTCAAAAAAGAGGGTTTGATTTTAGATGGCGGTTGTGGCGAGGGGGAATGGTGTTATTCATTAGAGAAGCGGGGATACAGAGCAATCGGCATCGACATCGTCCCCGATGCTATTCAGCACGCCCACAGGATCGGAAGACAGAACGGCGCAGAGTCCGCCTTCCTGATCGGTGATGTTACACGGCTCCCCTTCAGAAAAAACGTTCTCGGGGGCTACATCTCCCTGGGGGTCGTGGAGCACTTCAGACTCAGAGAAGAGGTGACCAGAGCCCTCGCGGATGCACAAAGGTCGCTAGCCCCAGGAGGCAGAGCATTCTTTGCGCTACCGGGGCTCCTTGTATGCCTTCGAAACAGTCTGAGCCTTCTGGTGACCGGAGACAAGGTCGGGATGTATCATAAATACATCTCGAAGAGCTCAATGGAAAGACTCCTCAGATCGGCTGATCTCAGAGTGTTGATATCGAGACATGAGAAGGGATGGTTGGGCCTCGGCAACATCATCGATGGAATCATAAAAAAGTTCGGCAGCAATAGACTCAGGGAGCAACTGATTATATTCTGGTCCAACCGAAAACCAGTGTTATTTCTCTCTGGAAATTATTTCTGGACAGAAAATAGGTTAGATTAAGGCAGATAGAGAAAAACTGGTTCAACGGCTCGGCAGTGGGTTTTAGCTTAAAAAAAAGGAAGGAAGAAAAAAAAATTAGACCTTCACTGTCCCGATGCCTTTCTCGATGGTTATCTCGGTCCCGTAGGGCTCCGACAGCTTCTTCATTATCCCCACGATATCGGCGCCCTCCTCCTCGTCCACGAACATGGGCCTCCCCCTCTGGCTCCGAGGCTTGTCCTGCCCCAACTCCACCGGGTAGAGCTTCAGGCTGCTGAGCCGGTCCCCCTCGAACTCCATGAACGGGATGACGCTGATCCAGTACTTCCTGTCCTTGGTGAACCACTTCGAGGCGGGCCACCCCGGCCTCGGCGGTGCATCCGTCCTCGCGTCGAAGGCGTCCGACACCATCCCCTTGTAGGGGTCGAGCTTGTAACTCTCGTAAAAGTCGGCGGGCATCTTGTAGACGGTCTCGTTCTGGAAGATAAAGTCCCCCAGGCTGTAGAAGATGGGCCTCCCGTCACGGATCTCGATGCCCCTCATCGCGTGGTGGCCGTGGCCTATGAAGGCGTGGGCCCCGGCGTCGATGGCCTCCCGGGCGAAGGTCTCGATGAACTCCGCGGGCTGCTCCCTGTCGTGGAGGAGCCCCTCGTGGGCGTGGAGGCTGAAGAGCACCCAGTCCGCCTGCTTCGCGGCGTCCCGGATCGACTCCAGGTTCCCCTCCATGTCCCCCTTGTGGGGCTTGGTGTGCATCCCGACGTCGTCCCCCACCACGAATTTCTGGCGCAGGAAGAGGTGGGCGTCCTCGGGCTGAACGAGCTCGGGGATCCCCAGCGCCTCCTCTAAGCCCTTGATGGTCTCCAGGACCTCCTCCTTCACCGTCCACCATGTCTCAGTCCTCAGAGGGTTGAGCCCCGGCCTCCCCTGGAGGTCCCTCCGGACGTCCCCGGCGCGACCGAACGAGGCGTAGCTCGAAGACGCCGAGATGAGAGCCACTCTCCCCTGGGGATATTCTTTATAGGCGGGGGCTCGGGCCTCGGCGAGGTCCTTCCCGGTGCCGGAGTGGAGGACCCCCGCAGCGTCGAGGTGGTCCCGGGTGCTGAAGAGCCCCCCGTATAGATAGTCGAGGCTGTGATTGTTCGCGGTGGAGAATATGTCGTAACCCATCCACATGAGCTCGTCGATGATATAGGGGGGAGCCCGGGTGTAGGTGCCCCCGGACTCGGCCGAAGGCCAGATCCAGTCCTCGTAGTCGTGGAGGAGCATCTCGTGGTTGGTGAACGCGATGTCCGCGGACCTGATGAGCTTCACCATATCGAGAAACTCGGGCTCCGAATGGACGCTCTGCCTCATGGTGATGAGGGAGTCCCCTGTGGCGACCAAGCTGATATTCTTCTTCATCACAATACTTCCAAAGTACACTGTAGGACTTACCTGATAAAATATGCGCGAAAGAAGCGAGTATCCTCGGAGTTAATCAGCTTCGATCTGCGTTTCGTCTCTTCTTTTTGAGCCATTCTCCTGCTCGAATGTCAGCCCCACGGTCAGGGGAGGAGGAAGAACGGTCAGTGAAGACGGAGATCCGAGGGCCTCCCACGGCGCCGAGACTTTCCGCTCCCCCGATGGTTCATCTCGATCATCGCTGGCGAAGGGGTCCTCATCATCGACGAGGATGTGCCTCAAGTAGTCGTCGAGAGTCGAGCAGCCCACCACCTCGATCTCGAAGTCGTCGGGGTTGACGCTGTGCTCCAGATTCCTCTGGGGGATGAGGACCTTCCTGAAGCCCCACGCCTCGGCGGCCTTGATCTTCTCGTAGAGCCCGCTCACCGCCGTCACCCGAACTTCGTCGTCGGAGCCCACGTTGATCTCCCCGGTCACGGCGACGTCCTGCCTCATGGGGCGCCCGGTTCGAGCCAGGGTGCGGGCCCGCCTCCCCGAGATGAGGGAGCAGATGAGGAGGGTCATGGTGACCCCGGCGCTGGGCCCGTCTACCCCCTGGCTCTGGGAGAAGTCTATGTGGGTGTAGTAGTGCTGGGCGATGTCCACGTTGTACCGCTTCAGGATCACGGTGCGTACCTTGTCGATGCTGTCGTCGATCCACCTCCCGTCCCGGGCGATCCCCGTGACTTTGTAGAAGCCCCGGGTGCTGTCGTCGGGGCTCTTCCGGTGCATGTAGGCGGTTACCTTGAGGATGGTCCCCGTCCTCTCCCCGCTGAAGCTGTCAGAGACCGCCGCGAGGCCATAGATGCTCCCGAAGGAGGTCCCCCGGGGCTCGATCTCCAATAGGGAGCCCCTCTCCTCGATCTGGTGCACCAGGATCTGCTGCTGAATGGTCTTGCAGTGCTCCGCCACCGCCTCCCGGACATGCGACGCCTCCACGAACTCGAGGCCCTGGTTGAGAGCGAGCTGCCCGGCTGTCTTGATGACCCCGATGAGGGGCCTGAACTTGGTGATGATGGAATTCCTCTTGTCGCTCCGCCTCCGGCCCTCGTTCACGATCTCCTCGCAGGCCCCCCGGCTGAAAGAGGGCAGCCTGAAACGTTTCACCTCCTGGGCGATGAACTGGACATACTTGCGGCGGTTCTCCACCGTGTTGAGCATGTCGTTGTTCATCCGGATCACCCGCCCATACCCGCATATCCTGTCCATGAGGGCGGGATGGATGCGGTCCACGGCGTCGAAGTTCCCCGCCGCCACCAGCAGCGTCAAGCTGGGGATGGGATCCGTCGAGACCGCGAGGGCAGAGGTCCCCCCGCCGTCGTGCATCGCCCTGTGGGCGATGGGGAGCTGCCCGTCCTCCAGCACCGTCAGCAACGTAGTCGCCTCGAAGGGCTGGAGATTCTTCACCTCGTCGATGTAGAGGATCCCCAAGTTTGCCCTGTGGACATCCCCTGCGGTGACCCTCTGATGCTCCGGGGTCCCCAGCCTCCCCGTCTGGTACGGGTCCCAGGCGATGCTCCCGAAGAGCTGGACGCTCGAGTGCCCCGTGGCATCCACGAACGGTGCAGCACCCTGGCTGTTGTCGATGAGCAGCTTCGGGGCGGTGGACCGGATCGCCCCTCCGATCCCCCGGGCCTGCGCGCCCTGACGCCTCTCCACGTAGACGCTCAGGATGAACGCCATGAAGAGGAGGAAGCCTCCCTTGACGATCTTGTCGGAGATGCTGGCGAACGAGCTCGTGACAACCCCTCCGGAGGTTCCCGCGGCGAGACCATCCAATGAGCGCCAAGCCAGGTAGTTCTTGAGGAGATCTGACAGGCCGAGCCCGAGGAAGGAGAATCCGATGACGAGGATCATCCAGAATGCAGCCTTGAAAGCGACGTTGTAGGCGGTCCTCATCTCCTCCCCCTTGGGCTTCTCCCGGGAGACGAGCGCCTTCCCCTCCCCCGCCTCGTGGATGCTTATCCTCGGAGCACTCGGGTTGACCTCGTTGGGCCAGCACAGAACGTCCTGGGACTTGAATCCCTCCTCCTCATATTTGCCCGTCAGATGGGCCGCGAGGGCTCTCCCGATGAGGCTCTTCCCCGTCCCCGGATCACCGAGGAGAAGCAGGAATGGGCCGGGGGGCACGGTCTTGCTCTGAGGTCTTTTGGACCCCGGGTCCCGCCAACCGTCGAAGGCCCCCTCGCTCCTGATCCATTTCAGCTTGTGGATCCACTCGTCCAAGACGAGGTTGCACTCCTCGAGGGCCTGCTCCTGGCCGACGACCCAATCGAGGAGGTTGGAACTCACGGGGAATCCCCGGGTGCTCTCGAACTGCCCCCAATCCCACCTGATCCCTCGCAGCTCCTCGACCTCTTCCCCGAACACCGATCATTCAACTCTCTGGTGCATTGGATTCCCGAAGGGCTCCACCTGTGCGTCCTCCATGGGTCGTCTGGTTGACGAGATGACGCCTATACGGCCTTTCTGGCGTGATTGGTTTCATGAAGCACTCAATTGGTTGGTCCAACTAGAACGGAGTTTCTTGAAATGATTGATAAGAATTACCTCAGATTATGTTACGGTTCTCGATATATTGGGATATATGCGTTAAGCGTTATAACTCAGGAACTCTTCCAAGATTCAATTGCATTATTAGTTAAGGGTAACCAATATTAATATCTCCTCTATAGTGTATTTCCCTGAATAACTTTGCTCAGACAGCACAAAAAACGACTTTTTCCACTGCTGGGTTTAGTTATTTTAATTTCATCAAGCATTATCAGCGCCACCCAATATATGGGCGGGATACCGGTCGCACCAATCGGGACAGCGCAGGCCGCCCTCCCGGACTACCCCATCAACGTCATTGTAAACCCCCCCACGGACTATGGCAACCTCATCATCGCCTCGCATGAGAACGACCTCACACAGGGCAACTGGATAGAGCTTGGGGGAGGGGCCCCGTTCGAGATACCCGCCTTCAGCCTCACCTTCACGAGCCCCGGAATGGTGGAGTACCTTAACAACGACACCACAGTCAACTTCATCCGGAGCGTAACCAGCAGCGAGGTGACATACCCCCTCAATGTTCACAGGGCGTACGCCACCGGAGACACGATCAACGGGACCTTCTGGGGCTCACCGAGCTTCGCCGGCCTCGACGTGGACCTCAAACTGCTGAGATTCCAGTCCTTCACGGAGATGCGGAACTTCCTGAGAGACATATTCACGGGGGACATGGCATTCCTGCGGGCCAAGCTCACCAGCCCTCACTGGAGCGCGTCGAAGACCCTGGACTCCAACGGAGACGCGTCCTTCACGATCACCCCCAACCCCGGGGCCGGGGACTACCTCTTGGTGGTCCTGAGGGAGGTAGGCGCCTCATACCCCAAGACGCTCTATCTCTACTCCGCCACAGTCGTCGAGGTCCTTGAAAGGGACATCACCGTCACCGCTCCCACTGAGGTCGCCCAAGGCGACTTCCTAGATGTCGGCATAGAGGTCCACGGAAGCCCGGGCTCCTTCATCTACGGATCCGCCCTCGTCAAGAGAAACGCCTACTCAGCATACTTGGCGTTAACGAGCGACGGCACAGGAGAGGGGACGGAGCTCCGAGTCAACGGAGCCCTGGTCGCCAACGGCAGCTTGGCAGCCGCCATCTCCTCCGGGAACATCGGCGCCTCGTTCTTCACGCCGACCTACGTCATAGAGAGCCTGAGATCCATATTTGATTCCAACGCGGTCTCCGTGGGATTCACCGGGATGACACCCTCAAACAATGCCTCGACCTCGCTGGCGACATCGGATCTCCTGGATGGAAATTATGTGCTCATCACGGCGGTATGGCAGGACTATGTTGACCGCGTAGTAGCGTTCAACCAAAGCTATGTGTCCATAACCACGACCACGTCTTCCGGAGGAGGAGCTGCTGCTCCACCACCAACCCCCACCGCAGAGGATCTCGAGGAACTCCCCGTTGAGGCGGCCGCCCACGGCCAAGAGTCCCCGCCCCCGACCACTGCGGCCGAGATCCAACGGGGGGGCAAAACCGATACCCC
>JACKQG010004894.1_pt1 | contig 15224 bp, 11 predicted proteins | sample 8237621 | NCBI WGS metagenome assembly JACKQG01 (sample SAMN15677084, study PRJNA649215) | marine metagenome | biome: marine; feature: Black Sea; material: saline water; isolation source: suspended particulate matter (SPM) from the Black Sea western gyre | collected 2013-06-09/2013-06-10 | depth... | reverse complement strand
GCCGGCTTCAATCTGCTGGATTTGCTCGCCGGGCGGGAGAAGGCGCTAATCGTCGATACGATGGTCAGCGGCAGGCTCGCTCCCGGAACCCTGAGCTTTTTTAAAGCCGGTGTCTTGACCCCGGGGAAAAATTTGATAACCAGCCATCAGATAAGCCTCCCTACAATTCTGGAATTAGGTAAAATCCTGGGAGTGAAAATGCCGCAAGTGGTGGATGTAATCGCGGTTGAAGCCGAAGATGTCGAAACTTTAAGTGAAGAACTTACTCCGACGGTGCAAAAAGCCGTTGACGGGGCTCTCGATTTAATATACGAATGGATTTCACAAAACAGTATAGAGAAAGAGCGGGTATGAATAACAAGAAGGAAAAGCCGGAAGCGTTTCCGATGCGGGAACCGAAGCTGTGTCCCGAATGTAATGGGCGCGGCTGGGTGGATAACCGCTGCATCACTCCCGATCACGCTCATCGTTGTATGTATTGCAACGGCAAGGGATTCGATGCGGGGGGAAAAGAGTGCTACGCTTGCAAGGGCACCGGCTTGATTGAAGTGCGGCAGGTGGATAAGAATCCCTGCCCGATTTGCTCGGGCGCAGGAGTGTACCCGGTCCCGCCATCGATGACAACCTGGGATTTTGCCTACAATCCAGGCAGAAGAGATTAACGGGCACCGCGATAAATCTGTTGTGAACTCAACGAAAGAAATCACGGATGCACGAACTCTACATCGCGGAATCAATTCTAAATTCCACACTTGAATCTTTACCGCCCGATATATCCCCCGGATTGGTGCAATGTGTGGAGGTTGAAGTGGGGGCTCTGGATGCGGTCGTTCATGACTCTCTGATGTTTATGTTCGAGGTTATCAAATCATCTTTCGGAATGCCGCAAACTAAATTACTGCTTAAGCGGGTGGAGGTATGTTGTATATGCGAAGATTGTACTCGCAAGTTTCAAATCGATTTGCCCGTTTTCATTTGTCCGGGGTGCGGCGGGGGGAGAGTGAAAGTATTGCGCGGGCGGGGTATTAAATTGAATCGAATAATCATCGAAGACCTTGAAAGGGTATATGATGGAGATTCCCATCGTTCGTGATGTGCTGGAAGAATCCAACCTCCTAGGGTGGGAAAACCGGGAAGTATTCGACCGCAGCGGCGTTTTTGTCATCAATTTGATGAGTTCCCCCGGTTCCGGTAAAACCGCGCTCTTGATGAAGACGATTCCGGTTCTACAAACACTAGGCATCAACTGCGCGGTGATCGAGGGGGATGTGACCTCCTCGATTGACAGCGAGAAGCTCAAACAGCTGAATATTCAAATTGTCCAGGCGAACACTGAACCTTTTGGGGGCGCTTGCCATATCGGTCCTCATCTGGTGAAAGCCGCCCTGGAATTCCTCGACCTGTCATCGATTCAGATTCTTTTCATCGAAAACATCGGTAATCTGGTTTGCCCCGCTGAATTCTATCTGGGAGAAGACTGCAAGATCGCGCTGCTATCGATAACTGAAGGTGAAGACAAACCCCTCAAGTATCCATTGATGTTTCGCGAATGCAAAGTCTGTATCATCAGTAAAACGGATCTTTTACCTCACCTTGATTTCGACATGAATCTTCTTCAATCGAATATCCGTTTGATAAACAGCCAGATGAAGATTATTTTCAGTTCCGCCAAAACCGGGGAGGGAATCGCCGCCTGGGTTGATTGGATAATGAGTCAAAAAGCGGCTGCAGCGAACAGCAGATAAAGATCGCGGCGCTTCGATGACATATCAAATAATCAAGGATAAAATATACAGCGTCGATTCGCAGGGTTTCCTGGTCAATTTCAATGAGCGGGACGAAGTCTTCGCCGTACCTAGTCAAAATGCAATACCCGTAATATGTAATAATCGGCAATAATACTCGCAAATTGAGAATTAATCCCGTCTGATTCGACTGCAAATGTTCAAGAAAACCAGATGGAGAAAACGCTATTAGAGGGGACACGATTATATTCGGTTACTTAGTTAGCTCAGCTAAATCTACTCTTTTGTATGATGTCGCGTCGCACAGCTTGTCCAGGTCATCCGGGATCCCTGTGAGATGCCTGGCCGGGGATGAAATTCACTGGCTATTATGGCTGTTTTCAGGCGGATGATACTGAGGGGATTTTAAAACACTGAAAAAGGCTAATCCCCCTTAGTCCCCCTTTTTCAAAGCAGTCTGTCCGAGAATGAAAAATCGGACAATACATGCAGCATATCGGATATTGCAAGTAACTGTTTCATAGAAACATTCAGATTCCGGACTACGCCGGAATGACCGGTTTTTGGGGCATTTTGTCTATTCTCAGACGGACTGAAAGGGGGAGACTGAAAGCAAAAGCTGAAAACAGCGATAGAAAAGGTAAAGACAGTGGATTCCCGATAGAAGTTTTTGCGTGGAATGACAAATGGGGGGCCTCAGCCGGAATGACGAATATTTGTAAGTTAGCGTTAAAGCGGAAGCTGAGCTAACTAAGTAACCGATTGATTATATGATCCAAGCATTCCCGCCTAATCGAACAGAACACTCTCTCCTCATACGGATTCTGCCAGTGTGATTTCAGACCCGAGCCTCGATAAAATAAAGTCACTACCAAGATTTTAACTTATCTTTCAACTTCCATGGCAGGCACTAGGCCGGCATTTTGGCCGGTTGTTGTTCAGATATTCCGGAGAGTAGAGATTTTCTGGGAGGCTCGAGGAATAATTTGATTAATTGTATAATGGTATTATATTATCGAAAACAGGAGAAATTCGCAGGTTTTAACTGGATGACATTTTGAAGAAGTACAAGGAAAATATCAACAGAGAAATATTGAAAACAGGAGACAACAAAATGTAAACCATTAAGCAATAATTCATAAATCCACGACTATTCAAAAGAGTCAGAATTGTACCATAGCTAACCAAGAAATCCGTCTGAAAAGTTTTGGCTTTATATTCCGAAATAATTTTGCCTCTGTCTAATTAGATGCTTACCCTAATTATATCAAAACCTGTCGGAAAAACTGCAAAGAGATATCGATGAACAATAAAATGAAACATCAAAGGTCACTACTGCTGATATTTATCATGTTCTTTGGTTTTACTGCGCCAGAATTAAAGTGTGCACCGTTTTATGAAGAAATCGAATCCTTGTCCTCGCCTGAACCAGTTAATGAGGTTCTCTTTCTATTGCAGGACGGTGTTCCGTATTACAGCGTGATTAATCAAGGAAGAGAAATCATCAAACCTTCAAAACTGGGATTTTCCTTTATGGGTCAGGAACCCTTCGATCACGGTTTCAAGATTATTAGTACGACATATGACACGGTTGACTATAAGTGGACTCAGCCTTGGGGTGAAGTTAAGGAGATACGAGATTATCACCATAGTATGAATATACTGCTTGGTGATGATAGTGACCGTTACATGCGGATTATCTTTCGGGCTTATGATGACGGGATAGCGTTTCGTTATGTAATCCCTGAGCAAAATGATCTGGAAGCTTTTGAAATGATGGATGAACTCACAGAGTTCAATTTTACCAGTAATCATTCCGCCTGGTGGATTCCCGCATATTTCTGGAACAGGTATGAGTCACTCTACCGGAATACACCATTGAATGAAGTGGATACGGTTCACACTCCGGTTACTCTGGAAACTTCGGACGGCCTTTTCCTGAGTATTCATGAAGCTGCTCTGACGGATTATTCGAGCATGACCCTGGCCAGGGCAAGGGACAACTCCCTGAAATGCGATCTGGTTCCCTGGTCGGATGCTGTAAAAGTAAGGGGTGAACTGCCGCTGAAAACGCCTTGGCGGACTATTCAGATCGCGGAATCTGCCGGTGATTTGATAACCTCATATCTGGTGCTGAATTGTAATGAGCCGCCTAAGATCGACGATGTTTCATGGATAAAACCGGGTAAGTATGTGGGAATTTGGTGGGGGATGCACCTGGGGACTTCTACGTGGTCATCCGGTGATAAACATGGCGCTACGACCGGGAATACCATGAAGTATATCGATTTTGCGGCCAGACATGGTTTCGAGGGTGTATTGGTCGAGGGGTGGAATCTGGGGTGGGATGGTGACTGGATCGCAAATAGTGAAAAATTCGATTTTTTGACTCCATACCCGGATTACGATCTGCATGGGGTATGCAAGTATGCTGCAGACCGGGGAGTAAAGATCATAGCTCACAATGAGACATCAACGGGAATATTGAATTATGAACGACAGCTGGAGGAAGCGTTTAAACTTTACCATGAGTTGGGGATCAATACCATCAAGAGCGGATATGTGGGTCACCGGCAGGAAATCAAACGCCGGAATCCGGTAACCGGGGCAGTATTGGGACAAGAGTGGCATCATGGTCAGTTCATGGTTAATCATTATCGCGAGGTGGTGGAAACTGCGGCAAAGAATGAGATAATGCTCGATGTTCATGAACCGATCAAAGACACCGGGATCAGGAGAACCTGGCCGAATATGATGACCCGCGAAGGCGCCAGAGGGCAGGAATTCAATGCCTGGGGTCAAGGTGGCGGTAATCCGCCGGAACATACTACCATTTTGCCTTTTACACGTCTGCTGGGAGGCCCTTTCGATTTTACGCCCGGTATATTCGATTTACTTTTTGAACAAGCTAACCGTCCTGATAACCGGGTAAACACCACACTGGTTAAACAATTGGCGCTGTATGTTGTTATCTACAGCCCGCTTCATATGGCCGCTGATCTGCCGGAAAACTACGAAGGACACCCGGCTTTCAAGTTTATTGAAGATGTGCCCACTGATTGGGAAGATACAATCGTTTTGAACGGTAAAATCGGTGACTATATAACTATCGTCCGCAAGGATAGGAACAGCGATGATTGGTATCTGGGCAGTATCACGGATGAAAACGCGAGGTCTTTCGATCTGCCGTTATCGTTTTTGGATGCTGGCAGAACGTATATAGCTGAAATCTATGCAGACGGCAAGGGTGCTGATTGGGAAGATAATCCACTGACATACGAGATCAGTAAAATTAAGGTGACATCCGAATTGATTTTGAATGTCCAAATTGCACCCGGCGGAGGTCAGGCGGTGCGATTTACACCGGCTGAACGATAATCCCACTTTTCAGGTAATTTCAGGAAAACGGTTATGCCGTTAAGTCAGGAAATCCGATAAGGTGACAGAATAACGAAAGAGTCCACAGAAGTAGTCATTCCGGGCTCGACCCGGAATCCAGGGTCTTTTAGCTTCTTTGAGGCGTTAAAGACGCTGGGTGCTGAAACAAGTTCAGCATGACTGTTATCGTTTATTTTGCTGTTTTGCTGAGTAAACGGTATAACCGATTTCAGGAAAAGATGATCCAGGTCAGGATAACGCCGCCGACCAGCAGCACGCTCAGCATAATATCTTTGACGATTTGTGGTGACAACTTTCCGTTTTTGGTCATGGATTCACTTGTATCTAAGGTAGCGAAGGTCAGGTTTCGCAGTTTTGAATCGTCAGCAGCTTGTTTAAACAGGCTCACAATTATCAATATGGCTGCACTGACGACGAACAGTATCACCGCAAAATGCAGAAAATTCACACTGGCATACGATAACATCCAGCCGGATAAATCAGACTTGTTCAATTCCGCAATCAACCTTCCCATACCGAGGATAAATCCCATTATCAAAGCAGTAATAGCGCCGGCAGCATTCACCCGTTTCCACATTACACCGATCAGGAATACGGCGGCTATCGGGGGGGAGATGTAAGCTTGAACACTCTGGAGATATTGATATAACTGCCCGGAAACATGTTTCATTAAGGGTATCCATAAGAGGCCGAATCCTACCAGAACGATCGTCGATAGCTGACCGATCAAGACCAGTCTCTTTTCAGAAGTGTCCGGTTTGATTTTCTTGTAGATATCCCAGGTTATCAACGTCGAACATGAGTTAAAAACAGATGATAACGAACTCATCAGCGCGGCCAGTAACCCTGCCACGACCACTCCGCGCAGACCTGCCGGCAGCAGGGCGCTGACCAGAGTCGGTAAAGCCTGATCGGGAGTATCGTAATGAATTGCACCGGATTGAGCCAGGCAGTAGGCAATTACCCCGGGGATGACAAATATGAATACGGGCAGCAGTTTTAGGAAACCGCCGAAAATGGTTCCCCGCCGGGCCTGGGTTTCATCGCGGGCTGAAAGGGTCCGCTGGACAATGAACTGATCGGTGCACCAATACCAGACTCCCAGGATGGGCGCTCCGAATAAGATCCCGGTCCAGGGGAAATTGGGATTAGAAGCCGGCAGCCACATATCAAAGAAATCCGGCGGTGCTATTTCAAGCATAGCATCAATACCGCCAAGTTTAGCCAGGCCGGCGATGGTGACGGTGACTGCGCCGCCGATCAAGACAAACATCTGCAGCATATCAGTGTAAAGTACCGCCCTTAATCCGCCTAATACAGTGTAAATACCGGTGATGATAACTACGATCAACGCCCCGGTCCAGAAATCGACTCCCATCAGTGTCTGGAAGACAATACCTCCGGCAGCGATAGTGACGGAGATCTTAGTCAGGACGTAGCCGATAACGGATATTATCGCCAGGTACCACCTGGCGCCAGATGAATAGCGTCTTTCCAGAAACTCAGGCATGGTGTAAACGCCGCTCTTCAGATAAAAGGGGACAAACACCCAGCCCAGGATCAATAGTATCAATGAAGCCAGCACTTCGAATTGTCCCACCGCGACACCGCTGGCCGCTCCGGTTCCGGCAAGTCCGATCAGGTGTTCCGAACCAATATTTGAGGCAAACAGCGAGGCGCCAATAACGAACCAGCCCACATTTCGCCCCGCCAAAAAATAGCTGGCGGAAGTCCGGTCTTTTGTTTGCCCGCGAATAGAGGCGAAGTAGGCTACACAGAACACGAGAATAAAATAAAATGCAATTACGGTCCAATCGATTCCATTTATCACTTGATTTTCCCCTGATAAAAGGTGAAACAATAGCAATTATTCTGTTTACCAGATGTCAGCAGCCGTTCATAACAAAGAAATATAATAAGGATAAATTCCAATTGCCGCAAGAAATACCACCAAAATTGTGTCCCAAAATTATCCTGGAAGGGACGAGACTGACTCACAAAACCGACATCGCCTTTTTCTTGAACGATCACGCGCGTTTTGTGGGGCCTAAAAAATACCGCTATCATTCACCGATAATTTCGGCGGAATGGTGCGCTTTTACTAATTTCCCCTGGGGCAGGGGACTGGTCAATTTCGAACCGCAGGAAGAAGCACTGGCGATGGAAACGTACCATACCTGGGTGCGGCTTTTCGAACTGCAGAAATACTATTCCTGGACCATCGACCGGTTCCACATTTCTACCCAGATTTATCAAGCTTCCCAGGGGCGGGAACACGATTTCGGATGGCTGGAAGAGCGTTTACTGTGGCTGGGATTCGGGATTGTTTTGTTGACAAGAACGGCTGATTCCTTCGCTGATGCGCGCAAAGAACGGTTGAAGGTTTCCGGGAAACCTTCGCAATATGATGATATTGAAATTTTCATTAAGGAGCAAGAGGACTTCCGGCGGCGGGTGAATGCTTCTATCCTTCCGCACACGGAGATCGATGTCTCCGATGGGGATTTGAATAGAGTTGCGGACACAATTACAGATTGGATGGGGGAGAAGAGGTTGTTGGGGTTTTATGAGGAGAAATAATGATCAGAACTGTGATAGTTATTGAATAAATCAAAATAAATCGTTATATATACTATATCAGGTTAAATAATTTCATGGGGAAATCATGAGTGTAAAAACAAAAATTAGAGCTCCGTCAAAAAGAGTGCACGTAATCTCGAAAAATGGAAGTTGGGCTGTTAAAAAAGAGGGTGCATCGAGAGCAAGCAAAATACACGGGACTAAGGAAAATGCTGTAAAGGATGCGCAAGAGAAAGCTAAAAAAGGATTTGATGTTATAATTCACAAGAAAGACGGGACGATACAGAAATGGAGTAAATCAAAAGCCTAAAATGTCTATTAATAATTATCAAAAGAATGTTTTTATCAATTGTCCCTTTGATGATCAGTATTTAGGATTGCTTAGGCCATTACTCTTTACTATAATATATTTGGATTATTATCCGAGAATTTCCTCAGAAAGATTCAATTCTGCTGAGATTAGAGTTGATAAGATTTGTGAATTTATTGATCAGTGCAAATACAGTATTCATGACTTATCCAGGATCGAATCGCAGTCTCCTAAAGAACTTGCACGATTTAACATGCCTTTTGAACTCGGTATTGATTTTGGTTGCCGCTTATTTGGAAAAGGCAAACATGATAAGATTTTCTTGATTTTGGAAAAAGAAAGATACAGGTACCAAAAATCGCTATCTGATTTATCTGGGATTGATATTACAAATCATAATGATGAACCTGAAGAAATAATTCGTTGCCTGCGAAACTGGTTTGCTGTAACTAACCTAGTTGATAAGATGCCTAGTTCATCCTTGATTTGGGATCATTTTAATGTATTTTGGACCGACTTCGAGGCGAAAAAAACAGCTATGGGTTTTAAAAAGAGAGACATTGAAAGTATGCCCAGTAATGAGCTAATCAATTCGATGAGAACATGGATAGAGGATAAGTTGTCAGATTGATTTTTTTCGCGCACTTGTGTTAATCCCACACGTTAAACATTCTTCAATACGTTCCCCCCTATTCCTTCACCCCCCCCAGCGTCAAGCCACTCACCAGCCACCTATTCGCGATCATGAACAGAACTACTACGGGAATCGTTACCACCAACGCTCCCGCCGAATATAGGCCCCACTCGGTGGACATATTCTGCTGAAATTGTTTCAGGCCCAACGGCAGTGTGTACATAGTTGGATCCTGCAGTATCTGCGCCGCGACCAGGTATTCCGACCAGGCGGACATGAAGCTGAAGAGACCGGTTATGACCAGCGCCGGAGACGCCAGAGGCAGTACTGCTTTGTAGAACGCCTGGAAACGGTTGCAGCCGTCGATCATGGCAGCTTCCTCCAGGCTGCGGGGGATGGTGTCGTAGTAGCCTTTCATGGTCCAGACGCAAAACGGCAGGGCCGTAGCGATATATAATACCACCAGGCCGATGTAAGTATTCAGTAGGTGCATTTTGGAGATGATGATGTACATCGGCAGTAGCAGCATGGTGGCGGGGAACATCTGGGTGGTGAAGATACCCAGCATCGCCGTCTTTTTCCCAATAAAATTGAAACGGCTGATAATGTAGCCGGCGGTCGAAGCCAGTGACACTCCCAAAATAGTCACTGCAAAGGCGACGATGGTGCTGTTCCAGAGCCATTTGAGGAAGGGCCGTTCGATGAACAATTCCTTGAAATTATCCCAGGTCGCATCGAGGGGGATAATCGCCAGGGAGGTCGATAACAGCTTATCTCCCGGCCGTAAACTGATACTGAGCACACGTAATACCGGATAGATGGAGATAACCAGGAAGATTCCGAGTATTGCGTAGATTACTATACGCACCCAAATTCTATCTTTTTGCATAAAAGCTATCACCTGTTGCTTTTAACTTTATAAAAAACATTATTATTCGATAATATATTTACTTCCGGATCGATAAAATTACATGTATCTGCCGATCCGATATAAGAAGTCGATGATGCTGCAAAATACGGATTGTCACCCCGATATAGATCGTAATTTGATATGTCAATCGGGTAGCCGAAAATGTCAGTTATGACAGACTGCCAACTAAGTACCGGATTTATGCTTTCGATCTCGATTCGTAAACTCTCAATAGTGTCCGGCGGTGAGATGCCGGTATCCACAAATCTGTAAATATCGTAAGTCATGGCAGAAGCATATACCAAATAAGGTTCGATGAAGTGTACAGAAAACATGGTATTCGAAGTCGGAATATACTGCCAGCTGCTGCCGCCGTCATAGGTAATAAATGAACCGGCACTTCCAGTGCAAATTCCATTCAGCGGATCGACAAAAGAGACATCAAGTAAAGTTCCTTCGCAAATGGTATCTAAAACGCTGGTTTGCCATGACAAACCAAAATCATCCGAAATGATAATTTTTGCATAAGAATCATGACCGCAGGCGATGAATCTTCCCTGACCATTATAAGCAATTCCGTACATCCTACCGATTGAATCAGGTGTTACTCCCGTCCAATGCGAACCCCCGTCATAAGTGACAAATATTGTATCTAAAATCCCTGTTGCGGCTAAAGTATCGGAATTTACAGCGCAGATACGATTTAAGTAGTAGGCTTCAGCCTGAGTATATTTCTGAACTTCCCAATTTATGCCGCCATCGGCAGTATGACAGATAAAATATTCATCAAGGTATGGAACCGCATTCGAATTTCCACCTATACACCACCCCTCATTGGCGTCGATGAAGACGATATCTCTTACCGACGCATCGATATTATTGGAATAAAACTCCCATGAAATCCCTCCGTTTGTCGTTCTGCCAATTTCACCATGAGTTCCGCACCATCCCAGAGTGTCATTCAAAAAAAACACAGTATGACAATAAGGATTCATTGCCACTTGCAGTTCCCACGTATATCCGCCATCAGTTGAATGATAAACACCTGATCCAACGCTCCATCTGGTATGCCAGCCTTCGAATTGATTTAAAAAATAAACATCGCCAAAAAATCCCGGACTACTGCTGTAAATCGATTCCCATATAATCTGTCCGGTTGAAATAACTGGAAAGAAAATAAGGCAAAGCAAGGATAAAACCCTCTTAAGATTCATTATTAACTCCAAATTGTCTTGGCGGATATAATGAACAGCCTGTTAATACACACTTTCCACCGCCTTCGCACGTTTGAGGAAGAAAATCCCGAAGGCCAATAATATCAAGAATATCACCATTGACAAGGCGGCGGCATAACCATAGCGGTAGAGATTGAAGGCGCTTTTGTAAACGAACGATACCAATATGTGCGTCTGGTCGGCCGGTTCTCCGGCGTTGGAAACCAGCCAGATCACGTTCAGATTATTGAAGGTCCAGACCATTCCCAACACAATCGCCGGAGTCATCACCGGTTTCAACAGCGGGAGGGTGATCCTTTGTAACTTCGTAAACCATCCTGCGCCGTCGATGTTGGCCGCTTCATAGAGCGTGTAAGGTATCGATTGCAGTCCGCCCAAAGCCACTACCATCATAAAGGGAAATCCCAGCCAGACGTTGGTCAGAATGCAGGCCAGGAAGGCTTCCGTCGGACTGCCCAGCCAGTTTACTATCGGCAAATGCAGGTATTTGGCGATGATCAGGTTGATCGCGCCGTATTCCTGGTTGAACATCCCCCGCCAGGTCAGGGCGGTGATGAATTGCGGCACTGCCCAGGGCAGGATCAGCAGCGTCCGGATCACACCTTTGCCGGGGAGGACGCGGTTCAGCAACAGGGCCAGGAAAACTCCGATGACCACGTGGAAGAAGACGTTGACCACGGTCCAGACCACTGTTTTTAGAAATACGCTGTAGAATACAGCTTCGGTGAAGACATTGATATAATTCTGGAATCCGACTACTTTCCAATCGAAGAAATTGCGCAGGCCCATGTTGGAGAGACTTAAAATGATGTTATAACCTACCGGGTAAACGACGGTTATGGCGATCAACAGAAAAGCCGGCACTGCCATCCAGTAAACGAAGGGCCGTTTTTTGAAATCCCGGATGAATTCGAGGAAAGTATTCTTCTGCCAGAAGATGAATCCGGTCAGGAGCAGAATGAATCCCCATTTCATCACTGGGAGGTAAGCGGCCGGTTGAATCTCCTCATTCATCTCCCGGATTTTTTTCTCAGCGGATGCCTGCATTTCGGCAGCGGCTTCATCAGCGCCGATGGCTCCGCCCAGCACTTTCTGATAGGACGGCCGCATGGCGTCCCAGACGGCCCGTAATTCCGGGACGACCGGCATTGGAGTGCCGACTTCGATCTGGGCGGCGGAATTCTTCATGATCTCGTTTTCGGTGATGAACGGGTCGTCCATCAGCGCTAAGGCCGTCGGCATCATGTTGGTCCCCTTAGCCAAAGTTAACTGAGATTCCGGGGACATCAGAAATTCGAGAAAGGCCTGAGTAGCAGGCAGCTTGTCAACTCCGATATTGGCGTTGATCGAGAAGCCTTTAGGGCTGACCATCGGACTGGGCCATAACCCGGTTTCTACGATCAAAGGTATCTTCGCTACGCCGAAATCAATCCCTGCATCGCGGTATGTTCCCCAGCTCCAATCCCCATTGATCATCATCCCGGCTTTACCGTCTTTGAACAGCGTGTTAGCCATTTCATAATCGCAGTTTGCCGGGGTAATTTTATACTTATCCCGCAAATCGATCACGAATTGGAAAGCGTCAGCGGCGGCTTTAGTGTTCAAGGTCGGATGATAGTTTTCATCCATCACCGCGCCGCCGAATCCTCCGAGGAAAGGGACGAAGAAGTAGGGTTCGGTGAAATTCCAGACCAATCCGAAAACATCATTCTTGCCGTCGCCGTCGGTATCTTTGGTGATTTCCAGGCCCATTTGAATCATCTCTTCACTGTTCACCGGTGGTTCGGAGATGAAATCTTTGTTGTAAACCAAGCAAAGATGATTACCCAAACGATCCGCCATCTGGAACAGGTGACCTTTGTACCAGGTCATCCCCTGCGGATTGAAGCGATCAATGTATTCCTGATCGAACAAATCTTCCATCGGACGGATAATTCCCATAGTGGCGAACGGGCCGACCTGATCGGAAGGGCCGTGGACCAGTTCGGGGCCGGAACCCGCGAGAGCGGAATTCTGGAAACCGGAACGAAGTTCTTCGGTTTCCCGGTAAAGGACGGTAATATCTATTTCGGGATGGGCGGATTCATATTTTTCTACCAGGTCTGCCAGCACTACCCGTTCGGCATAGAGCATGGAATGCCAGAGGGTGATGTGCGTACTTTCGGTTCCGGCAAGACTATTGCCGATCAATAAAATAACAATTGCTAATACCGAAATCTTTTTCATTAATGACGCCTTGATGTTTGAGTATTACGATCTACGCTCGATCTTGAATCAATTCTACGGTGTAACTTTAAGCCAATCATAGACATTATTTCCGTCGTTATTTCCTCCGCCGTGCCATCTGCCAACTTCATCTTTTACCGCCCGGAATTCTCCGATTCCGGCCCCGCCGTGATCGTCCTGGGCGCCGATTAAGACCATGATCTTCCATTCTTCAGGATTGCCGGGCAGTAAGTCCTGCGGAATCGCGAAGGTGATCATTTTATTACCCGCATCCCCAAGTTCGTATCCTTCCTCCCAGGGGATATGTTCGGCTAAAATCTTCCCTGTTCCATTTTCCACCACTAACCCGCCTCCAACATGGACAAAACGGTCAGTTTCCCAGCCTTTTTCGAGCGTCCAGCCGCTGTTCCGGCCAACATTCTTTCTGGTCTCCCCTTTACCGGTATTGATGGCGATGGTCGCGAAGGTCAGTTGGAAACCGTATTCAGGATGCCATCCAGGCTGGACCAAATCTTTGAATTGCATTCTGAAATAGACATTTTCACGGTCGTATAGCATCGTAAAATGGGTCAGATCGAGGATTCCCGGTTTGAAATTGGGATCGGTGGGATAGACATAATCTCCGTTGCCGATGTCATCTCCGGTGGGATCGTCAAGATCGCAGATTGTCTTAGATTCGGGGTTGTAGGTTTTTATTTCCTCACCGGATAAGATTCGATGCGTAGGAGGCTGGAGGCATTTTAAGTCAGGAGTGATGAGCGGTTCGGCAAATTTGGGTTCAGGGTAATTTTCGAGGAAGAGATTATAAAATCGATGATTTCCATGTTCGTCATCTGCCAGCCAGATTTGCGAAGAATCCCGATTGTTTTTTGAAAAGTGTCGGTTAAAAATAAAACTTGTATCACTGTTGCTCAAATTAAATTCATAGTCATCATTATTGAAAAGTCTGATAGTTAAATCATGTTCCTCGTGGTCAAGACGACTCAGGTTTATTTTGGCGGTTGAATCATTTATCGTCAGATTAAACAGAATGCGGCAGCCAAAAGTGTTCAATACAGTCTTGAAACTGCCGATTTCACGCGGGATTTTGGGAGTTATCGTTAACAGGTTTTCAGAGTTGAGTGAAAATTCAGGATTGATTCTAAGATAATCCTGATAAAACGTTCTGATGAATTCAGCCAATGACCAAGCCTGACTGACTGTCCCCGACAATTCAGGAAAGTCGTTTCCCTCTCGTGGAATCGCATCCAGAACTTCACACATGGTGCCAGGTGCGCCCCGGTTTAAAGTCAGATCGATTTCACTTTCGGCAATTGCCCAGCCGGTTAAGAGACTGACGTCTTTATAGGGGCCGGAAAGCCAGGTCCAGATAATTCCCATATGATATGCTTCATCTTTGGGGTACATCGGATGTTGATGAAAAGGATGGAAATCTTCGTCGAATTGGCTAAGGCTTGCTACGCCATATTTGTAGATAGTGCTGGTTTGAAGCGCGTAAAATGTTTCAACTCGGGCCAATAGTTTTTGGGGATCATTAGGCGGCAGCGGTATATGCTCAAGAGGAACCGTATATGCAAACAATTGATTCGGTCTGATCTTCAAATCCGGGGTCCCGTCGGCATTCAAATGGTCGTATAAGCCCTTCCCGTCTTCTCGGATATAGTATTTGCGGAAATTATCTCGCAGTTTTACCAGATGGTTTTCCCAAACCGTAATCTTCTCTTCGTTTTCCCACCCAATCTTCTCGGCCATCCTAATAGTCGCTTCCAGTTGAGCTATCCATAATGCCTGAATCTCCACCGCCCGGTTACCTCGCGGGCTCCAGGGGCCGTCCGTCCCCACAGCGTCCATCCAGGTTTCGGCGTCACCATGAACCATGAAGCCGAGGCTGTCCGTATGAAACTTCATCGCTCCGTCGGCAGCTCTGACAACCACCTCGAAGTTGTCGCGGATAAAGTCCCAATCCCCGCTATATAATCCGTATTCGTACAGTTCCCGGATGAACCATGGCGTGCCGTCGGCGGTATTGTAGATGATTTCTCCGGCCCGGACGCGGTTGGGGATTCTGCCAAAGGTCTCCGATTCCGGGTCTTTATCCTGCCATTCGGCGAACCGCTGGAACAGCTTTTTCGCGCCTTCAAAATCACCCTGTACCAAACAGGCTCCGGGCACCGATATAAACGTA
>JACKQG010004893.1_pt1 | contig 15225 bp, 20 predicted proteins | sample 8237621 | NCBI WGS metagenome assembly JACKQG01 (sample SAMN15677084, study PRJNA649215) | marine metagenome | biome: marine; feature: Black Sea; material: saline water; isolation source: suspended particulate matter (SPM) from the Black Sea western gyre | collected 2013-06-09/2013-06-10 | depth... | reverse complement strand
ATAGCGGGGTATAGCGGGGTCTGACCCTGATAAGTGTTTGTTTTTAAAGATAAATTGTTCCAAATGACTGCGTTTTCACTTCTTAGGGCCTGCTTTTTGGGGTCAAAAACAGCATTTTAAGAATTTTGCCTAAACATGCCTGAACATTATCTCCGGGCAAATCAATATGCCTTTTATAACTCCCCCTCAGATAATAATCGCTTGATTTTACCAAGAACATAATCGATATCTTCAATAATATCCCCTATGAGATTTGACGGTTCAATTTTGTCATTCTGATCATGAAAATGATGGGGGAAAGTTGTGACCGAAGGAAAATGGGGTGCGTTATCCCATCGTATGACAGGCCGGTCATGAAATAGCTGATATGAGTAAATTATTTCGTTCTCTGTCTGGATTAGTCTTACGTCTAATTTGTACCGTGAGGGAAGCAGGCTGCAACGGATCTTACAGATACTTCTTTGTAGTGAATCGTCTAAAAATACAACCTGAATAGAGGAGATTATTTCAATAGATTTTAAATAATCAACTATTTTAGAAAGCTCAACCCTATCCGGCATTTTTTATTATCATTTTATAGAGATTATTCCAAGACTGTTTCATTTCTACAGCGCTTTTCCAATCCATCCAATCATCTTCCTGTTCAAAGGATGCCTTATCTTTTATATCATTGGTAAATTGATCAAAGTTACAACCATGTTTTTTTGTTAATGACTGCATGGTTTCGTCATATTTCTCTATTTTACGTATAACATAATTTAAAGCAATATCGGTCAGTGCAACTTTTTCGTTCTTATACATACCAGACAGCACAAACGGTTTTGCCAAATCATATAATATTTTATCAGCTTGCATATTCATTCCTCCAGACACTGCTCAAATTTTGAACACGGGGTCTGACCCCACTGAGTACAGTGTACCCATAAACTTGAATTTCTGCAAATATTTTTTTTACCATGAAGGGCATGAAGTAGATAATGGGGTCTGACCCCGATAAGTATTTATTTTTTAAAGATAAATTGTTCAAAAGGACTGCGTTTTCACTTCTTAGGGCCCACTTTTCAGGGGCAAAAACAGCATTGTAAGAATTTTGTTGGACTCTGGTTTTTTTATGGAAAATGGCGATAAATATCTTTTCGGTGCAAAGCTTTTTCCAGAATAATAGCATCCCCTTCAATTTTGAGACCTATCCTGTAAGATCCGAATCGAATCTTAAAACACAAGGGGTAACCTTTCATCTGTTCTATGGCACCCAATTTATGTATTGACTCGGCCTGGGGAAGTTCCTTAAATACGAAACGTTCCATTTTAACTCTTTGTGGAGAAGGAATTTGAGAAAGTTCTTTTAAAAATTTCTTTCTGTATTTTACTTTCACGCTTCTTTAACTAGATGATTATAATATGCCTGGGCATCGGTTAATTCTAACAAATCAGAGTCTCTGTTCTCTTTCATTAAGTGAAACAGTGCGTGGTCTTCAAGTAACTGTTCCATTTTTTCAAAAACATCAATGGGAATCTGAACTGCTACTTTCCGATTATTCTCATCAACAATATATTGTTTATTGATCAATTCCATTTTAATCACTCACACCCTTTGTCCTCATGTAGATGTAAAACTGCTTAATTTTTATCATGTGCGTATTGTAATAATCCTACACCATAAAGTCAAACGATACTGTTTAGGTGAATTCTTGGGGGTCAGGCTTCGTTTATTGTGGTTGTTGGAGTCTGAAGTATGTTTCATGAAGGGCATGAAGAAAAAAATTTGGGGGGTCAGGCTTGCATTATTATCGTTGCGCAATAATCCTTCAGCTTTTCGCAGTCAATGCCTTTTCCTGTTTTACCCTTTCGTATAGCCAGACCTTGATCAAGGCCCCTCGGTCCACACCTATGGTAGCTCTTATGCCATCGATTTCACTAACCAGCTCTTCCGCCATATCGATTGTGATACGTACCTTTCTACCGTGCCGGACAATTTTGGCTTTGGAGATGTCAATCAAATCATGAATATCCTCACCATCATCGAATCGCTGGTCAAATTCTTCCGTGCTTTTTGCTATTTTCTTTTTAACCATAAAGATTTGCCTCCTGCTTTCTGGCGCGTCTAACTGATATTATTCGCAGAGCACTCCCGCGCCACGTAAAAATTGCCGTCCATAATTTTTTATCAAGTTTAGCTATCAAAATACTCCTGTTTTCAAGTGGATAGGAGCTCTGGATTTCGACACGGTTGCAATCGTCCCACAAGGCCCTGGCTGTATCAAAATCAATGCCGTGTTTGGTTTGGTTACTGAGGCTTTTCTCATTATCCCATTCAAATATTATGTCTGAATTATACATATATTACACAAAATAGCAACAAAATTTTGATATCAGGGTCTGAGATTAGTGGTCAAATATTTTTTTTACCATGAAGGACATGAAGGTCATGAAGTGAATAAAATAATTGGGTCTGACCCAGATATGATAATGGGGTCTGACCCCACTAAGTGTTTGGTTTTATGATAAAATAGTTCCAAAAATATGTGTTTTAGCTTCTTAGAATAAACTTTTCGGGGTCAAAAAGTGGGTTTTAAGGATTTTGCAGGAGTGTTTTCCTTGCGTATGCTGCGTAGTAATGTATGTCTATTTGCATTTTGGGGTGGAGTCCAGGTTTTTCTTTATTGTCGTTGTTGGGGGTAAAGTATCAAGTCTTTATGGGGTCACCCAGGATCAGAATTATCATTCGATTAATTCAGGATGATTTTCCTGTAGCCAAATCAGAACATCTTCTTTTAATTCGCTGCAAAACTCGATGAGCTCATCTACGTCTTGTTCGCTGACAGTTCCGATTTGGTCTATCAACAATCTGCAGCAGATCCGTAATTTCACGAGATTTTGTTTTGTGTCGACGTAACCAGCTATTTTCAAGCCATTGCTGCAAAGTCATTTTCGTCACCTATTATAAAAAGCCTGGATTCTTCGCAAATTCTATTGATAAATGGTTCTCCTGCTTTTTTCCGGTTAATAAAATCTTGCTCACTCAAGCAATGCGGGTTTATTTCCCTATACAGCTTATCTGAAAGACCACTTAGCATTTTTGTCAGTTGTCTCAGGCCCAAATCTCCTACAACCATAAGATCAATATCACTTGACGATGTCTCCTCTTTTCTGGCAAAAGATCCAAAAATAAATGCATACCTGATCGCATCAGAATGAATTAATGCATCTTTTATGATGTCTACAAGACCATTTGTTTTCAAAACAAGATTTCGGAGGTCCGAATAAAGCGGGTGCTCTTTATTGGCTTGAAAATAAATTCTGTTGCCATCTTTCCTTTTTTCAACCAACTCAAAGCGTAGAAGTTTTTTTAATTCTGTCTGAATGGCGCCTATGGAAAAGCCTGAACGTCTTTCAAGATCACGCATATATAGTTCTTTTGCATCAAAACCAAAAAGCAAACGTAATATAGCAGCCCGAATCCGGGAAGATAATATTTCTGACAGGATATCCATAATGTTCTGCTATACCATACAATTGACCTTTTTAGCCATACATTTTATCTCTTTTATTTGCTTTCATTCGGCTTTCATGTTCATGGGGCATGTTCATTGGCTAGGGCATGTTCATGTGTTCATGGGGGCTGACCCCAATAAGTATTTGTTTTTATGAGAAAATCTATCCAAAGGATTGCGTTTTCACTTCTTAGAGCCTGCTTTTTGGGGTCAAAAAATGGGTTTTAAAGATTTTTGCCTGGGGTCAGGCCTGGGTTATTGCCGTTGCATTCCAACAACCATTCATATGCTGTTTTAACCTCAACCCATTTTGGCAGGCTATCAGAGGGGACAGATACTTCCCCGGCGATCAATAACCTTCGGCTATTTTTAATTTTTTTTCCGGCTTTTTCCAATCCATTTATCTCCCGGGAAAGATTATCCTGGCTTAAGGTCTGGGTAACCTGGATAAGAATGGGTTTATCCGTTTCCGGGAAAACTGCAAAATCACATTCATAACCATTCTTTAAAAAGAAAACAGCTTCTGTTGTGCTGCGAATTCCGGTAAAAATTATATTTTCAAGGAACTTGCCCCGGTCTTCTGAAAAAGCATACCGGATGGCAGAGGCAATTCCATTATCATAGAGATAAATTTTTTTGTTGCTCATCTCCCTTTTCACCACTGCAGGATCATACTTTTCCACATATGTAACCATGTAAACAGAGAAAATTCTATCCATAAGCCGATAAATTGAATCTTTACCGATCCTGATCCCCCTGGATTTCAAATCATTATACAGTTTGTTGATGGAAAATTCTTTTGTAAATGAACCGATGAGACGTTTAATAAGATATTTAAGGATTGATGCATCCCGAATTTCATATCTATCCATTAAATCCCGATAAAGCATGACATTAAAATATTCCTGCAAAATGTTTGCTTTATAACGGGTTTCCATGTCAACCAGCTCTGGATACCCTCCCCAGGTAAGATATTCTTCAAAGCTGTTTTGAATTTTTGCCCGATTTTTTGTGGAATCGGTATCTTTGGAATCAATGCGCTTAAAGGATAAAAATTCTGAAAACGATAACGGCATGATTTCAAAAGAGAGGCTTCGACCCCTCAGAGAGGAGGCAATCTCCTTGGACAGCATTTTTGCATTTGAGCCCGTAAGGAAAATTTTTCTACTAATCGTATCATACAGACGGCGGACATATTTTTCCCAGTCCGGTATTTCCTGTATTTCATCAAAAAAGATATAGAGTTCATCCAATTTTTGATCCGGGTAAAGTTCAAGATAGGCATCAAGGATCTGATCATAACCCGTGTCCAGGTCAAGACGTTCATCTTCAAAATTAAGATATAATATCTGTTCTCTTTTTATATCAAGCTTTTGCAGGCTTGCCATGAGTTGAAAAAGATACCATGTTTTTCCAGCCCTTCGCGGACCAATGATGGTGATAATCTTGTCCAGATCAAGGGGAACGGCCAAATGCCGGGGTTTAAACGGGGGCAGCGGCTTTAAATGAAAATCTTTAATAATTGTTTTTAAAATTTGTTTCATATAGTTATTTTCCTGAATTTAAGGAAAATGTCAATGATTATTTATCTTTTTTTAAGGACAATGTTGGAAGATAACGGGGTATAACGGGGTCTGACCCCGATAAGTGTTTGTTTTTATGATAAAATCGTTCCAAAAATATGTGTTTTATCTTCTTAGAATAAACTTTTCGGGGTCAAAAACTGCATTTTAAGAATTTTGTAAAGAAATGGGGCTTCTGGCCAGATAAAGATTTTACAAATTCTTTATAAAGTCAGTCACACATTTAAGCCCGATAATGGGAGACATCTGCTCAAAATCTTTGTCATTATGAAGAAGAAATAAATTATGCTCCATCGCTACCTGAGCGATTAAGCAATCGATAGTACTCCGAACGGTAATTCCTTTTTTCCGACAGACAAAATAGATCATAGCCGCCTTTTCGTATGAAGCTACTGTATCCTTGGGATGGAAAAAATGTTGGCAACTGAGATATTCATTTAAAAGCGTATATTCTTTTTTGGTTTTCGCTCCCTGAAGAAGTTCCTGATAAATTACAGATGTTATTCCAAAGGGGATTTTCTTTTTGATAATGTCCACCAAGCAGGAAACAGGATCATTTTTAGTGTCCTTAAAAAAATCAACTAATACTGATGTATCAACAAGAATCATTTGCCTTCCCGGCAGGATTTGTAATTATAATCATCCCGGAATTTAATTTTTCCGACCAATTCCAGTAAATTGAGTCGCTTTCTGGACATAACAAATTCCTGTAATGCAAGAGAGATAACGGCTTTTTTAGTTTTTACACCACTTAATAATATTGCCTCCTGTACAAGGGAGTCATCAAGTACTATATTTGTTCTCATCATACACCTCCTTATACACATCAAAATGCTCGATCTTCATTATTTTGTCAAGTGTTCTATTAATCTGTTCTTTCCTGTTATACTGGGTCACGGTAGGAATGCCGGTTACCCGGCACCCCCCTCAGGTGAGCAGCCCAAAGGAACTTTCCCGATATACCAAGGCCAGATAGGTTATTTTTGCCATTATCAGGCAGCATTTTCTTTTGATCGAATTGTCAAAGTTAGCCCAAGGGAATTTAACAGTTTGTTCAGGCTTGAAAGATTTGGATTGCCTTTGTCCTCAAGATTTCTACCGACCCCAATGGTGAGCTTGCCTGCAGGACAATGGTATGGTTTTAACCGCAGGCCTTCGTGTTTTATTAATTGATCTGCTATTTTTTTCATTGTTTTGGGGATTCAAATTAAGTATTTTAAATATTTTTTTACCATGAAGGACATGAAGGTCATGAAGGTCATGAAGAAAAGAGTTTATTTGGATTCTGTTTTTTTATGTGTGGGCAAAGCCCCATGAAAATGACAGGCCGAATTCCTCTGCTCCGCCTGTCCGGACTGCGGCAAGGAACCCTGCGGCGCACCATTTTTTCATGCCGGCTTTGGTTATAAGATCACTGAAAAACTTCAGGTCCACCTGCTTTCTTTCTTTATCATTTCCAGGATCTCCATAGGCATAGCCAAGATCATGGGGCAGGCAGCAATTGTATGTGATGTCCTTCCAGTCACAGCCAGTGAAGAATCCCATTATTTCATCGGGCAGGCCTGAACAGCCGTCAAAGATCCAGTCCTTATATTTTTTTGGGTTGGAGTTGAGACGGTCCGTCAGATAATCCAGGCTGAACTGCTGGCATAATTCCAGGGCTTTTTCTGTGGTGATTGTATCACCTGTTTCAGGTAAGATCATATGTTGATTAATAGTGAATTATTGATGGGGTCAGGTGTTTAATCGGGGTCTGTTTAATCGGGGTCTGACCCTGATAAGTGTTTGGTTTTATGATAAAATCGTTTAAAAAATCTGCGTTTTAGCTTCTTAGAATCAACTTTTCAGGGTCAAAAACAGCATTATAAGGATTTTGTTTCGGGGGTCAGACTTCAAATTCGTTGTTATGGATGCTTGATTTTTAAACCGCAATATTTCTCAATAGGCTGAAAATCTTTATCATCGTGCAGAAGAGGAATATTATTTTCAATTGCCACGGAAGCAATCATGCAGTCTAAAGGTTTTCGAACCGTGATTCCTTTCTTGCGTAATTCTCTATAAATTTCTGCAGATCTTAAAAAAACCGTATATTGCATTGGAAGAAAAATAAGCGTATTGAGCAATGTTTTTGTTTTCCTGAATTCGCTATCATTTCGAATACCTTGAAGCACTTCTGCCAGGATAATACCACAGATACAGATATCATCTCGATGCTCAATGATAGATTCCATTGCCGCAACATGTGGTAATGATCGTGCTGAAAAAAAATCAATCCATACTGATGAATCAATCAATACCATTACAAGCTGCGATCCTGCCGCCATTCATCTAAATTACCTTCCCAGGTAACATTTCCTTTGAGTTCAAGTATTCTTAATTGATTTTCATGCCTGAGCAACTCCCTTAATGCATGGTCAATTAAAGATTTCTGTGTCTTGATTCCTGTGGCCTTTATACACTCATGAACTAAATTTTCATCCAGTTCGATATTTGTACGCTTCATCATAATCTCCTGTTTTTATACACATGATATCATATTTTTTGTGTATTACAAATAGTTTTTTACCATGAAGGTCATAAAGGGGTTTTGTGGTTAACCCAGTTCTCAACGATCAGCCCGGGCACACGTTCAAATTCCTTGATATTATTTGTTACCAGCATTGTAAAATTTTGTTTTGGAAATCAAATGTTTTTTTTTGCTATCAGCAGGGTTCTTCCGATGGTACCAAGGATGCGTTTGTCCTGCATTTTCTGCACCTGGTTCCCCGTCAGGCGTTCCGTGGACAGCGGGCATTCTATGCGAAAGATTGTTTTCCATCCCGTTTCTGAAAGAAGTTTGTGGTAGTCAAATATGGTGATGGCTTTATCCGGTTTTTCTTCTGAGGCTGGTGTGGATTCAAAATCACGCCAGTCAGCATTGAGGAAAGCCAGGGTTGTTGCTGGTTTTGCGTTTTTATGGGCCAGGATGAAAAAATCTTTAAAAAATTTTATGTAATCCTTTTTTGTGCAGGAGGATATGGAAGGGGTATCCTTATTTGCTTTTTGTTCGTATTCCTTTTTTTTCTTGGTGTAATAAGGGGGATCAAAAAAGATCAGGTCTGGTTTTTTTGTGACGGGCCATTCTTCTTTCTGGGTGTCCCAGTGGTGGTATTCTATCTCTGGTCGATTATCTTGGGGTGCCAGATCAAAGGCCTGGCATTTTCGTTCAAAAAGAAGGCATGTGTCAGGAACTACGCCTCCTCCTGCCATTGGGTCAAGTACAAGGTCGTTGGGTTTTGTAAAATAAAACAAAGTGTGGGCAATGAGCTGGGCCGGGATACGGCCGGGCCAGTCATCTCCGAATCGTTCATCACATTCGTTAAAATTCCACTGGTCCCATGTGCGAAGGCCCCAGCCAAGCTCTTTGAATTTTTCCTGGTCTGTTTTTCCCTGTAATCTTATGGCCCAGGTAAGGGCAAGGTCCATCTGGTAATGAGCGGCTATGTATTTCATGTTATGGCCCTGGGATAATAAAGTGTCGATATCGCAAATATTTGCATTTCCGACAATTTCTGATACTCGATTTCGGCTCAACCCTATTTTCTCTGAAATTTTTTCCTGGGTCCATCCAAGGCGGCTTAAGCGGATGATAATGGAATTTCTGTTTGTTCGCTGCCGGGCACGGATATCTGAAATCCAGATGTTGATGGTTTGCCTGGTAACACCTAATTTTTGGGCAAGGCTGTCTTCCGTATATTTACATTCCGGGTCTATTGCTGCAATGTCCCGGGCCACCTGCTTTTTATCGTTTGGGGTTAATCTGTCTCCATGGATGGTGTTGCACCGGGCTGATTCCAGGAGAAGGGGTATTTTGTTTTCCTGGTAATCAAGGGGTTGGTCATTCCATTCAATGGCCGGGATCTCTTCGATTCCTTTTTCCTGAAACGCTTCGCAGCGGTGATTGCCATCCAGGATTATGGCCGCCCGGGTAGTTTTGCTGTCAGCGGGATAGTTGAAAACCCTTTGGATTTTGATTGGTGGGAACTGGGCGTTTATGGCAAGGGCTTCAGCATAGGCATTGATGGTTTGCCGGCTTTTGGCCGTCCTGGGGTAGATGGATGGGTCCCAGGTCAGGTTTTTGATTTTTATTTTCATAACAGGACGCAGATTTTCTCCGATGGACTCAGTTGAGGGGGCAGGCTTTGCTGGTGAGTGGTGAAGCCCGGCTGTGTTATGACTTGTCATCGTGAGAAAGTTTTTCCACTTTCTCAGAAACATTATTCCTGACGAAATGATCCAGATCAATCATCTGTTTAAAATCCAGGCCTTTAAACTGGATCTGTTTTATTTTAATTTTCATTGAACCAAAAGTGAATGAGGGAATTGTTGATATTTGTTTTTCTGAAATGGTTTTAAATGGAATATTACCCACATAGTATCCCAGATTACTCAAACTGATTGTTTTTTCCTCCAGGGGTTCTTTTCCGGGATCAACACTGCCTGCATCTGTATATTTGAATGCAAGCCCTCCCATGCTGATATCGATTATCGGTCCCATTTTACGCGAGGTATGATTTATAGCGGCATAGGAACCATGGACAGCTTTGTATCGCTTGTTTTTCCTTTTTTCAACCGTTCTTTTTCCATCCATCATGATAGTTTCCCCTGATTTATATTTGAAATTTAAGCTTTAGTATTTTTCGAATATTTTTTCTCGGATAAATATCTTCATCAAAAACAGTTGACGAAATGGGACTTCTGGCTGCCTGTTGGGTAATTTTTTTCATATATTAAAATTTCCAGCAAAAAATATAGCTCCGCCCTTTCGACTACATCATATACTGACTGATTTCAAAAAATAATTTTACTGATTAGAACATTTATTTAATTATTACAATACGCAAAACTACGTATTTTTAATCCATGGAAACACTTATTTTACGGCCTTTTGCCTTCATTATAGCCTGAATAAATTTTATTATTTGACTATGAATCAAAAAACTACACCATGTAAAAAAATATTCTAGTTTTTAATTATTTTATAAGTAAAATTACTTATGAACTAAGTAAAAACCCCTATATAAAAAATCAGAAATTAAGGAATTTATTCCCTATATTCCTTTAAAAATATTACATTGTGGTAGTTTTAGGATTTCGCAAATAAAGTCTTATTTTTTTGACGAATCGTACAAATTATGAAAAAAACTATACAATTAGTTACTTTTTTACACAAAATCAGGGTTTTTTACCCTGCCAAAATAAGAGAAGGATCTGAAAAAAAAATTTTCTGTTAAAAAATTTTCTGTTAAAAAATTTTCTGTTAAAAAATTTTTCTGTTAAAAATTTTTCTGTTAAAAATTTTTCTTGATTAATTTCTTGATTAATTTCTTGATTAATTTAAATATATCTGAAACAACCTATCCGTGCATTAAACGGACAGCCAATACATTCTGGATCGGTAAAGTACAGAAAATGAAAAAAATAAAAATACTTATAGTGGATGACCACACGATTGTCCGACATGGAATTTGCCAGTCATTAAGCCTGGAAAATGACTTTTTGGTGGTTGCTGACGTTGATTGTGGGCGAATGGCTGTAAACCTGGCATTATGGCATCGCCCTGATCTTGTAATCATGGATATCGGCATGCCTGATCTCAATGGTATGGATACGACAAAACAGATACTGGCAAATAATTCTAATATTAAAGTGATTGCTCTTTCCATGCATGCTGAAAAAATATATGTGCAGGGAATGCTGGATGCCGGTGCTTCAGGGTATATTTTAAAATCCGCTTCCTTTAAGGAATTAATACAAGGTATTAAGACCGTTTTATCAGGGGAACTATTTTTTTGCCAGGATATACGTCACCTGATCATATACAAAAACGATCGCCCTTGTACAGATAACAAATGTTCAATTTTTTCATTATTATCAAACAAAGAAAGAGAGGTGCTGCAGTTGCTTGCAGAAGGGCATAGAAGCAAGGAGATTGGAGAAAAATTAAGTATCAGTACCTGAACAGTCGAAGTTCACCGGGCAAATTTGAAAAAAAAACTGAATATTCATAATATTGCAGAGTTGACTAAATTGGCAATAAATGAAGGCATCACCTCGCCTGATTTTTAATTTTGCAGTATTTATTACAAAAAACCAAAAGATTACAAAAGACCAGAGGAGTGAATGAACAGATCAATAAAACCCATTGCGATTGGTATTCTGTGCTTATTAGTCGTATTCCAGATGGATGTGTGTGCTCAAGAAGCATACGAAACAAAGCCTCTGACAAATAATGGTAAAAAGTGGCGCATCGGATATTTTGAAGGTGGCCCTTATGCCAATTATCAGTCGATTTTAAAAGCTATGACAGCAAGCTTAATGGATTCAGGCTGGATACAACATGCGCCAATTCCAAAATGTCAGGATGAAAACGAAACCAGGACTTTATGGAACTTTCTTTCCACAAAAATTCAAAGCGATTACCTCGAGTTCCCTTCTGATGCCTATTGGAACCATGAATGGAATCGTGCAGAACGTGAAAGATTAAAACCTGTCATCATAAACCGATTAAAGAAGGATAAAGATATTGATCTAATGCTTGCTTTTGGTACATGGGCCGGTCAAGACCTTGCAAATAATCAGCATGACACCCCTACAATGGTGTTATCAGTTTCCAATGCAGTTCAATCAGGCATTATAAAAAGTGTTGAAGATTCCGGATTTGATCACTTACAAGCCTGGATAGACCCTGAAAAAACTGAACGACAGCTTCGCCTGTTCCATGAAATAATAAGGTTTAAAAGACTGGGTTTAGCCTATCATAATAATTCAGAGGGAAAATCATATGCTTCAGTTGAAGATGTACTGAAGTTATCCCGGGAACTTGACTTCCAGGTAATTGAATGCCAAATACCGGCAAAGACTGATATTGCCCATAAAGAAGCTGAATTAATAAGATGTCATGAACGACTTGCCCCCGAAATTGATGCAATATATATAACGGATTATGCTGGATTGACAAAAAAGAGTATCACAAAACTTTTGTCTCCTTTGTTCAAGCACAAGGTGCCGATGTTTGCTCAAACAAGGTATGATCTGGTAAAAAATGGTATTTTAATGGGGGCCGGCAGGTCCGATTTTACGGCTGATGCCAGCTTTTATGTCCAATCTTTTGCCAAAATATTGCATGGTGCAAAACCAGGGGATCTTCCCCAGAAATTTGAAAGCCCGCTTAAAATAGTAATTAACCTGGAAAGTGCAAAAAAAATCGGGTTTCGATTCCCACTTGACATCTTAGCTGGTGCCTTTGAAATACATGACACAATTCAAAATCCTGAAGATGAGAAATAAAAAAGCGTTCAATATTCTTTTTCATACCGGGGAAATTATAGATGTTTAAAACCATAAGATCCAAGATACTAATTCTTATTATTGGCCTTATGGCTGTCACTTCAATGACGTTCATATTTATTACGACAAAGAATTATCAAACAGAAATAAGCGAGCAGCATTATAAACTGGCCAAAGAGACACTTACGTCAACAATACGGATTATTGATACTGCATACAATGATCTCCTGTCTTATGATATCAACACCATAAAAACTCAACGATCCATTATGGAGAATGCAGGGACAAGTATTGTGTCAATGGTTGACACCTTTTATTATCTGCAGGAAACCGGCATGCTGACTGAACAACTGGCCAAAGATCTTTGTCTGAACAGGATTCAGGAGTATAGATATGAAACGGACAAATCTTTTTTTGTTTCTGACTTGAATTTGACTGGATTGTCACATCCAAACAAAGAAATGGTGGGCAAAAAATGGTCTGGATTTGAAGACCTCAAAAAAAGAGATGTATTAAGCCTGATCCGGGAAGCTAAAGAAAAAATTTTTACCGTCTTCATGTGGCCAAGGCTTAAGGATATGAAACAGGTAAAACAAATAGGATATTTTTTGTATTATCCCCAATGGGAATGGATCATCGGGACAGCCTACGAGATGGATAATATTAAAAAAATTTCCCTGGCTAAAGAAGAACATACTCTTTCTTATATAAACGAAATAACGGGGCAGGCGAGTCTAAACGAAATCGGTGGGATTCTTATTTTTGACAGTAATGGAAAAGTAATCATCCACACATCTCATTTAAAAAATATTGATTTAAACCCTGCCGGGATTACCCTTGACAAATCAATTCAAGATCATTTGAAAAAAGCCTCTGAATATCCTGACAAGCCTGTTGAATATCGATCTATCAATAGGAGCCGGAAAGAGATGATCAAGATCGCCTATGTTGATTATTATAAATATATGGACTGGTATGTTGCAGTTTTTGTTGATAAGAATGAATCATTTAGAGCCGGTTCAGCAATTGCTGTCAGACAGTTTATGATTTTTGTGCTGGTTTTTTTATTTGGAATTGTTCTTGCTTTTTTTATCAGCAAAAAGATAACCCATCCTCTTGCATTACTGACTAAATATACAAGAGATTTACCAGAATGTGATTTTACATTAAAAGACAATCCATTGCTGGGATCTATCCTGTCAAGTAACCACAGTGATGAAATCAAACAACTGGCTGAGTCTTTTGCATATATGGAAACCAGGCTTGGAGAAAATCTTAATGAATTGAGAAAGAAAACCCAAGAGCTGAAACGCTTAAATGAACACCTCATTTATGCAGAGGAAAAGGAGCGTAAAGTATTTGCTGCAGATCTTCATGACAGTGTGGCCCAAACCCTTGCCCTGAGTATTTCAAAAATCAAAAACATACAGGAACCAGGTGAGCCGGTCAATTTGGAAATCATTGCCCAAATTCAAGGACACCTTGAGCAGGCAGTTAAAGAGATCCGCTCATTGATTTATCAGCTTAGTCCACCAGTTTTAGATGACTTTGAAATAGATATAGCTTTGGGATTTTTAATTGAAGAGAGTAATGAAAAGTATGGTGCTGATATTAAATATATCAACGCCATTGACAACCCGGTTCATCTGAAGAAATCAAATAAGATTGCTCTGTACAGGTCTGTCAATGAGCTTGTCATTAATATTATAAAGCATTCCGGTTCAAAAGATGCAGAAATAGAAATATCACAAAAAGAAAATTGGATTTTATTAAGAATTGAAGACAAGGGGGTTGGATTTGACTTGAATAAGGTTACAAACAAAGACTTTAGCGGGTTTGGAATATACAGTATCTCAGAACGTATAAAAAACCTGAGCGGCAATTTTGAACTATTCTCAAAACCGGGTAAAGGCACGAAAATTTTACTTTCCATACCCTTGCTTTCAGAAAATGAATTATAATTCCATAATCAAATGCTCTGGCTTTTTTCAATAATTAAATGAGGTGTCTGTCCCCGGAATAAAGTTGTTTTCCATATTGCTTTTTCCCCCGGACTCGTATAAAAGTTACAAAAAGCTTGATTTTTGGCGGACGAATTTTTATATTTAAAGACACAGACCGGTCATTTAATGTGTTAATAGGAGGGCAAAATGGCTGAACTTATCAAAAAAAATAAAGACATATCCTTCACAGTCAATGTTTTAACAAAAAAAGAAGACGGCATGTTTGTGGCTCATTGCCTTGAGCTTGATATTGTTGCTGTCGGTAATACTATAGAGGAAGTTCAGAAAGATATTGTGTCTACTGTCTGCGCTCAAATAGACTATGCCTTTTCCAACGATAATCTTGATAACCTTTTTCATCCAGCACCACCTGAAGCCTGGCAGGAATTTTACAAATGCAAAGAGCAGATTGAAAGAAAATACCCAATTCGGTCTAGCTTTACAAAGGCAAGAGATATTGTCAAGGTTCCACCATGGCTGACCACAAATTTCTGCAATTCAGAAGCAAACCTATGCCATGCCTAAAGGCCCTTTGTCTTTAAAAAAATTACTCAAAAAATTAAAACCGTTTGGCATTATTCCCTTGTCCAGGAATAGAGGGAAGGGTTCTGAGATTATACTTTTAAAACCTGAAAAAAAAGATTCTTTAAAAGGGCCTCAATATCCTATTAAGAACCACGGCAAAGGTACTGAAATATATATCCCTGTGATCAATGCAGTCTTGCGCCGTTTTGGGATAGAACAAAAAGATTTTTGGGATTAGCTTTATTTGGGTTGGCTCCCCAGCACGGATTTGAACCGCGGACCCATTGGTTA
>JACKQG010004892.1_pt1 | contig 15226 bp, 12 predicted proteins | sample 8237621 | NCBI WGS metagenome assembly JACKQG01 (sample SAMN15677084, study PRJNA649215) | marine metagenome | biome: marine; feature: Black Sea; material: saline water; isolation source: suspended particulate matter (SPM) from the Black Sea western gyre | collected 2013-06-09/2013-06-10 | depth... | reverse complement strand
GTTCGAGCTGTTCAACAAGATCCTTTAAAGGAATATGGCGAGCCGTTTTGATATGAAATTTTAAAAATTCCGGCTCAGACCTGACATCGACCAGAACAAGGTCTTTCTGCCCCGAGATGATCCTTTGAGCCAGCTCTTCGGGCTCAATATGATCAAGCGCATTGTCTATCCGGGTTAGCAGCACCTGTTCCGATACTTTGGATGAAGTTGATTGCGGCAGTGTCTCCAGCCCATTCGTTTTTGCAGCAGAAGGGGGTTCTCCTGAAAGCATGAAAACAGAAAATCCGGCTATCAACAGAACAAAAGAGAACTGCTTTAAAAAAGCAGAGTTTAAATAGGCGCTTTTTTGTGTTATTTTTTTTTCGATCAGTTCCACACACCAGAAAACCAGGATTCCCATGAGGACAAAGAGCAGAACAAACCAGTCCTTTGACATGCCAATGGACTCATAAACAAAGGCCGTGTGTTGATTTCCAGCCTCATACAATTCTTTTACCCATGTATAGGTTTCATTGAAGAAAAAACTGCCACCAACTGCTCCCCCCAGAAAAATAAAGGCATCCCATTTTCCCGATGCAGCACCAACCGCTGCTGTGCCCGGGCACCACCCCCCTGTGACAAACCCGATTCCAAAAATAAGTCCACCCAGAATCTGGGCCTTATATAAAGTGGGATTCAGATAAATGGCATGTTCCGCGATCAGACCAAAACGTAAGCTTAAGGTAATCCCGATGATTGCCGTAATCATGGCAGTGAACATGACTTTGATGACGGCCATGTCTTTAAAGTAAAACACACCTGAAAGCCGTCTGGAACTTCCAAAACCAGCGCGTTCCAGAACAATCCCAAATAAAATACCAATAACCAGAGACATGAAAAGGGCCTTTGATGAATCCAGTTGTCCGAGGCTGAAAAAGGTATCAATCATCCCATTGCCTCCTTACAAAATATGCTGTAGCATACCCGCTTGCGAACAGGCAGATCAGAAAAACCAGACTGCCGGTTAAAAGTACGGCACCTCCGGTCAGTGCCGGACCCGAGGTGCATCCCTGGGCAAGGCGGCTGGCATATCCCACCAGCAAACCACCAATTAAGGCAAAGCGTATTCTTTTCCAGGAAGAGCACAGCTTGCCTTTTTCCAGTTGAAAGGAGAGTCTTTTTTCTCCCACGGCAGATATCAGACCGCCGATAATCGTACCGATGAACATGTAAACCAGATAATAATCAAGAGGATGTTTGCCCCAGGCTCCAAAATAGGTTGTATTTGCCGTATGCTCCGGCAAAAACCATCCCTCAATTGCAGCCGCGATTCTTGCGATACCCGAGGACGCGCCCAGGCCGGTTCCAAGGATAAGAAACGATGCTGTTAAAACAAGCCCCAGGCAGACACCCGCAAGATAGGGATTCATATATGGTTTGGCAGATGAATTCATGATCAGCACCCCGCACTTTTCTTTTTAGGTTTTTCAGGTGTTTGAGGAACAGGAACAACGGGTTGTGGAACACTATTTTGGGATGGAGCCACGGCCGGTACAGACAGTGTTTTTTCTGGTTGAGCTGTCTCTTTGATCACACCTTGAAACTCTGATTCACTCCAGTAACCTTCCAGGCCGCCTCTCAATGCCTTGATTTCCCGTTTGGTTTTGTTAAAGAGCATGCCTGCAGCCATCATGGCCAGTGTTCCGTCCCTGTCCACAATGATCAGGGGGCCTGTGCCCACAAGATGGGAAGGATTGGAAAGAAGATCGGCCAGATCGACATTCATTGATTGCGGCAGATGGAAATCCGAAAAAGCCGATGGCGGACGGATGTCTACCAGGTCAAATGTTCCGGGAAGATCTATGATCAGGCTTTTTAATTCAGCCGGTGAAATCCTTCCTGGCAGCTTGATTTCTTTTTTTACAACGGTGCTTTGAATCGTCTGGGATTTTTGACTGTCAGATCCGAAAACAGGATATCCGGCATCAATCCATGCCTGGCTGCCGCCCTTCAGGCTGGTGACTTTTGCAAATCCTTTCTGTTCAAGGATGCCCAAAGCAAGGCTTGACCGATAGGCTGAGTTGCACACTGCTACAACGGGTTCAGCAGGGTCAAGCTTGCCTGATAATTGTGCCAGCTGATTTAACGGCATGTTAATGACCTGACCGATTCTCAGGCCCATCCATTCCGTTGGCAGACGGACATCCACAATGATGGGTGCATTTCCAGCTTTCATCGCTTCATACAGGGTTTGCGGTGCCATCAGTTCCACAGTTTTCAACGGCAGAGACTCTGCAACCCAGGAATCAAACAACAGGGCCCGGGTGTTATAACCAACCCGATTCAGCCGAAAGGCTGCCTCATCCACTTCCTCCTGGCTACCGGTTATTACAAGGGGCACCCCCCATGGAATCATGATGCCGACCCAGGTTTCAAGCCTTCCGCGAAGGGCAATATTGATGGCGTTGGGTATATGGCCTTTTGCATAGAGCTCCGCATCCCTGAGATCTACAATATAAGCGTTGGCTATATCTGTCAGTTTTATATCGGGAGTGATTTTTACAGGTGGCGTTTTCCAGTCGATCAGTTCAGGGCCTTTTTTGTTCAAGGCCGCATTATGTTTGAAATACTGGGGCGCTTCGGGCAAGCCTTCAAGCACTGCAGCAATAAAATCACTTCTGGCGGAAAATTTTAAATATGGATTGGTCTGTCTTTCCCGACCAATGCTTGAAAAGGGGTCGTCACTTAAATGGGCACCGCACAAAGACCCGGCACCATGAGCCGGATAGATGGTCACGTGATCCTCAAATTTTGATAACTTGTTCTGCCAGGTGTCAAAAGACATGGATGCCAGAGCAGCAGCGGAAATGGTCCCCCCCATCAGATCTGGTCTCCCGATACTCCCCGCAAAAAGAGTATCACCGGTAAAAGCGGCCTGTGTTTTTTCCCCATCAACCGTGCTGTAAACAATGGATGTTGTACAATCCAGGGTATGCCCCGGTGTTTCAAGTACCTTTAATTCAGCACTGCCAATGGAAATAATGGAGCCATCTTTTAATGGTGTATGGGGATATCCTGCATCTGCTTTGGCGCTGATGAAGACAGGACAGCCGGCCTTTTCGGCAAGCTCTGTATGACCAGCCACAAAATCAGCATGGCTGTGCGAAAGCAAAACGCCTTTGATGTCGACATTTTCTTTTTGTGCGATTTCCAGGTAGGTGAAGATATCTCTTCCAGGGTCTACGACAAGGGCCTGATTTCCACTGATCAACATATATGAATAGTGTGACAGGACGGCAAGATTGAATTGGATAATTTGAAAACCAGGGTAGGAATAGGTATCAACAATTTCACAGGTGGATGCAGCGTCAGAATGGGATGCTGATTCTGAATCTTTTAAAGACCCGGCAAAGCCCTGTGTTCCGAAGATAATAAAAATCATCGAAAAAATTATCAATACTATACCTTTAAAAATTATCTTCATTATTTCCCTCCTTTTTTTGAGCCTCACACATGATGAGTACTGTCACGCTAATTAACAGGAGACCGACGAGGCTATTATTATAGAATGCTTAAATAGTAGACAATATGTCTATTTATTTCGATTTTCGGATAGAAACTAAATGTTGAATCATTAATATTTTGTTAGTCTGGTATCAATGATAAAACTTTTTTACAGACATATCAATGTATCTTTTATTTTTTAAAAATAGATAATAAAATATCAGGCCGGTTTGTGGTAATACCATCAATGCCTGTTTTAATGAGTTTCATCATCTCTGATTTAGAGTCAGGGGTCCAAACAATTACCTTAACTCCTATGGCATGAGCTTGTTCTATTAGGTTTGAAGTTATTGTTTTATTATGGCCAATTGAATGCTTGTAATTAGTAATCCAATACGTTCCACCTGCATATTTTACGGCTTTTGGTATTGAATCAAATTCATCAATATCTATTCCAGCCATCCAAGGGGAAGATCCTGGCTTATCCTTTTGAATGGTGTCAAAATTATTTTTTGCAATTGTGACATAACCTGTCGGCACTTGTGGCATGATATTTTGAAAATACGATAATATTTTCCAGTCAAAAGATATAATAGTTACTCTTTCTGAGATATTTTCATTTTTGATAATCTTTGCAACTACGTTTGAAATTTCTTCAGATGACTTTGTCTCTTCCGGCCTTAAAGGAGAAAACTTAAGTTCAATGAATAAATGCGTTTTGTCGTCATTTCGCTTTACTAACTGAATCACATCGCGCAGGGTTGGGATACGTTCCCCTTGTGCAGCTTTTTGATTTGGATACTTTTCAGCATATCTTGACATGCGGTTCAGCTTCCCAACATCATAAGATTGAACTTCTGAAAGAGTTAAATCTTTGATAAGGTGTCTTGTTTTTATCCAGTTTCCGTTAGCATCTCTGGTGATGGCAGGGTTTAATCCGGAATCGTGGTATACAACTGCCTCATTGTCAGATGTAAGGCAGATATCCAATTCAATAGTATCAACTCCCATTTCCATGGCAAATTTAAATCCTGCCAGAGTATTTTCCGGCAATAGTCCAGCCGCCCCTCTATGTCCAATGATCTTTAGATCGCCGGCCATAGCACTAATAGTGGCAATAAATAAGAAAATGAAAATAAATATAAGGAATATTATTCCGCCTGATTTTCTGGTTCTTTTCCGTTTTGTGTCCATAGTTACTCTCATGAAATATTCTTTTTTAAACCCGTATCAGATATTAAAATATCAAAATTGAAATCAATATCTGTTTGATTCTTTATCAATTTAACCAGTTATAGTACAGAGCAATATATCATAATTAATGGGTCTGGATATTGATTTTTAAGGAAAAGATGGGTAAGTGTAGATTGATTTTAATAGGATAATATTCTGGAGTCATACATGCGTCTTGACTGTAATAGGCTGAATTTCACATACCCGGACAGCAAAATTGCCGTTATTAATAACCTTTCCTTTTCCATACAAAATCCGGGATTTAAGGCCTTGTTCGGTCCGTCAGGCGTTGGGAAAACATCCCTTGCAAAACTTATTGCCAACTCAAAGTTCCGGGGTAACGGCGATATTGTCACGGAGAATATGGAGACCATCCTTTACTCCTATAACCTGGAAAGGCTTCCCGGGTGGTCCAGTACTGGAAAGCATCTGAACAAAGTGACCTCACCTGAAAAACAATCGTTAAAAGAACAATTAATAGAGATATTTAAATTAAATGATGTGCTGAGTTCACGGTTTTCTCAGCTTTCCATGGGCCAGCAGAACAGGATGAATCTTATCCGTTATCTTGTGCAGGATTTTGATCTTTTAATTCTGGATGAAAGTCTTGCAAATGTCGATGAAAAGCTGAGGGAGGCCATAATTCTTGCCATCAAAGAATTGTTTTCCGACAAAATGTTTTTATATATTTCCCATAATCTCATGGAGGTATCAAAATTTTGCAGCCAGATAATTGTTTTTGGGAAATTATCGGAAAAGAAAGATTGCTTTGTAATAGACGGGCAGGATTGCAAAAAGGGTTGTCTTGTGGATAAAAAAGAACTGGATGTCACAATGCTGGAGATTATGAATGCTTTTTAGACGAATTTACCAGTTTCTAATCGTATATATCATTGGGATATCCTTTTTATTGATGATCAAGATGGTTTTATCCCTGTCTGATTATGTGATCCCGGGTGTTCCTCTTATCCTTGAAACAGCAGGCCAGGTTTTTAAAGAATATTTTTTTGATGTGATGAACACGATGTCTGTCACTGTGCTTGGTCAGTGTCTTTCCATTATCCTGGCCTTTACCGTTGGCATTGCCGGCAGGAAATCTTCCTGGGTGGGTTCTTTTATTAAAGTAACTGCCTATAATATACAGGCATATCCCATTGTTGCCCTGGCCCCAATTATTTTTATACTTCTGGGTGATGGATTTATTCCAAGGCTTTTGATTGCCTCAATGATCTGCTATTTCCCCTTGCTTTTATCTGTATTGGGTATCATGGCAACTCCCGTGGCAGATATTGAACATTTTTATATTGTCACAGGACGGATGCGGTGGCAGCTTGAGGTTAAAATAAGGGCTTTTGAAAACCTTAGCAAACTGACAACGGTGATATCGGGCAGCGCAACCCTTGCCATGGCAGGCACCATTGTGGCGGAATTTATTGCGGCAAATGCCGGGATCGGGTATAGCATCAGGATTGCACTATATCAAAGTGACCTGGCTAAAATCATAGTGGCGCTGTTTATGATCGGTATCATTATTTCCATATATCAGGGGATTTTGGAAACAATGGGCGAACAAATTAAAACCAGGTGGTCCATTTCAAAGGGAGGAGAGGTCTTATGAGAAAAAATCTTTTTTTATTTCTCTTGTTTTTATTGGTACTGGTGTATGCAGCACCTTCATCCGCAAAGGGGAACCAATTGAATTACAGGCTTAAATGGCTGTTTAATGCCAGTGTTGCAGGGGATATTTATGCTGATGCCAAAGGATATTTCAGCGATGCCGGTCTGGACGTCAATGTCAAGGAGGGAAGCCCTGAAAAAAATGCCATTAACGAATTGGAACTTGGGTATGCTGATTTTGGCGTGGCCTCTGCCGATCAGGTCATCCGTGCCCTTGACAAGGGGGCGCAAATCTTTGTTATTGCTCAGCTTTTCCAGGTGAATCCCATGCAATGGATATACAGGACTGATCAGCCTGAAATTAAAACCCTTGAAGATCTTAAGGGCCGCAACATCGGTATTACATTTGGCGGAAATGATGAAACCATTATGAACACCCTTTTTGCAAAAGGGGGAATTACAAAAAAAGATGTCACCATCACAGGGGTCAGGTTTGATTTCACACCCTTTTTTATGCGGAAAGTAGATGTATGGCCCGTATACAGAAACTCACAAGGGGTTATACTGAAAGATAAACTGGTCAGAGAAGGAGAGGAAGTATATTTTTTTAATCCAGCAGATTTTGGGGTGAATTTTGTGGCCAATTCCGTGGTTACCTCAAAAGAGATGCTGAAAAACAATCCCGATCTTGTTGAAAAATTTCTCAATTCTTTACTTAAAGGTTGGGAAGCTGCTATGGACCCGAAAAATGAAGAGATAGCCCTGGAAGCTGTGAAAAAACTTGATAAGAGCACCAATGATGTGATCAGAAAAAAGCAGCTCAATGCCACAAGGGATTTGATTAAACCGTCTGTATCTATCAGAATCGGGACAATTGATATAAGCGCCTGGAAACAGACTGAGGAGATCATGCTCAAAGAAAAGCAGATAAAAAAACCCGTGAATATAGAGACCCATCTGATCCAGATAAAATAGGTAAAATTTAATGGAGATAGACTTGTTTTTGACTTTTTGAATTAAAACGGATCATCATAAAAAGCCCGGATGCAGTAAGGCTTATGAGAAGCCCATACCAGACACCATAAATGCCCATGTCGAGTTTGAATGCCATAAAATACCCTGAAGGAAGCCCCATCAGCCAGTAAGCGGCAAGGGTGATCAGGGTGGGAATTTTCATATCCGTGATTCCCCTTAATATTCCTAACCCGATTGACTGGATGCCGTCTGATATCTGGAAGAATGCAACAATCACCAACAATGCGGCACTGATATCAATGACCTCTTTTTCAGAAACATAAAGGGTTGGCAAAAAGAACCTGAAAAGGATAAAGACCAGCCCGGCTGATGCCATAAACAAGGCACACAGAATTGCTGCGGAAAACCCGGCCAGCCTTGTTCCATGAACATCTCTTCTCCCTACGGCAGTGCTGACCCGGATGGTGGCTGCAGAGGAGATTCCCATGGCAACCATAAATGAAATAGATGCAAGGTTTAATGCAATCTGGTGGGCAGCAAGGGCAATGGTTCCCATCCAGCCGACCATGATAGCTGAGGCTGCAAAGGCACTGACTTCAAAAAAATACTGAAATCCTGCAGGAATGCCAATGGCAAGAAGGCGCCTCATCATGGGCAAATCAATTTTTCTATAATTCAAGGTGGGATCAAAGCGTTGCATTTTTGAAGATTTTCTGATGATAATCATAAGTGCGATGGCCATAAATGTCCTTGAACTGATAGTTGCAATACCAGCACCTGTAAGACCAAGGGGAGTGACCCCGAGATTTCCATATATAAATATCCAGTTTGCCAGAATATTAACAAAATTGGCGAGAAGGGTTATGATCATTGCGGGCTTTAAGAAGCTTACCCCTTCGGCAAACTGGCGATAGCTTTGAAACAGCATTAACGGCAGCATGGAAAAGCCCAATACTTTCATGTAAAGGGATGCCGGGCCCACAATCTCATGGGGCTGATTGAGAAATTGAATACATTCTGACAAAAGAATAGTGATACAGCAAAGCAAAATACCGAAAAAAAGATTTAATAAAATTCCCTGCCTCAATACAATGCCGCATTCTTCGTCTCTGCCTGCACCAAATGCAATGGCCGTTAGAGGCGTGACAGCCACGGTCAGCCCAAATCCAACAACCATAATCAACAGAAAGAGTGAATTGGCTATGGATGATGCTGCAAGGGCCTGGGCACCCAATTTTCCAACCATTATATTATCCACCACGGACATGAGCATTTGTCCAAGCTGGCCCACAACAATGGGAAGAGACAGAACAAGGGTCTTTTTTATTTCAGGACCCATTGAATGGCTTAATTGCTTCAAATTTGGTTATAGATGAGTCTTAACCCTTCAAGGGTCAGGGACGGCTCTACTTTTTCAATAGTGTTGGAAATCTTGAATATCAATGGAGCAAGCCCGCCCGTGGCAATTACACGGGGTTGAGTATCCATTTCTTTTGTCATTTTTTCGATCATCCCGTCCACCATGGAGGCCGTTCCATAAATAATGCCGGACTTAATGCTTTCAATGGTATCTTTGCCAATGACCTTTTCAGGTGTCTGGAATATTTCCACCCTGGCCAGCTTGGAAGCTTTTTGGAAGAGCGCTTCCGCAGAAATCATGATACCCGGCACAATGGCCCCGCCCAGGTATTCCCCATTTTCAGAGATAACATCAAAAGTGGTGGCTGTTCCAAAATCGATGATAATAAGAGCGGTTTTATACTTATAAAAGGCGGCAACAGCATTAACGATCCTGTCAGCCCCCACTTCATTGGGGTTATTATAGAGAATCGGCATCAGTTTTTTAACTGAGTCCGCACTTATCCATAAAGGTGTTAAGCCAAGATACTTTTCACAGAATGCATTCAGGATAGGAACTGATGAAGGAACAACAGATGAAATAGCAGCCGTTTTAATATCTTCAGGATCAACTCCTTTATATGAAAAAAGTGCCGTGGCAAGTACATTGAATTCATCAGCAGTTGAGTCTCGAATTGTCCTGATTCTCCAGTCATGTTTGAGTATGTCGCCGTCATATACTCCCATAACGGTATTTGTGTTTCCCACGTCAATTACAAGAAGCATTAAGTTTCTCCTTTATTCTATTTTTATAGTAAACACCTGTGGGGCTGCATCTGTCATTATCAGGTCCCATGGTATGTTAATATAGGCATGCCTGGCATACACACCCGGCCCAAGTCCCTTCAGGTCAATAAATGAATAGATTTGATCTGTAATTTTTTTATTGCTTAATGTCTCAAAAGGTCCTTTAATCCGGATATTTATTTTTGAAGGTTCAATATTGACCTTTAATGTGGAATTCCATATCTGGATGGGAATATTTTCAATTGTTTTTGAAATCCGCTGCTGCTGAACCGGAACGCTTACAATGATAATAGGGTCTGAAGATGAAATAATAGATGGGTTTTCCAGATCCAGAGGGATCTTTTTTTTGAAACTTTCATTTACATTTGTGATATCAATGGGCTTTGTCTTTAATTCTTTGATGGATTGAATCAAGGAGGCAGCACCGATCAACTCTACACTGGCAGGTTCTGTAGCAGCGTCCAGGGCAATATGTCCCTTGGCAGACGTTCCAATATAGGGTACCGTTATTTTAAAGGTTTTTCTTATCTTTTTTTCCAGCTGAACGCTGAGATAGGATGGTTTAATACTTAAAATTTTAATGCCACGATCCATGGGGATTCGTTTTTCCTCCACGGGGAACAAATACGAACCCGGTTCAATGGAGTCAGAATCGCCTGCAGGATCAAATTCAAGGTCAGTGTAGAGATCCACGGGATAGTGGATATTTTTTTTGTTGATAAGTTCAATCAAGTTCGGATGAGCCTGGATTCTGATTTCAATTTTATCAGTATGAAAACTTGTAAGGACCAAATTTTCCGGTACATTGGAAAAGTCCACGGGAAGCAGTAGGTCTGTCTCAACCGGCTCTGTGGTACAACCCGAAAAACCAAAAACAATTAATACCAATAAAAATATCAAGGCATTGCAATAAGGCTTAAATTTAAGCATTCTTGATCGAATCTATGATATTAGTAAAGGATTTGACACGTTCAACATCATGGACCCTGACAATATGGGCACCATTTAGAATGGAGGCTGCAACAGCCGCCAAACTGCCATATTCTGTCTTTATGTGATCCGCTCCTACCCGGGCTTTCTCCTTTTTGGTCAGGATATTCTGAATAAAAGATTTTCGCGACGGCCCCACAAGAACAGGGTAACCAAGAGCGCAAATTTTTTCAAGATGGTTAATGAGGACCAGATTATGTTCAATAGTTTTACCAAAACCGATTCCAGGATCAAGAATGATATGGTTCTTTTTTATGCCTTTTTCCATGGCATATTCTGCCCGTGATGCAAGATAACTTGTTATTTCAAACAATAAATCATCATAGCCGGGATTCACCTGCATGGTCTCAGGTGTTCCCTTCATGTGCATCAACACCACTGGCACTTGTCTTTGAGCAGCAAGGTCAGCCATGGCAGGATCTTTTTCAAAGGCCGATATATCATTAATGATGGAAGCCCCGGCATTGAGGGCCTCTTTAGCAACACCTGATTTTATTGTATCAATGGAAATAGGGATATCAATGCGTTTAAAAAGGTTTTCAATGACCGGTATAACCCGGTCAAGTTCTTCCTGCTCTGACACTGGTGTTGCAAAGGGCCTTGTTGATTCTCCGCCGATATCCAGGATATGTGCTCCGTCTTCAGCCAGTTTGATACCCTGGTGTACGGCTGCTTCAAGGGAATTGAATTTTCCACCGTCGGAAAAGGAATCCGGGGTGGTATTTAAAATTCCCATAATGCAGGTTTCAGGGCCTAATTCAAGGCGGAATCCTTTGAAATCAAGGGTACAGGGCTGCATGCTCTTCCTTTACTCAGGGTCTGATGTCTTTGTGTCATCTGAAGTTTGGTCATCGGCTTCAGACGGGTCCTGATGATCAGAACTTTTTGGCGCATCCTCACTGCTGTCCTTGTCATCTTTGGCGGATTTTTTCTGATCTTTAGATTCAGCAGGGTGTACAGGTGGAATGTTTAGATTTTGTTTGCCGAAAAAATCAAAATCAGGGCGCATGGATGCTATCAGATCATCCAGTTCTGATCCCAGAACTGTTTCTTTTTCAATGAGCAGGTCTGTTAATGCGTGAAGAATATCTGTATTTTCTTTAAGAACCTTATGTGCAGCCTTGTATGACCGGTCAATGATCAAGGCAACTTCAGCATCAATTTTTCTGGCTGTTTCTTCAGAATAGCCTTTGGCCTGGGTCATTTCCCGGCCGATGAAAATATTATCATCATGGTCCTCATAGGAAAGGAGTGCCAGGTTATCGCTCATTCCAAAAGACCTGACCATTTTGTTGGCAAGCTTGGTGGCCTGTTTGATATCATTGGATGCACCAGTGCTGATTCTTTTAAAAATGATTTCTTCAGCCACCCGGCCGCCAAAGGCAATGGCAAGCTCATTTTCAAGCTGATCCTTATATTTGAAATCCCCTTCTTCCGGAAGAAACCAGGTAACTCCGGCAGCTCTTCCCCTGGGAATAATGGTAATCTTATTGACAGCATCCGTATATGGCAGGAACCTTGCCACTAGGGCATGTCCCCCTTCATGATAAGCCGTTGTTTTCTTTTCTTCTTCCTTTATTACCTTGGATTTTCTTTCAAGTCCCATATAAACCTTGTCTTTTGAGTCTTCAAAATCTTTCATGCTCAGTTTTTCATGGTCACGTTTGGCAGCCAGGAGGGCTGCTTCATTCACAAGGTTTTCAAGGTCTGCACCAGTAAATCCAGGAGTGCCTTTTGCCAGTATTACTGGATCCACATCATTTGCCAGGGGAGTTTTTTTCATGTGAACTCTTAAAATACCTTCGCGGCCTTTAATATCGGGCATGTCCACCACAACCTGGCGGTCGAAGCGTCCAGGACGAAGCAAGGCAGGATCAAGAACGTCCGGCCTATTGGTGGCTGCCATGAGGATAACACCCTCATTGGATTCAAAACCGTCCATTTCAACAAGAAGCTGGTTCAAGGTCTGTTCTCTTTCATCATGTCCTCCGCCTAAACCTGCACCTCTCTGCCGTCCCACGGCATCAATTTCATCAATAAATATAATACAGGGCGCGTTTTTTTTGCCCTGGGCAAAAAGATCCCTTACCCTTGAAGCGCCGACACCCACAAACATTTCAACAAAATCAGACCCGCTGATTGTAAAAAACGGTACTCCTGCTTCACCGGCAACAGCCCTTGATAAAAGGGTCTTTCCAGTTCCGGGATTTCCCACCAGCAAAACACCTTTTGGGATCCGTCCGCCAAGCCGCGTATATTTGGCAGGGTTTTTTAAAAAATCCACTACCTCGGTCAATTCTTCTTTGGCTTCATCAATTCCCTGAACATTAGCAAAGGTAACTTTTTCTTTTTTGTCATCCATAAGCCTTGCACGACTTTTCCCAAAAGACATGGCTTTTCCGCCACCGGCACCTCCCTGCATCTGGCGCATAAAAAAGATCCACACACCAATGAGGACAATCATGGGCAGCCAGGAAACAAGGATGGACATAAGCCAGGAATTTTCAGCCGGGGGTTTGGCTTTTATGGTAACCTCTTTGGAACGCAGGAAACTGATCAGATCACCATCATCCGGTGCAAAGCTTTTATACCTTGCACCGCTTGTATCCGTTAAATATAAATCCTTACCCTGGATCACCACATTCTGGATACGTCCGTCTTCAACCATTGCAAGGAATTGTGAATATCCGACCTCTACCTGTCCCACCTGTTGCTGATTAAAGATATTGTAGAGCATGACCATCATTAGAACTATTACCAGCCACAGTGAAATATTTTTGTAAAATTGATTCAAGATTATTCCTCTCTTTTTTTATAAACCCAATCTATTGTTAAGTCGAAAGTTAGCCTGATTTCTTTTTTTAAGGCCCCGGTTCTTAACTTACTAACGGCTTTTGTTCTTCAAAACTTACTAATATATAAACATGAAATCTGAATATACAAGAAAAATTTTTAGCTTCCCTTGCCTTGTTTTTCCTTAGCCTTTTGTCTTAATTGTTTCTCTTTTTTTCCGATTTCCCTTAAAGGTTTTTTTTCTTTTTTAATCACAATGAAGTCCCTGGTTTTGTAGACCCTTATTTGACCGGGCAAATCCAGGCTGATGCCCGAGGGCGCATTAAAACAAAATTCAATAATATCATTTATATGGGCATGGGAAATGCGCTTTAAATCTTTTTTGATCTTTTGAAGTGCCTTTCTAAGTACCCGGTTTAAAAGAGCCGGGTGAAGGTTTGTCATTTCAGGTTTTGAAAACACAAGGCTGGATGTTTCTGATTTGATCAAACAGGAAAGATATGTTTTTTGGGTTTCAATTTCCCAGAAGTCTTCTTCCTGTTTTAATATATTGCTCAGCCTGTCCAGACTGTCCGTAATTTTTGGATTGTATTCTGCCTGAAGATAAGGAATCAGTTTGTATCTGATTTTATTTCTTAAATACGCCATATCAGTGTTTGAAGAATCAACCATATATGCCTGGTCTTCATTTTTTAAAAAATCAAGGATACTGAGTTTAGACACCCGGATCAAGGGCCTGATATATCTGCCGTCCCTGATGGGCGGTATGCCGCAAAGCCCTTTGGGACCGGCTCCCCTTAACAGGTTCATCAATACCAGTTCTGTATTGTCATCTTTGTTGTGGCCCGTGGCAATTTTTGTGTATCCATGGTTTTTGGCAACCTGGTTAAAAAAATGATACCTGACCTTTCGGCCGGCTTCTTCAATGGATAGGCGATGTTTTCTGGCATAAGCTGTTACATCTTTTTGTTCATTAAAAAACGGCAGATCAAGTTTGTCTGCAAGCATTTTTACAAAGGCTTCATCCCTTATGGATTCCTCTTGCCTAAGCATATGGTTCAAGTGGGCAATTGCCATGGTTATGCCATAATTTTCTTTAAGGCGCAACAGGGACAACACCAGTGCAACAGAATCCGGTCCGCCTGATACGGCCACCAGGATACTGTCTTTATTTTGAAACATTCCAAAATCAAAGATGGTTCTGGCAATTGTGTTGAAAAAATCCTTTTTCATGAATATTTTGTCCATCATGTCAGCAGGCAAACAGAGGATGCCTGGATTTTTCAATCAATCCGGAAGCCCAGGCTTTTTCAAAGAATGATGTGATGGCAGCTTCTCCATTTTCCCCGATATCTTTTGAAAAATCATTTACATAAAGCCTGATATGCTGCTGGATGACATCTTCATCCAGCTCCTGGGCATAGGCCTGGATATAGTCATAGGCCATGGAAGGATGCAAAAAGGCATGGTCAATGCTTTGTCTGATCAGGTTCTGGATGTCACAGGCAATACCAGGATCAATATCGCGTTTAATGGCAATGCAACCCAGTGGAATGGGTAAAGATGTTTTTTCTTCCCACCAGAGCCCCAGATCTGCTTTTAATTCAAGACCCATGGTGTGATAAACAAACCGCCCCTCATGGATAATCACACCAAAGTCAGCCTTTTTTTCCATGACGGACAGCATGATTTTTTCGAAAGGCATGGGAATAATTATCGGGTCTATACCAGCGAAGAGATCATCCATATAAAACCTGAAAAGATGGTAGCCAGTGGTTCCTAATCCCGGTACAGCAACTATGGGTTTGTTTTTGTCGTCTATGGATCGCCCTGGAAGAGAGATGACCAAAGGACCGCAGCCCATCCCCAATGCAGAACCTGTCCTCAGCAGGGCATATTTGTCCCCAAGGCTGCCAAGGGCGGCAAAAGACAACTTGGTGATATCATATCTGCCTTTGGCAGCCTTCTGGTTCAGAGTTTCCACATCTTC
>JACKQG010004890.1_pt1 | contig 15231 bp, 13 predicted proteins | sample 8237621 | NCBI WGS metagenome assembly JACKQG01 (sample SAMN15677084, study PRJNA649215) | marine metagenome | biome: marine; feature: Black Sea; material: saline water; isolation source: suspended particulate matter (SPM) from the Black Sea western gyre | collected 2013-06-09/2013-06-10 | depth... | reverse complement strand
CGACGATAGTCACGCGAAGAGCATGCCCACCTGGTAGGCGATCAACGCCCCGACGTAAGCCAATAAGGTCATGTACAGGAAGGCGAATGCCGGCCAGCCCCAATGGTTGGTTTCGCGCCAGATTGTCACCAAGGTCGCAGCACATTGTGCGCAAAGCGCGAAGAAGACCATGATGGACAACGCCACAGGTACATTATAGACCGGATTTCCATCCGCCCACGTGGCAGAATGCATCGAGTTCATCAAACCTTCATCCGATTCGTCCACGTCGCCGCCGAGGCTGTAGATGGTTCCCAGCGTGGCGATGACCACTTCCCGTGCTGGGAACGAGGCAATTACGCCGACGCCAATTCGCCAATCCCAACCAAGCGGTTGCACTACCGGCTCGATGACATGCCCAACTCGGCCCAAGAAGCTGCCTGCGATCAGTTGGCCGCCAAGCCGGTTGCGGCGCTCGGTCAGTTCGGTCAACTCGGAGGAAACATCGTCGTCTCCGGACGTCGTCTGCAGTTGTTCGATCCGAGCGGTTACATTTTCGAGTTCGCTGTGATCGCCCGGAAAATACCCGGCTGCCCACACGACGATCGTCGCTCCGAGGATCAACGTGCCGGCCCTGGCCAAGAACGCTTTTGCGCGATCGTATACGCGGCTTAACACAATTCGCGGTGACGGCCATTTGTAGCTGGGAAGCTCCAGAACGAAGGGGGCTGCTTCACCGCGGAACCAAGTCTTCTTCAGGGTCCACGCCACGGGAATCGCTACCAGCGCCCCGACGGACGACATGGCGAACAACACCAGGCCATGTAGCGTTACCCAGCCGCCAAGATAGGTCGTCGGTGGAATGAAGGCGCCGATCAGCAGCAGATACACGGGTAGGCGAGCCGAGCAGCTCATCAGCGGCGCGACGAGGATGGTCACCATGCGTTCCCGGCGATTCTCGATAACGCGAGTTGCCATCACACCGGGCACGGCGCATGCAAAGGAAGACATTAGCGGCACGAACGACTTGCCACTGAGGCCCACCTTCGTCATCAGCTTGTCCATCACGAATGCTGCACGGGCCATGTACCCGCAGTCTTCTAGGATCGCGATGAAGAGAAACAGGAAGACGATCTGCGGCAGGAACACGACGACGCCTCCCACGCCCGCGATCACGCCATCTGTTAGCAGACTGCGCAAGGCACCCGGCCCCAGGAGTCCTTCGACGAGCGCGGCAACCCATCCCTGAGTTGCTTCGATCCAACCCATGAACGGTCCCGCCCAAGTGTAGATCGCCTGGAAGATCACGAACATCAGCACACAAAAGATGACCAAGCCGCTGATCCGATGCGTCAGGACTCGATCCAAACGGTCACTGAACGTCACGGGGCGTTGCGCCGGTCGGCTCACCGCGCCGTGTGTCATCTCACGTGCCCAGTTGTACCGCACTTTGGCTTCAACCGCCGGAATGCGGCAGCCGGATTCGATCAACTCGCTACGCGATTGAGCCAGCCATATCGGTAGATCCGAGCAGCTCGTCTTGAGTTGCGTTTCGATCTGGCCGCCTGCGTCGAGCAGCATCCGCTCGATGAGATAGGATGGTACTTTTGCGAGCCCTGATGCGGCCAAACGTTGATCTAGCCGCTCGCACTGTTCATAGAACGACGCGGGAAATAGCTGCAACGGCATCGCCCCGGCCCCTTTGGCCATCTGAGCAATAGCCTGTCGTACGCCGTCAACCCCTTCGCGGCGGTGAGCCTCCGTCACAACGACTGGGATGCCGAGTTTTTGCTCCAAGGACTCGACGTCAATCGTGATCCCTCGCTGCTGTGCCACGTCCCACATGTTCAGCACCAGGACCGTCGGCAGGCCCAGATCGAGAACCTGGCTGACGAGATAGAGGTTACGTTCCAGGTTGGATGCATCCACGATGCAAACAACGCCGTCGAGCGTACCGATGTCGGCCTGCCGCCCAAGTAACACGTCGACCGATACCATCTCGTCGAGTGAACGTGGCGACAGGCTGTAGGTTCCGGGCAAGTCCACCAAGTGGATATCGCGCCCTTCCCAACAAACGCGTCCGACCTTCTTTTCGACTGTTACGCCGGGATAGTTGCCGACGCGCGACTGGATGCCAGCCAGCGAGTTGAAAAGTGTACTCTTTCCCGTGTTGGGATTGCCAATGATGGCCACTTGCAGGGGGCGCGTACTACTGGCCGTTTTCGTTGGTGCCACGGTTGACATCGCGTAACTACTCCAACAATTCGATCTCGACACGCTTCGCTTCACTGGACCGGAGAGAGACGTGATAACCACGTACAAGAAACTCGATCGGGTCTCCCAGTGGGGCAAAGCCCACCAATTGGATTTCCTCACCCTCGGTCAATCCCATCTCCATTAGCCGAATTGCCACGCCATCGTCGCCTGTTACGTCCAGGATTCGGGCACGTTGGGATTCGGATAGAGTGTCTAGTGTTGTCATTTCGTCATCGGTCATTGCGTAATAGGATTAAGTGGACGGATGCGGAATGCCGTGGCTCGCCGTTTTCCTGGCGCCGCGGATTAGGGACTTGGTTCAACGAGAGCCATCTGATAGTCCGGCTCCTCGCACGGCTTCGGCAAGAGCGCGACGAGAACGTTCAGTGACTCGTCGGCCCGGAAACACAAGCGTTGTTCGCCTAGGCGAATGATGCACGGACTTCCTGGCTGAACCATTTCAATCTCGGTACCGGGTCCAAGTCCCATCTCGCGCAGGCGGTGGACTTTGCGTTCCGTTCCACACAGGTCCTCGACAATGGCCTTATCGCCGAGGGACAGTAGATGGATTGGCATCAATTGACTCATCAAATGCATCTCACTATGGGCTAGATCAAGAGCGGCCAACCACCGTCGTTCCAATGTCGGTGACCGCCGAATCGTCAGTTCGGCGAACAGCTTGTTGGAGATCTGGTGGCTGAGTGTACCGATGAACTTCGACACTGATATGGGCGATTCCCAAAGTAGGCGGAATTATCTGTTTGTAGTGCTGGGCTGGTTTCGGATCCTGCGTGACAACGGATATGATGGCTGCATAGATACTCGGGCCGATCGACCACACGTGTATCTCGGCTATGCGATTGTCGTCACGCCTTTCAATGGCGTCTTTGATTTGCGTCTGCACGAGCTCCGGCCCTTGCCGGTCCAGTAACACCGAACTCGTCGTTCGCAATAGGCCGAGAGACCAGCGTGAGACCAGAATTGCCCCCACAATTCCCATCACCGGATCCATCCAGATCACGCCAAAGTACTTCGCAGCCAGTAACGCAAATATGGCAAGCAGGGACGTGAGTGCGTCAGCCATGACATGGAGGTAGGCTGCGCGTAGATTGTGATCGCCCTCGTGGCCGTGATGATCGTGATGATCGTGGTGTTCGTGCCCAACGCCACCGTCATGCTCAGGGCCGTGAGTATGGCCATGATCTCCGTGAGCCAAGATGAACACGGATGCCCCGTTGACGAGCAGTCCGAGGAACGCCACAAGGATGGCTTGATTGACGGCGATGTCGACAGGATGAATTAGCCGCTCGACGCTTTCCCAGGCCATCATCACGGCGAATAGTCCCAACAGAATCGCCCCGGTAAATCCACCCAGCGAATTGACCTTGCCCGTTCCGAAGCTGTAGCTTCCGTCGTATGCATGGCGTCGCGCGTATACGTACGCGAAGGCATTGATGGTCAATGCCGCCGCATGCGAAGCCATGTGTAGCCCATCCGCGAGGAGCGCCATCGACCCAAAGGCCACACCGGTTGCGATCTCGACGACCATCATGACGCCGGTGATTCCAATCACGATGATCGTACGGATCTCCCCTGGGCGTCTTTCGTCCTGGCCGAAGGCGTGCGAATGTTGCCAGGGCTGGATGTCTTCCTGGTGCATACCGATGTGCTTGCGGATGTCGAAGGTTTCTCCACCTGAATCGGTGGGAACAGTGGGCAAATGGAGCGCGAATGCCCACCCGCGCTTCGTGCTGGCTACGCGGTTCCCCAAGAGAGAGCTTGGGACATTGGCTGGCGTGGAAGCAGGTCAGCAACCCATTCTAACATAATGAGATTTCATCTCAATAGTTCGCGCCGCTCATTCCGCAGATTTCTGGAAGTTTTTCGCGCGGTACGGAGACTTGATTCAGAACTCCGCGATCAATCGCATTGTCCCGATCCACGCGTCATCGAGGGTGGAATCGCCGCTTGGGTTGACGACATAGTGCACGGCGGGCTGGACGCTGAAGCATGGCGTCATCGAGAGCCGGTAAAACAGCTCCGTAGCCACTTCGGCATTCTCGTCTGTGGTGGGGTCCTTGTCGGAGAATTGGCCCCAGGCGACACCCAGGCCGAAGATATCGTCGTCGCGGCAGGCAAGCATGCCGTCCCAAATCAGCCCCGCAGTGATGGCTTGCGGAAACGTATTCACGTCGTCGTCGCCGATTCCATACGACACAAACGCCCGAATCCCCTGTTCGTTCTCTTCATCGCAGGGTGATTCCAGCCAAAGCACTTGGTCGAGGTAGACGTACAAGCCCGCTTGGCCGTCCTGAGTTCCACTTCCGTCCAGGCGTTCAAATGCGTTGAACGTGTGGCCCCAACCACCAACGGCAAGTCGGCCATCCCGACGGCAGCCAAGGTCGTAGCTAACGCTTGCCTCGCCCACCATCCAATAGGGACCACCGAAATCAAGGCCGCGTCGCCCCGTCGGCGCGCCCTCGACCAACCGGCCGTCGAAAATGCCAAACGTCAAGGACAAATGTTCGTTCGGGTAGAAGAAGAGGTTGATGGCAGTCGAAGGGTCCGGGTACGTGGGCAGCACGTCGAATGTCGTCGGTTGAGGTCCGAACCCGGAGTGTATGAAGTCGCCGGAAAAGTCGTTGAATACAAATTCGCTGTTGGCGTCGATCTTGCCCAACTTGATGCGTAAACGGGCGTCCCACAGCCACTGTTCATAGAACGCTTCGGCCAGTTGCCCGCGACTTTCCGGCAGGTCAATGTTGTCGAAAACCAACGCGTCACCAGAGTCGACGGATCCGTCCGAGCCACGCACGCTCTGGAAAAGGAAGAAGAACGTGCCGCCTGTCCAGCGCTGCGACAGGAAGCGTTCGGTATCAATAGCCAGACCGAGATCAAAGTAGTTTCGATCAGCCCAATGACCGGGATTTGCTCCGCCGCGCATGACGCTGGAGAAGTCGATCAGTTGCGTGCCGAATAGCGAGATACCGCAGTCTTCCAGCCCGATGATTCTGTTCAGCGAGATGCCGGGTTCGACCTCCTCGACTTCCACCTCTGGCGCAACCTCTTCCTCTACGGGAGGTCGCTCCTCCTCGTACGGCTCGATCCTTGGCGTGACGCGACCAAACGGCTGGGGTGTGGGGACACCCTCCGGCGCGCCGGGGGCTGGCCCCGGAACGGGATCTTTGTTCGCTAGTGGGGGTTGCGTCGTCGCGGGTTGAGCCGCCCAGCGGACGGTCTGCGAGTGACTGAACTGCGAGTCAGTCTCTGCTAGCATTAACGTGGCAGCCAACACGAGCCAAGACATCTTCTGCTCCGTTTTGCATTCCTCGACTCGCCCTCGCAAATTGGCTGAGCAAGTTGGCTACTACTGCGAGACGCCAGGCAAATGCCTTTCAAATTGGCTGTTGAAATAGCGATACGGTCATGAGAGTGACGGGCAGTGCGGTATCAGACCGGCAAAATGCGCATGACCCGTCTATCGGTCACTATCGGCTGGTCTAGCTTAGCCCGTTGAGCAAAAAGAACAGGCAGACGGACTGGCGCACGCGGGATGCACGATAGGGCAGCATTCTGTCCTATAAGCAGGGGGGGGGCCATAGATGCTAGCGGCATCCACGGAGGAGCCGGCCGCTCTCCGGGATCCCTTTGATTGCGGGCAGCAGGCGAACGCGGCGCACCGGAATAGCGATGTCGGGCTGTTCGCTGCCATCTATGGTGCTGGGGACACTGCGGCGACCAGAATCTACCGGACGTTCAACGCGGGGCGGTGTAAAGTACTTTCGTGATCCCGGACGAGTGCCTCGCCGGGATCCAGGCTCCGCAGCCGATGCAGACTCCAGAGTGACCATGACCATAAGAGAAACCGCCATCGCAAGAATCGCCAAGTATCGGCTCATTCCTAGATCTCCTTGCTCCCCAACGAATCTTATGGCGTGGATGGAAGGATGCACAACACGAACCCACAGGTATTTTCGGCTCGCGAGTCAAAAAAGTCAAACTTTACGGCCATAGCTTGCCAGGATTCCGCTTGCGTGGACTCAAGTCATCGGCAACGATACGCGACAGGTTCGCGGGCCATCGAATGCAACTGCGGGTCATGGAGGAAACACGATCATGTCCACCAGAATTCGGCTCTGCACGCTGATCGGACCGATTGTTACCAGCCTACTCTGCCTAGTTTTGTCGGCATCGGCGGTTGCGCAGGTGGAGTCCTTCCAGCCGCGCCCGTTTCTGGTGATCTCCGATAACACAAGCGTGCTGGTGGGCAAGACGCTCATCGCGAGACTCACCCCTGGCGATGTCGTCTCGGCTACGCGCGAGCGGGGGCCGTGGCTTTGGGTCGACCTCGGTAATGTGAGCGGTTGGGTCCGGAAGGAGCACGTACTTCCGCAAAGCAAAGCCCTTCAAATGGCGGCCGACGCCGTAGGCCGCGATGAGAAGGATCCTGGTTCGCGTGTCACGAGGGGCCTGGTGTGGTACGCACAAGGAGAGCACGAGAAAGCCATCGCCGATTTCAGCGAAGCTATCCGGCTGCAGGCCGATTTGGCTCGCGCTTACGCCAATCGGGGCAACGCTTGGGCGGCCAAAGGCGAACTCCAACGGGCCATCGTCGACTATGACTCCGCCCTCAAGCTTGCTCCACGTGATGCACTAACGCTGAACAATCGGGCCGTCGCTCGCATTGAGCAGGGCGAGTATGACAATGCCATCGCGGACCTGACATCCGCCATCCGACACTACCGGCCGCAGGCCGTGACCGTCGAGGTGGATGCCAAGCAGCCATCCAAGGCAAAGGCGCGTCTGTGGGTCGTCCGCTATTTCATTCACCGAGGATTGGCCAGAGAACGAACGGGAGATTTCGGGCGAGCGCTGGCTGACTACAGCGAAGCGGTTCGGCTTGACGCGACTGATCCGGCGGCGCATTTCAACCGGGCAAATGCTCTGTTTCAACAACTCCAGTTCGACCGGGCCATCGAAGGCTATAGTCAAGCCCTCGCTCTCGAACGCGATGATGCACGGGCCTACCGCAATCGCGGCTGGGCACGCTTCCACAGCAGGCAATTCGCCAAGGCGGCTGACGACTTCCAGAACGCCATTCGGTTGGATCCGCAAAACCCAATTGCCTACGACGCTTTGGCTTGGCTGCTTGCCACGTGTCCCACGGATGGTTTGCGATCCGGAGAAAAAGCCCTCGAGCTTGCCAACAAGGCCTGTGAGCTGACTGGCCGAAAGAACGCGTCGTACCTGGAAACGCTGGCCGCAGCATACGCCGAGTTGGGGCGTTACGACGATGCGGTGGCGTGGCAGCGCAAGGCGCTTGATCAAGTTGCCGAAACGGATAGAGTTCGTGCCGGTGCCAGACTCGAACAGTATGAATCGAGGCGGCCCCTACGCCACGAACCGCTCGAGTAGCCTGGTTTCCTTGGCCGCCTTTACGCTTGGCTTGCCGTCTTGCCTCTGTTTAACATCTCTGCGATTCGGTCGGCTGGCACAAAATAGCCGTTTCCCAGATACCGAATCGATTTGGCGACGACAATGCCTAATAGCTTGCCGGTTGCCGCATCATAGCAGCCGCCGCCGGAGTACCCGGCGTGCACCGTCAATCTCACCGATCTCAACGGAGCCTTTCGGCCATCCCAAACCACCGTGCGTCGCTCCCCGATGCATGCCGGGCACAAGCACAGGGTAGCGTCGTGTTCCGGTGCTCCGGCCACCAACACGCTCTTGCCCTTGCGAATGCACTGGCAATCTGCCAAGGAAGCTGCGGTGAAGGATCGCCTAGAATCCACTTTCAGCAGCGCCAGGTCGTGACGGGTGTCGACACAGACCAGTCTCAGCCCCAGGCGTTGCCGATCGGCCATTGTCAGCTCCACCGTATCCGCACCTCGGACTACGTGATGCGCGGTTATCACATATCCGCCAGAGGCAACGATCACGCCGGAGCCCGTTGATCTTTCCTGCATCATACCGACAGTCCTCGTCGCCGTGATCCTGACCGCCGTCATCTGAGCAACGCGAGCAGCCTCCGAGGAAACCTCAGTCGCAGTTTGCTCGATTTGCCAGCTTCCGCCGCTCGGCAAAACGGTCGATCGCCCCCCATCGGCGAACGCGAAATGACTGGATAGCAGGAAAAGCAATGTGCTGTGGAGCCAACAGCGCCGGGTCATCTTCATCGTGATTTCCTTTCGTCACGAAGCGACGATTATCGAACGCTGCTCGCGAGGTGCCTCGTGTATTATCCGGCACTCTCTCTGGCAGTCGCGATTTCGACAATCATTTCTGCAGAATCAGCTTGTCGTTTCGCGTGCGAAGCAAACGATAAGCCTTGTCGCCGTGGATGATGACCAATTCCCGCTGGCCTTTCAGGAGTTCTTCGGATCGGACGAAATGGACGTCCTGCGTGCCCTCTGGCATCAGTGACGCGCTGCCAAGCTGTTCCGGCGCTTCGCCTTGACACGAGAGGTCGGTAGACGACTCGGCAACCTCTCGGTCGGCAGGCTTGTCCGAACGCAACCGTTCGCACGGCAGCTTTTCCCGATCTGACCCCATTCTGTGATCGACCTATATTGCGGGTTGGGGTTCAACAGGCCTCAACTGGAGACCTTCACGGCTGGCACAACCCTTGCTAGATGGCTTGCACTGCCAAGTTCTCGGGAGGGATAGAAGGCAGTGCTGGCTGTCGTGCAGGAGAGCCTGCTGGTTGGTAACCGCGTTGGTGACTCCTCTCAGCATTGAGAGACAACAACAAGATCCACTGACCAGCATGTCGTCCAAGATAACGAAACTGAGACTCAGTGTCAATACGGGACGGAGGCTTATGGAGGAAAATGTCGGAAATCATGGGTTCCTCTGGTCCAACTCCAACGCTTCAGGGCAATTCACCAAATGAACGGCGAATCAGTTGACCTTATGCGAGAAGCCGAGCTGCTTCTCGCCCACGTCAATTTCGACCGTATCTTGGAGTCGTTTCGACGCCTGTGATGTTGTCTGGATCGACATCAAGATCGGGCCATACCAACTCGCCCTGCTCCTGTCTTTCAACGTCGTTGAATGCGCCTAGCCGAGAAGAATTCAGATCGAGCCAGAGGCAGACGCGCCGGTATTCCTCCTCGGTGATTCGCTGCCCACGATGGTCCTTCAGTAAGGCTTTGCCCATCTTCGAGTAATGCGCTCCGACCAGTCCGGGAATCGACCTGGTGCCCATGCCTGTCATGCGAAGATTGGAATAGTTGTTCATGTGGGCTCCGGAAAAGTAGAACGCATATGGCTTCAACGCATCGTAGCCCATGCCCTGCGGCCCTTTGCCTTCCCGTTTGTGGCACGGCTGGCACTTGCTGTCGAATATCGGCTTGACGGTCCGGTAGTACGAGATCGGCTCCTGCGACCCCGGTTCCATGATCAGCTCGGATGCTCGACGTTGGTATGCCCTGGGTGGTCCCATAATCGGCGGCGCCTGCCACCTGTCCTCGTGACAGCCGATACAGGTGAGTTGCTCGCCCCGGTGGACGAATGTGGCAGACCGCATAGTCTGGATTGCCATCATGTTCTCGTCCAACGCCTGGAACAGCAGCAGCTTTCCGACCGGTGCCCTGCAGTACACACTACCGTCTTCCTCGACGGGTACCACGCCCAACGACATTCTCGGAATGTTCTCAGGGCCATAGCCCGTATTCGGCTGGTCGCGGTACGGAGTGGTTTTCGGGAACAGTTGGACGATCCGCATCCATTTGGCTGGCCTGTCCTTTGGAAACGAAAGACCCGAAACATGGATGTTCATGACACCGATCGTCGCCGGCTCGTGGAGAATCATCGCGCGCCGGCCTTCGTAGGTCGCGACGGGAAACATGGGAGGTCTGTCACGTCGTTTCACGGGAATGGGTTCGACCAGCCGCATGGTCTCTCCGATGTTGGGGCACTGGTCATGCGTGCAAATCACTGTCTTCGTACCGAAGCGGTCCAGCAAGATCAGGCTTTGGCCGTAGTTGCAGATGTAGAAATCCTCGCTCAACGGCCAGGGCGTACCGTACTTGAGAATGCGGTCATCGGTCTCGATCCCTTCGCGAGTCTGGCTTTCGGGGAATCTCTGATCGGCTGTAATCCGTGTTATCTGATTCATCGTGCCGGCATCGCGAATCCGTGGATCCAACAGCGCCAAAGGCCCAAAGGCAGCGCCGTGGTGTGGAACACCGGTGAAGATGTAACGGGGAGAATTCGGGATAGCGCGAAAGTGCATTTCGCTGCACGCACCCATGGGTCTGGTGCCCTCTTTGGGTCCGTGGTATTCGGGCTGCACACTGTAGGGATGCGGGTAGTTGCCGTGGGGTGCGCGTGGATCGCGGCCATCGGTGTAGCAGGTCCAGAACTTCGATCCCAAGCCGTTTTCGCGGTCAATGTAATCCCATCGGGAATAGACCAACATCCCTTGGTTGTTGACGCTGGGCGCCCATTCGCTGGCCTCGAAGTAGCTCAACGGCGCGACATCGCTTCCGTCATCGTTCATCGAGTACATAACGTATACGGTGGGTTCCATGTACAGCGTCTCTCGAAAGCACCGGATATACCCGCCGCGCCGCTCGGAGACGAACACGATCCGGCCGCTGGGCAGGAAGCACGGATCAAAATCGTTCCACGGTCCTTCGGTCAGTTGAGTCAATCCCGTGCCATCGACGTTCACCTTGAAGATGTGCCATACATTCTCTGGCGGCCAGCGGTGAATCGGGCCGACCGTGCCGAGCCCCCATCCGGCTCGTTCGCGACCGATCCGGTTTTCGCTCCACGAGAATAGAATGGTCTGGCCGTCGTAGGACAGCTCCGGCGAATAGAAAGACCCTCTTCCAGAGAGCCTCCAACCCTGATAGGACCCACTTTCGACGACGGAGTGCTTCAACACATCAACGACGCGGGCGTTGGTCTTGAAGTTCTTCACCATGTACAGCCCACCGCCGACACGATTGCAGAATGCGATGGGGCCGCTTAGTTGGTGCTGTCCGGTGGGGTCGTCACCATAGTAGTTGCCGCGACCCACGAACAGCAGCGTATCGAAACCGAGCAGCGGGTTGGACATCGCCACTTCCCGCCGCAGCGCTGCCACCTCGAGGTAGTCACGCATCGCTTGTTCGCGCGAGGGAGCACCGGATGCTGCAATGCGATTTCTGACGGTCTTGCCCAACCTGGAAAACTTGAACCGTAGATCGCCAAGAGACCGAACTCCGTGCGTTTCCTCGAGCAGATCCAAGAGTGCGAGGGTCCGGCGGTACTCCATGTCGAACGGAGTGCGGTCACCGGCAAGAATGCAGGAGTGCTTGTCCAAGATACGTTGGTTCTCGTAAGGGTCTTCGCCGCGCTCATAGAGCCTACGCTTCTCTTCAATCTCCTTTTCAACTGCGGCGAACTCCATCTCCCAATGCGCCACCACATATCCTGGCGGGCCGACTGAGTCCAGCAGCTCTGCAGCAGGAGCCCGATGGCCGACGGAAAGCAGGGCTGCGCAGCCGCAAACGATGGAGAATCCTACGGCCCTGTTTCTCATTGTGTCTCCTCAACAGATTTGACTCTTCGTTTCATTCCAACATTTGCAGCATCGCCTTTGGCCAACTGTATCCACACACAGAATTGCATGGGCCGCCACGGGGACCACGGGCGGGGCGGCGTAGAGGTCACCTCTGGACATGCGGCACAGCAGACGAACCATTGACCACATGATTGCCACAAGCATTGGCGAGCGAGTATGGTACAGTAGTCTGTGGTGAACGTGAAGTTGGCAGGCAGGGAGGGGATTTGCTTTGCCGACATCTTGTTAACTGGGTCCCAAGGAGGTCAATCTCGATGCAGGCAGAGGTATGTTCAAGTTGCCGTACTCGGGTAGTCCCAAAACAGGACGGCACGTGCCCCGGTTGTGGCCAGTTGTTTTCTAGCTCACCTGAATCGGAAGTCGTGCCTGCTGCTCTCGCGCAGAGTTCCTCAGGCTCTACGAAACAGGAGGCCACCAGTGGGACGGGCAACAAATCCAAAACGGGGCTGACTCTTGCTGCGATCCTCGTGGGCCTAATGTTTGGGCTGGTGTACTACGTTGCATATGCGTTGGTGTTTATTGTCGTCCTTGGAATCCAAAGCAAGGAAGTTGGACAGGTCGCCCAGTTTGTGTGTCTCGGTTTGGGAATCTTCACGGCCTTCAAACTCATGCTTACCTCTGGTTCAAAGGATAAAGTATCACGGTCTGAATCAGCCCCTGATGCGACTTCGGATTCGACCACAGGGCCGGCATGAACAGTCGTACTTGGATTGACCAGGAAGCTTGATGCACCCGCAAAAAAGATATAAGGTACTGGGATCATCCGTTACAAGTGTAGCGACTCACTGCGGCTCGTTTCTTCGTCGTGACTCACGCGAGAATCCCCCTGCGGCGAATATTGGCTGTATAGCTGCCCCTCCAGTTCACCACGGCTGTTATGGCGATGCTGGTCCGTACCAACGTCGCTTTGCGGACAGGTGAGGCGCAAGAGCCCTTCGGGGGACGCGTTCTTTATCGGGACCTCTCATGGAACTGAAAATCATCGGCCCATCGTTGTACTCAAGAAAAGGTACTGTCTTCGACCCGCAGGTCGCAACCATCTTTCCCAAGGAGTGCGTCGAAGAACCGGATACGTATGCCCTGGTGACGGAGGGCACGACTCATCTTTCGAACCGCGAGAATTTCTGCGAGTGGTTGGAAGAACGGCGCGGCGAACCGTTGAGCGACGACGAGCATTCCCGAATTTGGCAAACCGGTGTCGACTTGATCGTGTTGGCCGGTTTGGTGTTGATCCGTCCGGACCCGCAACAGATCGACCTGGTCATGCGGGCCGACGAGATACTCCAGTCGAAGGTGAACAAACTTCGCATCCGCTTCGAGTTGGCCTCGAATACGAAGGTCCGCGACGCGCTCACACAACGCGGCGAATTGTGGCGGATTGCCGCGGCTGCTGTCACGAACGACGAAATGAGGACGGCTGTCCGGGCCGCCAAGATGAAGCTGAGCGGTCGCACGATCTACTACTACAGCCCTCCCACAGGGACGCGGCTCTTGACCTTCAACGAATTCAAGAATCTGGCCTATTTGGATACGGCAGAGTTGTATCAGCATCTTGCAGAAATCCAGACGTACTGCGACAGTCGTCGGACACGCGGCGGCCTAGAGGTCGACTTCTTCCCAAAGTGCGGGGAAGTGAGGACGGCCTTTCGGGAAGCGAATTTCACCGAGGGCGACGATGCGGCGCTGCGGGCCGAGCACCAGAGGTTGTGCGGGATTCTCGAAAAACACGTGCACCCCAGGTTACGGCTGGACGACTTCGCTGTGCCGGAATGGCTGATCGCTCTCTACACGGCATTATATCCGCTGCGGGACTACGCGACGGATGCCGATGAGTGGCTGAGTCTGGCACCGGAATTCCGCAAACACGTCAAGTGGCTGCCTGGCGGAAGGCTGAAACGGGGATACTTGGATTTCGATACGATCTTCGATAGTGCCGAAGAGAAATTGCCAGCGGAATTCCAGTGTCAGGAGAACCGCCGAGCCAAGGCGATCATCCTGAACTTCGTCCGGGATTACGGCGATCTGGAGCACATCAACGTCGGCTGGATCAACGAATCCTTGTCACGGGCCGGCCGACCGGAACGGGGGCGCCGGGATGTCTATGTGGTCGTCATGAAACGGGCCAGCGAGAGCAAAGAGCAGATCCGCATTGTACGGATGCAGAAATGGGACATGAGCTACCGGCTGGATACTCAGAAGAACCCCACGGCGCCGGACGCGGCCATGTTTGAAACAGAGGAGTACACGGAATATACCCAAGACCGCTACCTGGGATGCAGACGCTTGGGCATGAACCTGTTCGGACCCGTACGGATCGGCAAAATCAGCGAACTGTATAAGGGAAGGCATAGGTGGCTTCACAACATGCCGATTTGGACCCCGTACTTCGAGCGAGCATACCTCCACGGCGTTGCCAGCGATACGATTCCGAAGGACCGGTGGGAACGGCCAGGTTACGCAGAGCAGTTCGCCAAATTGCTGGGGCAAGCCGCCGCTCCCAACATCATCGTCGGCTGCGGCGACGGCGATTGGCAGTTAATCCCGGACGAGAAACTGATCGTGTTCTTCGACGACGGCGACGAAGTGGTCGTCGAGCGGGATGGAATGCCCGTGGAATTGGTAGTGATGCACCACACGGGATCGTTCTGGCACTACAACCAACCGCTGTACCGTTTCGCCGAGGCCTACGCCTACCCCGTCAACCGGCGCAAGGAAGATCTGCCCGATCCCGCCCGTTTCGCCCAAATCTATCTGGATTCGATGATCGAGCGTTTCGTCAGTCTGCAACAGGAATACCGCGAAGAACAGCACTCTTTCCACCGCCTGTTCCACCTGCGGCACGTTCGGGACGAAGGCAACTTCGCCAGTCGCTGGCAATGCGTGTTGAGGCGTCTAAGGGAGACCAATCCCCAAAAGCTGAAGGACGCAATCGCGGCTCGGTTTAAGTTGAGTTGACTTTGCTGCTAACAGCGAGGCCGTGACGTCCACAGCTTACCAGACGTTGCTTCAGGAATTCGTCCCTCGACCGATACCCGCGGTTCCCACGTTCCGCGGACCACCATCAACGAAATCCTCAGCGGTCGCCGCGGCATTAGCAGAGCCAACGCAGTGCGACTGGCAAATTTTTCGCGTCCCGACAGAGGAATTCATCGCAGAATGACCAGCCACACAAGGTTCGGTGATGGCCGAGCAAGTGGTCGTTGCCCCAGCCGCGCAGTTGGGGCAGATCTGGGTAATCAACCGCAGACGGAGGAGGATTTGAAAACGATTCGCCGCAGCGTGCCCCGCAGTCGATCGTACGAAAACGAAGTTTGCCTGGTTTTCGACAGTACGTTTTCGTAAGTACTTTCTCCATGACGACTTATGCCGACCCCAATCGCTGTTGGCACCATGCGCGTCCCAGGGGCGACGCGGTGGATTGG
>JACKQG010004889.1_pt1 | contig 15231 bp, 13 predicted proteins | sample 8237621 | NCBI WGS metagenome assembly JACKQG01 (sample SAMN15677084, study PRJNA649215) | marine metagenome | biome: marine; feature: Black Sea; material: saline water; isolation source: suspended particulate matter (SPM) from the Black Sea western gyre | collected 2013-06-09/2013-06-10 | depth... | reverse complement strand
AGGTACGTTGATCAGAATGTCCAAAGTTTTGTGACAAAGCACCACCCTAATTGAGCGTAAACAAAACCGAGAACGACAATGCCTCTTAAAATTATCGAAAAAAGGCTGCAAAAACTAGCAGATAAGAAAACAGCCGAAACTCTGCAAAAATTTTTTAAAACAGGTCCGGGTGAATATGGCGAAGGTGATGTTTTTTTAGGGATCAGGGTCCCTGAGTTGAGAAAGCTGGCCAAAAAATATCAAGATATCCCCACAGAGGCGGCCATTGAGCTGCTGATTTCCCCGATTCATGAAAAAAGACTGCTTGCACTATTTATAATCATTCACAAATACAACCAAGGGAACCCAAATAAGAAAAAAGAAATCTATGAACTGTATTTGAAAAACAGTCGCCATGTGAACAGCTGGGATCTTGTGGACGCATCTGCCGCACATATCGTCGGCACCTTTTTAATGAACAAAAGCAAGGCTCCGCTTTACCGCCTGGCCGCATCCAATAACTTGTGGCAGCGTCGCATTGCGATAATAGCGACGTTTACTTTTATCAAAAACGGTCAGTTTTCCGAAACCCTAAAAATTTCTAAACTCCTGTTGGCGGATCAGGAAGACTTGATTCACAAAGCAGTTGGATGGATGCTCCGGGAGGTAGGCAAGCGCGACATGCCCACCTCAGAAGCATTCCTGAAGGAACATTACCGCGTGATGCCCCGGACTATGCTGCGATATGCCATTGAAAAATTTCCGGAACCCCATAGACAAAAATATTTGAAAGGGGAAATTTGATCCATGCAAAGCATGTGTTGCCGGGATTTACCGTTGCAATTTCATTCAAACGCTTAACACGTCAAATAATTTTTGACTTTAGACCTACCATGTTCTAAAATGAGCAATATACAAAATTGCGCGTTGCATAACTTGAGATCACAAGGAGTATGAGGCATGTCTGATGAACTGGATGTTATAATTGTGGATGACGATCCATCTGTTTGTGAAGTGCTCACTGATATGATCAAGAAGTTTTATACATGGGGCAATGTAATCAGCTTTACAGATGTTGATGAAGCCATATCTTACTGTCTCAGCCTTGAGGTCGGTGTTGGCATTTTTGTAATTGATGTATTTTTAGGCGGGCAAAGCGGGTTTTGTTTTCTGGATTCCATAAAAGATAAATTTCCGGCAGCCCATGAAGACTCGGTTGTCATCACCGGAAGCGCCAGCGATGATGTCGTTAATATGTGTATATCCTCAGATGTCCACTATTTATTGGAAAAACCGATCAGACCTTATGCCCTGCAGCTTGCTGTCAGAGCCATTGTGACGAAATACTTGACATTTGCCAGAAGGCTTCTGCGGGATCCGTCTTTTGCCGCCAATGTAACAAAATTTTAAGAAGGTTTCGGATGGTAAAGAACATCGGATTTGTTTCCACACGCCTTGCAGGAACTGACGGCGTCACATTAGAATCGAGTAAATGGGCGGAAGTTTTTGAACAAAAGGGACACTGCTGTTTTTGGTTTGCCGGTGAACTGGACCGTGAATCGAAAAAGAGTTTCCTTGTCCCGGAAGCTCATTTTCAGCACGATCAAAATGTATGGATTAACGATCAGATTTTCGGGAAAAAAAGACGGGAGGCTACCGTAACCAAATTAATTCATGATCTAAGATCCTTTTTAAAAACTCAGCTCTATAATTTCATAAAACAGTTTAAAATTGACCTGTTAATTGCCGAAAACACACTTACCATTCCCATGCACGTCCCTTTAGGGTTATCCTTGACGGAAATCATAGCTGAAACTCAAATACCCACTATTGCCCACCATCATGATTTTTACTGGGAACGGGTGCGTTATTCAATCAATGCTGTCAATGATTACCTCGGCATGGCCTTCCCGCCCAACCTGTCGAACATCGAACATGTGGTCATAAATTCAGCTGCCCGAGAAGAGCTGGCGCATCGCAAGGGGATTTCGTCGATCGTCATCCCCAATGTATTGGACTTTGAAAATCCACCCCAAGCGGACGTAAAACATACCAAAGACTTCAGACAATCCATCGGTTTAAAGCCCGATGATATAATAATCCTGCAACCGACCCGCATTGTGAGAAGAAAAGGGATTGAGTATGCCGTTGAACTGATCAACGCACTGCAAGATCCCCGCTATAAACTGGTAATATCTCATGAAGCAGGAGACGAAGGTTTTGAATATCCGGAATGGATTCAGGAGCACGCCCGGCAGCACGCTGTGGACCTTCGGCTGGTCAAGACCAGAGTTTCAGACCCCTGGGCAAAGCATGCCAATAATAAAGATCAGTATTCGCTCTGGGATATTTTTCCTCATGCTGATTTTATTACATATCCAAGTCTTATCGAGGGATTTGGTAATGCTTTTATTGAGGCTGTCTTCTTTAAAAAGCCGATTCTGATCAATCGTTACGAAACGTTTGTACGCGATATCGAACCCCATGGCTTTGATCTGGCGATCATGGACGGATTTCTCACCAAAAAAACAGTTCAAACCGTTCGAGAAGTTATTGAATCACCCGCGCGAAGGGAACAAATGGTAACTACGAACTACGAAATCGCTTCACGCCACTATTCTTATGCAGTCCTCAGGAAACATCTGAGTTCCATTCTGGTTAATTTTTTTGGGGAACATGTGCCGGCCCACATGCACAAGGTTGTCAGTTTTTTGGCAAAACAACTCTCCCACGACAAGCAAAGACCTTAGAATTGATATAAAAAAAGCCCTTGGCAGGGTAATTCCAAGGGCTTTAGAAAGGAGAATGTCATTTAGAAGGTCAAATTCCACCTTCATGTCTTACATAAAATGCCACAATGTAACATGTCAAGTAATTTTATGCATTAATCCCAAAAGATATGTTTTCTCTTATAACATCCTGCAACTAATTAGAAAGTTTATAGTTTGAAGCACTCAACACAGCAACACGTTCCCTTGTGAATCTCTTTTTACATGGGTTATGCCCGGATGCTTTCTTTCAAATTCTTTGTATACAGCTTCCTTACCTTTGATTTTTTCGAACAATATGTCTCTATCAACTATTAAGTGCTTAAGTTCCAGCGCCCTTTTTACGGCGGCCTGGATATTTTCTATGCTACAGGGTTTTGCAAAAAATTTGTAAACACCCGCTTCGTTGATGGCATCCATTGCCGTATCGACCTTAGCATAACCTGTCAGCATGATTGTTATTATATCGGGATACTCTAACTTTATCTTCTTTAATAAAGATAACCCGTCCATACTTGACATTTGCTGATCGCTAATAACCAGGTTCACCTCATCGGTTTTTAATTTTTCCAGAGCTTCTTCGCCGCTTTTTGCAGTAAGAATGGTATGGTCTTTATTCATAAGTGCACTGGTCATTAGTTCAAGAATATCTTCGTCATCATCAACAACCAGTATGTTATATTTACTCATTAGCTTGTCCCCCCTAAGGCATCGACAACCATCTGTTATTTCTCTTAATATCTATCAACGAAAGCGCGATATGTTTTTATGATCACTATAGCCTTCCGCTTTTAATAGTATATCGGCCAAAAACCGGATTCCTTTAATAACTATTTTAAGTGGAATGTTCTCGAAGGGAATTCTGCGTTGTTTATAGAAAATCGCCTATAAAATCCTCATCCCCATGCTGGAAGCTACAACTCCGGCCGCAAACTCGGCACTTTGATTTTTAACATCCAGTATTGGATTAATTTCAACAACATCCAGCGATGACATACATCCGCATTCTGCAATGGTTTCCATAATCAAATGGGCCTCTCTATAGCTCAACCCGCCCGCTACCGGAGTGCCGACACCAGGCGCCACCAATGGATCAACGCAGTCCAGATCGAAACTGACGTGAATATGGTCCACACTGTCTCTTAATGTCGAGATCACGGCTTCAACGATATTCGCCACCCCATTTTTGTCAATATCGGCCATTGTATGCACAGGAAGATTCATCTTTTTAATGGTTTCTTTTTCCGGCAGGTCTATTTTCCTTATGCCGATTAAAGCACAATCCTGGGGCCTTACTTTTGGTCCGAATCCCAACAAATGAGTGAGCGCTTTATGTCCCAAACCCAAAGATAATGCCAACGACATACCGTGAATGTTCCCCGAAGGTGTGGTCTCTTCCGTGTTCATATCCGCATGCGCATCGATCCATATTACGCCCGGTTTCATTTGTTTTTTCCTGCAGAAAGAAGCAACACCGGCGATGGAACCGATCGCCATAGAATGATCACCGCCGAAGCACAATGGGAAGTGCCCGCGGGCCAGCGACTTCTCAACCTTCTCGGCAAGCTGACCGGCAGCTTTTTTAATTGCACTTAAATATTTGAGTTTCCGGTTGGCAATTTTCTGTTTTTCCTTGATTGCTATGGGGACATCTCCCTGGTCGATAACCTTATATCCGAGAGTTTCTAATTTTTGTTCAATACCGGCTATCCGCAACGCGGAAGGTCCCATGTCGACCCCGCGTCGATCAGCGCCAAGGTCCATGGGGAAGCCGATCAGGTCTACGATTTTGTGTATTCTTTTCTTAATCATTTTAAAAGCCCGTTACGGGTTGCGAGTTGCGGGTTGCGAGTTCAAAGGTTTGAGAAATACGAGCTAAGCCATTATTCCATAATTCTATTATTTATGCCAGTAAAAGCAAAATCCTTCAGTTTAAATAGTAGGCTTGGGGGCAAATTCTTTAACCCGTTCTTTAAACTTTTTCAAAGCATTTTCATCGCCCCCGCGTGCATACCGCAGAAGGACATACAGATCTGTAATTTCTTGAATATTTACCTCCAGGTCCCGGCGAAGATTAATCGCTGTTTTTGCAAAATCAACCGGTCCCTGTCCCGGTTTTCTGGTAAGACCAACTCTGGTGAGCTTTGTACAAAATTTTACATAAAACCGCTGAACATCATCCGTTTTTGCAACCGGTGTTTTAAAAAGCCGCATAGAAATCAGGAAAATAAAAAAACTGATGAGTCCAAGCGCCAGCAGAATCAATTTGACCGGACCCTTCCAGGAACCGATGTTGATACCAATTTGCGCTAAGAGTTCTCTCTGCCGCTGGTAAGAATACCCTAAGACCCATTGATTCCAATAGTTATTTACCGCGTCCCACCTAAAAATGATTTTTTTCAAATGGCTTTTAAGCGGTCCAAGATGTTTGAGCAAGAAAAACCCTTCAAGTTCCTCAGGCGGAAGCGCTGCTTCAAACCCCTGCTCAACCCTTTCCGGCGCTACGGCCGATGTGGGATCGATCCTCACCCAGCCTCTGGTCGGAAGCCAAACTTCAACCCAGGCATGGGCATCGGATTGGCGCACAATCAGATAATTTCCGTATGGGTTCAGTTCACCGCCCAGGTAGCCGCCTACGATCCGGGCCGGAATTTTCGCTTTGCGCATCAGAAAAGCAAAGGCTGAAGCATAGTGCTCACAATATCCCTTGCGGGTTTTGAACAGAAAATCGTCAATGGCATCCTCTTTAAGCAAAGGTGGGTTTAGAGAATAGACAAAATCATTCTGACTGAAAAACTCGAGTGCTTTATTGACAATCTTGGCCGGGTTATCAAAAGTATCGGCCCAGGAGCGGGCCAGAGCTGTGGATTTTGGATTTCCTTGGGCCGGAAGTATCAGAGCCGTCCGCTCTTCTGACTTGAAATCGCCGGTATTATATGTTGTTTGAGATATTACATTGTAACGTATTCGCGCTTTCAACTTGCGATAGGCCATCAGGGTATGATCGTTCTGCATCCTTGCCATGGGTGGCGATGTGATGGGCATATCCAGGGCAAACAGCCATTTTTCTCCTTGGGGTTCAAGGGTAAGGGTGTATCCAACCGTACTTCCGGCCGACACTGGCGCCTGCCGAACCGGACGGGTTTGGCCCCGGCTCCAGGTTTTGCCGTCAAAATGCTGAAAAACTATGCCGCGCCAGTAAAGACGATCCGGCCCGGGGATACTGTTTTTAAATTCTGCCCGAAAAGCGATTTCATCAGAAAGGACGAGTTTCGATATGCTCCCCGGCGACAACCTGTCGCCAATACCAGTTATGGCTATCGACTGGCTTGACATCCCAAAAAGGGTCCCTTGAATTCTGGGGAAAAGAAAAAAAAGAACGATCATCATCGGCAGAGCCTGAACCATAATGACACCTGACAGACGCAAATTTGCCGCAAAGCTGCCCGAAGGATGATTGATACGGATTAAAACCGCCGTTGCCAAAAACACGGATGCAAACATGAAAAGCGACATGACCAGATTGTTGGAATAGAGCAGGTTTGTGATGACCAGAAAATATACCAAGAAAAGGGTTACCATGCGGTCGCGGTGGGTATTCATCTCAAACGGTTTCAGGCCCAGCATGACAGCGAGCAGTCCCACACCGGTGTCCAAATTGAATTTGAAACCGTAGGTCGCAAACCCGCCGATAAAGCCGCCTATTGTTAAAATAACAAGAATCGTTCGGCCGGGACGGTACCAGTTGTTTTTTGACGCCGCCAAAACATAAGCCCAAAAGGCAAGACACCAGATGACGATCCAGGACGGCAACCTGAATAAATGGGGTGAAACAGCAAGCAGTATGGCTCCGAGGATAGGCAAGAGATGTTTTTTGTCGGTATCTTTCATAAAACCGTACAGTGTCTTAGTAAATGTATTCTTAAATAAGGTGACGTGTTTTGTGCCAGGGAACCTGTTCAGTCAAGTTGGAACCTTTTAAGTGACTAAAGTGAGCTAAAGTTATGGAACTCGCCTCTGGCGAGGTCAATTATAATAAAAATTGATAGAATACCTTAACTTTAGGCACCTTAGATCACTTTAGGCACTTTAAACTTTTAAATAGACTGAATAAACCAATTATAATACGTCTCCGTATTTATGAATCAGAGCACTTAGGCATTTGTAATAGTGTCCGTTATCGCGTATAATGCCAAAGCCTTTAAACACTGTTGGCGATGAACCTCGCCTCGATTCGGATCAATTACTTTGCCGGGGAGTTTCAAACCGAAGACTAAATTGTGGCTGCAGGCCTGCAAGATCATAGCACACAGCCGGGACAGCTTGCGCTCTGCATTCGGTTCAAGGAGGGCGTCGAAGTCCAACATGGCCGTCGATCCGGCCTGGGCTACGAACATCTTGGTAAAAAGACCCTGACCCCGGGAAAGTACCTTCCAGGCAATATGCCCGAGAGGGTCACCCTCCTGGTAGGACTTAAGCCCCTGAAAATCTTCCGCACCGGGTATGTCGCGGCCCTCTTCACCATTGACTGCGCCGGCATCATCCGCCGTCGTCAGCGGTCCGGGCAGCGGCCTGGGGTAAACCAGACATTGGGCGTCAAGACGGATAGTGGACCAGGCGCGAAAAAGCCCTAAAGGATATTGGGTGGCGATTAAAAGAGAACCGGGCCTGAATATTCCTCTTTGATTGGCTGCAACCGGGATTCGAATCCAGTTATCCTTATTCCCATCAAAATCTTTCACTATTTTTTCTGCATTTGGCAACGAAATAGCAACGGCCGCACGCGCCGGCTCTTTTATGCGCATACTGAATTTGAAAACGGCCCGGTCACCGGCAAATACCGGTTGGGCCGCAACAGCCAATATTTGAATACCCAAAAGGTTCCTGTAAGAGTGGAAAATAGAGACAAAAGCCATGCCGCCCAGCAAAAAAGTGAGCAAAAAACCAAGGTTATTTTTGTAGTTGACGGACCCTATGAGCATAGCCAAAAGGATAAGAATAAACACCCAGCCGTGTCGGGTCGGTAGAATATAGATCCTTTTTCGGCTTAATGTGAAAGGAAGAGTGATAAACGGTTTTGAAGTGGAGCCTTTGTTGAATAGTTTAAAGCTTAAAAGTTTCATTTCTTTAAGGAATTGGGACTTCCATAAGCAGATTTTCAAGCCTGTCCCGGGAAAGTTCGGACCGATCGTCATGGGAACGGAGTCTGTGTCCCATGACCCAGAACATGACTTTTTGTAAATCTTCGGGCAGTACATGGTCCCTGCCTTGCAGAAAGGCGCGGGACTTGGCCGCCCGTAAAAAAGCGAGGCCGGCCCTTGGGGAAAGTCCGGCGTAAAAATGGGGAGCGTTGCGAGTAAAATCTAAAAGATCCTGAACGTATTCCAAAAGTGCGTCTGAAGTATGGACTTGGGCAATCTGCTTTTGAATCAACAATACTTCCCCGGGTGTTAAGCATGGTTCCGTGCTAAATAGAGTGCTTTTAACTTCACCCTGTTTTAACAGCTTGTGTTCGGCACCCCGGTTTGGATACCCAATATTTATGCGCATAAGGAAGCGGTCAAGCTGCGACTCGGGGAGCGAAAATGTCCCGAATTGCTCCATTGGATTTTGGGTAGCAATAATAAAGAAAGGTTTCTCCAAAGGACGGGTCTTGCCCTCCACGGTTACCTGACGCTCCTCCATAGCTTCCAGCAGAGCGCTCTGGGTTTTTGGTGTTGCTCGGTTGATTTCATCTGCAAGCAGAATTTGAGTAAATATTGGCCCCGGATGAAATACAAAGCTACTGGTTTTACGTTCAAATACGGAGACCCCCAGTATATCGCCGGGGAGCATATCGCTGGTACACTGGATGCGTCGGAAGTTCAAACCCAGACACCTGGATAAAACTTTGGCCAGAGTGGTCTTGCCGATACCAGGCAGATCCTCGATCAGAAGATGTCCTCCGGCGAACAGGCAGGTCAAGGCCAGCTTGATCTGTTCCCGCTTCCCAAGTATGACCTTGCCGATCTGTTCAACCATATTCTGAAATTTAACATTCATTGTATATGCAATCTCCAAATTAATATTGGCATGATAATACGCAATCGATTGTGTGTCAATTTTCAGAGGCCTGTAATGCTTCTGCCTTGTGACAGTCTACAGACTGTATTTATTAAATAATTATAGTCTTAATCAAGGCGGCATAGGTGCTGGTTGAAAAATGCGGACTAAAGATTTTTGTGGAAAAGCCGATAATACATCTAAATGCTTCTTGGATGTGCGTGCATCTTTTCTGCCGGTCATCTTCAAACATAATAAAAATAGCTTTGAAAACTGGATGTGCACCGGGAGTTAATAACGGCATCAGAAGAAGTCATTAACAATAAAAATCGTTCAGGATTGTAAAATACACCCTGAACGATTTTTTTTGGCAAAAAGGGTGGCCCATGGGGGATGAGCCACCCTCAGGGGTAAGGTAAAGGTTGAGCTGTAAAATTAACCTGCCAACAGCGTGAATGAGTTTACTTAAACATAAACCATTCCCATTTTACCTTTAGGCAGCGCTGCTAAAACTTAAGCTAATGCTACTTTGTAGCATGTCAAGCAAAAAAATCGCTCTGCGATTTTATGTAACATCCGCGAACGCTTGACAGATAATGCCTTGAAAACATATGCTGTTGGCCTGATTAAACCAGAACTCAATTAGGTGAAAGATAATAGTGGAGGGTTGATGATCATGAAATCAGAGGAGATTAGCGATATTTTTACGCCGGATGTTTTGCAACAGCTGTTTCCGGAAGATCGTACAGATCAATTTTTTGACGCCCTTTACGGTGATGCAGCTGAAGGCACTTACGATATCAGCTTTAAATTCAAAAGCCACAGGCCAAACCGGCTTGAGTTTGAACTGAACCTATTACAGCGTCCCGGCAAATGCCTCCAATGCAATCTCACCTACGGCCTTCCCCAAGTATTTTCACGCCATCCGGTAATCGATATCAAGGGCCTTGTCAGTAAAATCGATCAGCTGCTTAATGGACGTGCCCAATGTGCCGGCTGGCAAATCGGCAGCACCCGGGAAAAATCAGATGAACTGCACACCATACCTCTTACTATTCTGCTGGAGAGCTGACCGGATCTTCAAGGCGAAACAGTAGCACCTTAATTGAGCTTTATTGGTTTTAAGTAAAAGTGGATGGGCATTAGCTAATCAAGCGATACGAACCCGCCAGCCAAACGGGTCTTCTTTGCGCCCGTATTGAATCCCGGTAATTTCGTCATAGAGTCTTATGGATAAATCGCCGGTCTGGCCGCCTGCTATTTGAAAAACGTTTTCTTGGTAGCAAATCTCGCCCACAGGAGAAATTACGGCGGCGGTGCCGGTCGCGAACATTTCCTTTAAAGATCCGCTTTGGGCTCCATCGGCAACCTCTTGGATAGTGATGAGACGCTCTGAAACATTCAGTCCCCAGTGCCGGGCGATCTGGAGCACCGAATCTCTGGTAACACCCGGCAGAATGGTACCGCCTAAAGGCGGAGTCACAAGTTCGTTGTTGATAAAAAAGAAGATGTTGCTGGTGCCGACTTCCTCCACGTACTTACGTTCTTTGGCATCTATCCACAGAACCTGAGTGTAACCTTGCTCGGCGGCCTGCCTTGAAGCCAGAAGCGTAGGTCCGTAGTTGCCGGATGTTTTTGCTTCTCCAGACCCCCCTTGGGCGGCGCGAACGTATTCGTCGGAAACAAAAATCTTGGTGGGACTGAACCCTTCCGGGTAGTAAGCTCCCACCGGACCGAGAATGATGAAAAACAGGTATTGATCCGCAGGCCTTACACCCAGCGCAGGCTCGTTGGCAATCATTGTGGGCCTGACATAAAGGGATGTACCCTCCGACTTTGGTATCCATTCACGTTCAAGTAAAATTAATTCCTTTAAGGCCTGCAGAACAAAAGCGGCATCCATTTCCGGCATGACCATTCTGCGGGCGGAAGCATTCATGCGTTCAATATTTTTATCGGGTCGAAACAGTCCGATACCGCCGTCTTGCAAATGATATGCTTTTAGGCCTTCGAACACTTCCTGATTATAGTGCAGTACCATGGCGGCCGGATCGAGTGACAGGTCTCCATAGGGTTCAATGCGCGGATCGTGCCACCCCTTTTCCCGGGTAAAATCCATAAGAAACATATGTTCTGTGGTGTATTTCCCGAAACCCAGCTCAGAATCTTTGGGACGATCTTTTTGGCCGATCTTTGTAGATTTGTTCACTCTGATTTTCATATTATCATTCCTTGTCGTCGTTTGTTTATTGGGCTTTACCAGATTCCTTTTTTGTCTGTCAATGATGTTCTGATAATCGAATGTTATTTTAGTACTTTTTTAGTGCGGAACTGAATATAGACATCACGCAGGGCGACATAAGGATCGATGGCTGCCTTTTTGAGGGATTCGTAATCGCCGATTCGATAAGAGGTCTGATTCACTTTATCAAAACTCCAAACGGCCAGGGACGCTTCTTGGGGATCAATATAGTTGATGGGATTCAAAAACCAGTCTCCTGCCCGGCCGACTGTATCGCGCAGAGTAGACGGACCGATAACGGGCCACACTATATAAAAACCGTTTCCAATACCGTATCTTCCCAGGGTTTGTCCCAGGTCCTCTTCATCAGGACGGATCAACCTGGGATCATTATCAGCCGGGCTCCCCAATCCCAGAACACCTACAGTAGTGTTCATGACAAATCTTGTAAACTCTATTCCGAAAGCCTCCCCTTTCCCCTGAAGAGCACAGTTGACCAGCCGTATGGGAGTTGTAAGGTTGCGGAAGAAATTTTTGACACCGGTTCTGAAAATATCCGGAGTCACGGCCTTGTACCCTCTGGCCAGGGGCTTAAGTACCCAGAAGTAAAGCTTGTCATTGAAATGAAACATGGCCCTGTTCCACATCGAAAACGGGTCTGCTATCTGACTCTGCTCTTTGTCAAACTCATCGCCAAAAAAATCATCATCCAAATCTTGCATGCCGCTGTCTGCTGAAGCCGGCTCTGGATTGGCTGCATGTACTTTTCCCTTCTGGGAAAGTTGCAAGTTTGGCGATACTGCTTGGGGAGAAGCCGCAGGCTTGTGAGCGCATCCGGCCGATAGAAAGGCAGTCATCAATAAAAGCATTAATAGATCATTTAGATGTTTTTTACTCATATGCTCTGATCTCCGCCGTTTTCGAGGCCAAACGGCTTAAAAACAACAATCAGTTGAGGGAGCAGCGTCAAGGCGGCGATCAAGGCGATCAACATAGCCAGCCCGGTCAGCAGGCCGAAATAAATGCTGGGAATAAAATTGGACAGAACCAAAATTGAAAACCCGATGATAATCGTCACGGAAGTATAGTACATGGCGTGGCCGATGCTTCCATGGCAGCGATGCATTGTATTAATATAATTTCGATCAACGTTAAACTCATGTTTGAATCTGTGGATGTAGTGAATGGTGTCATCAACGGCAATCCCAAGGCTGATGGCCGCAATGGTAATGGTCATAATATCCAAGGGGATACCTATCCAGCCCATGACTCCCAGAACGGTCGCGACGGAAAGCAGATTGGGAGCCATGGCGATCAAAGATATTTTCAAAGATTTGAAAAGAATCAGAACCATGCCCATCAGCGCCAGTACGACGAATCCTATGGTCAGAATCTGTGATTGAAACAGGCTCTGCAGCATATTATTATATAAAATCAGCATTCCGCTTAACTTGAAATGTTCCGGCTTAATGCCCAGTTTGCAGGTCAGATCATGGCGGATCTGCTGCAGCAGCTTGTTGCGCTGCAGTGATTTATCCGAGTCCCTGACACGAGCCAAGAAGCGCACCTGGTTATGCTCTACAGACACATACGCGCTTAAGGATTTTTTGAATTTTTCCGGAATTTCGCTATACAGCAGGGCCAGTTTGAAATTGTCCAAGGGTTTGCCGTCGTTTAAATCTTCGGCGATCATCAGCAGGGTTGCCAGCGATACGACCTTGCCGGTTTCCGGCAGACTCTCAAGGTATTGGTGAACTTTCTTAACAACAGCCATTTTATCAGAAGTAAACCAGTATTTATCCTGGTCTTCGGTTTTATCGAACTCATCAAACTCGTTGAACTTATCGTTGCTATCCCCGTCAGATTCAAGTGCAACCGTACCGGCGGATGTTTCGGGTTCAACCAAATCTACAATAACATCCATTGAGGTCGTACCGCCCAGCTTCTGATCAATAACCTTCATACCCTGATAGATTTCGGTGGTATCTTTAAAGTAATCAATAAAGCTGTTTTCAACGACCAGCCTTGAGATGCCGATGGCGCCGACAATCAGGATGATGCCGCTAATTGCCAGGATTAAGCCGCCGCGGGCCTCGGTGAATTCCGCTAAAAACGATGTCAAGGCAAAGCGTTGGCTTCTTCCGGTCGGCGGAATTCCTTTGCGCAGCAGCATCAATACGGCTGGAAAAAGCAGGAATGTAAGTATCAGAGAGACGGTAATACCGCCAATCATCATCCAGCCGAAAGCGATGACCGGCAGAATGTCGCAGAGCAGTAATGACCCAAACCCGGCCATCGTGGTCAGTGCTGCATACAGACAGGGTTTCAGCATCAATCTTAAGGTATCGAGAACAAGCTTGCGCTGTTCGGTTTCAGGGTTGATGAAATGCAGCTCGCGGTACCGCACGATAAGATGGATCGTAATCGCCATAGTGATGATAAGCTGCAAAGATATAAAGTTCGACGATATAACCGTGACTTCCCAGCCGAACAGCCCCAGCAGACCCATCATGGAAATCGCGGAAAAGGCGCAGCAGAGCAGCGGCAGTATGACCCAGCGTATTTTTAAAAAAATTATGCCCAAGGTGATGATTAGAAAAAACAAGACCCCCAGGCCGAAAATTTTCAGGTCGCTTTTGATAAAGCTGACCAAATCGTCGGCGATCATGCTGACACCGCCTAAAAAAAGCTCGGCATCCTGTCGATACTTGTCCATGATCCCGCGAATTGCCGTAATATCCTGATGCCGGTTCTGCTTCATCCGGTCCCGGTGCTTCTGCAACTTTTTGGAGGCGTTTTTGAATTCAGCCGTCTCTGCCGCAGACAGCGTGCCGGTAGCTTGTTTTTCCCGCAAACCGTTGCGCCGGGCCAGTAAGTCCTGGTAGATTTCATCGACCGGAAATGTAATCTGGAGTGCGGTGGTCTTTAGGTCCGTGCTTACCAGCAGGTTTTGATACAGGGGGCTTTGGCTGAACTCTATCCGGGCCAGCTTTCTATCAACGGTCGGGGATTGGAGGGTCTGGATATTGTCGGTCAGTTCCTTAATCGGCACCGGCGGGCTTTTAAGCAAAGGGACATTTAAAATTGAAACTACCGAGGAAACCCTTTCCAGTTGCAACAATTCATTCTGCAATCGTTCAAGGTCGGCCAGCACTTTATCTGAGAACAAGTCGTCTCGGGGAGTATAGGAGAGCAGCAAAAAATCCTGCACGCCATAACGGGCATCTATCTGGCGTGAGTAGTTCAGATCGCGGTCATTTTCAATAATCAGCGTTTCCGCGGAGGCGTCAAGCCTGAAGTCCTTGGCTTTGTAGCCCAAAAAAGCAACCACTATCAGAATACAGCAAATAACGAGTTGCGGCCGTCTGAGGATAACTTTATCAAAAAACAGCTCCGGCAGTGTATTAAGCTTGGCCATATCTATTTTAACTTATTGAATAATTAGACTATTTGCCTCTTGGTTTTTCAAGTTTATGAAGAAGATCGTCAATAGTTCCACTCTGCATATCATGGTAGAACTGAGACTGGTAGGTTCTGATAATGCTGGTACCCTTGATCTCGACATCATAGATCTTCCAGTTGTTCTTTGATTGATAAAGTTTGTAATCCATCGATATTCTTTCACCTTTCGAGATCAGTTCGGTCGGGATGAGTATTTTTCTTGCTTGCCCTCCCTGAATAGACGCTTTATAGAATATCTTTTCATCAGTATAAAGGTTCAGGGTTTCTGCATAAAAATCCTTCAAGTTTATTTTAAAAAGTTCGATGAATCTTTCTGTTTGCTCTTGGTCCAAACCAGCCCAGTACTTCTTTAAAGTCAGCCTGGCCATTAGAGGAAAATCGAACATGGGTTCGATGATCTCAATAACTATTTTGGTCTTTGCTTGTTGTTCAAGTTCTTTTTGCTGTAAAACCGCAAGGACGGCTTCAAGCTTGCTTTTTAAAAATACTTCGGCAGCATTTTGATTGTCTGCGGCGGCTGGCTGGGGCAGAACCGGCAAGCTTATCATAACATACAGCACAATTTTTAAGATCAGTTCTTTGATTTTAATTTTCCGTATCATCTTAGCCTTTCCGGAACTAACAAAAATACAAGCTTAAACCAATATCGCCTACCCATGTGGTTGTCAAGGGGGGAAAATGGCCCAAAATCCACCGCCTAATTTTTTAATCAAGCCATTTTCCGCCTGTCAGAAATTT
>JACKQG010003788.1_pt2 | contig 15232 bp, 13 predicted proteins | sample 8237621 | NCBI WGS metagenome assembly JACKQG01 (sample SAMN15677084, study PRJNA649215) | marine metagenome | biome: marine; feature: Black Sea; material: saline water; isolation source: suspended particulate matter (SPM) from the Black Sea western gyre | collected 2013-06-09/2013-06-10 | depth... | reverse complement strand
CCCACGACCGGAATCGAACCGGTGAACCTCTTCCTTACCAAGGAAGCGCTCTACCGACTGAGCTACGTGGGCAAGACAAACTTCCTGATAAAACCTTTAATGCTACAAATATTTAGTTTGGAGCGGGAGACGAGGCTCGAACTCGCGACATTCAGCTTGGAAGGCTGAAGCTCTACCAACTGAGCTACTCCCGCACAATCCAACCCTTAATAATCCCTAAAAACCGTAAAAAAATCAGTTCCCTCAAAAAGCGCAGTAAGAGTCGTGCAGGAAGTCATGTAGTTATGATTGATCCCGATATACAAACCGAAATCTCCTACATACGACTTACTTTGAGGCTGGTGGTGGGGGGAGGATTTGAACCTCCGAAGGCTTCGCCGACAGATTTACAGTCTGTTCCCTTTGACCACTCGGGAACCCCACCATATTTGGTTGCAAAATGAGATTTATTATATTAAAAATTATTTTTTATAAAAGTAAATTAATGGAGCCAGCGAAGGGACTCGAACCCCCGACCCACTGATTACAAATCAGTAGCTCTGCCATCTGAGCTACGCTGGCGTATATAAAATACAATACCCGTCATAACCAACTAATTGTATAAAACATGAAAGATATGAGACCACAACTCTGTATAGTTATCTCAAATTTTAAAGGATGTTAAAGGATTTTTTTTAAGGGTGAATCAGAATTTTATTTTAACAAATATAAAAAGTATTATATATAATGATCACCAATACAAATATCAAGCTTAATTTTAAAACATTTTCAGCAAATAAAACGAATTATAAACAATATTAAGCTTAATTTTAATCAATATCTCCTTTTTGCTTTCATTCTCAAGCTAAATCGAGCATATTTCACATTTAAATATTGCGATAAATTGAAAATATGCAGTTTTTGCTTTACTTTAAACTGTCTCTTTCCAGATATGCGATCTATTACAAGATGAACTCTTGACAAAGATGCTAATTTTTGTGTAATCGGACAATATTATTTCCGCAAAAACAAACTAATATTGATGAATTCGTAAAAAGTTTTTAAGGAACCTGATTTGCTAAAGAAATCTTTAAAAAATATTGAATTTTATCTGCCTGTCTTTTTATCACTTCTCTTATGCGGATGCGTTCAACCTCTGCATAATACTCCTACTTCACAGGTCGAAAATTCAGCATTTTTCGAAGCAGATACTGTTGCATCCTCAGAAACAGCTGAAAAAGAAGATTATATTAATCAAAAACCCGAAATTTTTGATCCTGACAAAACCGATGATATAACTATAAGCATTAATACAATCAAAGTCTCTACAGCAAATGACACGGAAAATCACGGCATAAAAGTAGACGAAAACCTCTCCGCTCAAAAAAAGATACAGTCGGTCATGGATGAAGCCCTTGATTTTTGCCGGGTATCACAGGACTTCTGGCAAAAAGGGGAGCTTGAAAATGCCATTGAAGCCTTAGACCAGGCTTATTCTTTGATCTTGAATGTCGACACCAATGATAACCCTGAACTGGTACAGCAAAGAGAAGACCTGCGTTTTATGATATCAAAACGTATCCTTGAAATCTACGCTTCTCGAAATATTGTCGTCAACGGTAAACACGATGCCATCCCCATGGTGATGAATAAGCACATCCAGACGGAACTCACCCTTTTTACAAAAGGAAACGAGAAAAAATTCTTCATTAAATCATATAAACGTTCAGGCATATATCGCCCACATATAGTTAAAGCGCTTAAAGAAGCAGGGCTTCCTGTTGAACTGTCATGGCTTCCTCTTATTGAAAGCGGCTTCAAGGTAGGCGCCCTTTCAAAGGCAAGAGCTCTCGGACTCTGGCAGTTCATACCGTCAACCGGATACAAGTTTGGGCTTAAACGTGATATATTCATTGATGAACGGATGGATCCTTTTAAAGCAACAAAGGCTGCTATAGCATACCTGAAGGAATTGCACAGCATTTTCGGCGACTGGGCAACCGTTCTGGCCGCCTATAACTGCGGTGAAGGAAAAGTTCTGCGTGTAATTCGAAGCCAGAATGTAAACTACCTTGACAACTTCTGGGATCTATATGAACGGCTTCCAAGGGAAACCGCAAGATATGTCCCCAGATTTCTGGCTGTCCTTCATATAATTAAGGATATGGAAAAGTACGGGCTTGATCCAACATCTATCGATACACCTTTAGAATATGAAACAATCATTATAACAAAACAGGTGCGCCTCAAGGATATAGCCAAAAAAATCGGTTTATCAGAGAAAACCATGAAACAACTTAACCCGGAGCTTAGGTATAAAATATTGCCACGTAATGAATATCATCTCAAAGTTCCGCGCGGCAAAGGCAGCGTTCTGCTCGCAAGTCTGAACAATATACCTGTTTCATATCTGCCAAGGCCTGCCTATGTGAAGCACAGAGTAAGATCCGGAGAAACTCTTTCAACAATTGCCAGGAAATACCGTACCAGTATGTCAAAAATTGCCAGGGCAAATAATATACGTAAACGAAATTATATAGTTGCCGGAACAATACTTAAAATACCGCAAAAGGGAACAGTTATTCCCAAACCGAAAAGATATACTAAATCAAAATACGGGCAGGCAACCACTCATGCTGTTAAAAGCGGCGATTCGCTCTGGATTCTTGCCAGGCGGTATGGTACAACAACAACAAAAATTCAGCGGGCAAGCAAACTCTCTTCAACAAATCTTTATATAGGACAGGTCTTGAAGATACCGGGACGCGATATAGAAAATGCGTCGGGTAACAGTCTTGGAATATACATGGTAAAACGAGGAGACAGCCCTTTTACTATTGCAAAGCTGCACAATATGCCTCTAGAACGTTTTCTACGCATAAACCACCTGACACCAAGAAGCAAAATATATCCAGGGCAAAAACTATACATCGAATAGACTTTTTGCCATAGTAGCTCAGTGGCCCCCGTAGCTCAGTGGATAGAGCATTGGATTCCTAATCCATGTGCCGCAGGTCCGATTCCTGCCGGGGGCACCATTTAAATCACTCCAGTAATAATCCCGGAATCATTCGGCCCCTGGAAAGAAAGGCGCTGAATTTCCTTTACACCCGCTTTGGCAAGCATGTCGGTTATCTGTTTTTCAGAATATGACTGGCCAACAGGCGTGCCTAAAAGCATATTAAGGGAAAAGAGTGCGGGCATAAGAGGACCGTCCATTGTGTTATTTAAAATAAAATCATGCACGATTATCATACCTCCCGGCTCCAGGGCCAAAACAGTTTTTTCGATGATCCGCTGACACTCCTTTTGCCCTTCTCCGTGGAGAATGTGGGAAAGCCAGGCCACATCATAGACCCCTTCAATGCCCTCTTCCACATAGTTGCCGTCCATGAAATCTATCCGGTCGGTTAAACCGAATTTTTCAATGGTTTTTTCCGCAAAAGGTCTGGTAGTGAAAAGGTCGTAAACCGTAGCTTTAAGCTGTGGATTCTTCATGCAAAAATGGATGGCATAGGTTCCAGGCCCGCCGCCCAGGTCGAGCATGTGACGTCGTTCAAAAAGCTCTATTTTATCTGCCAACAAAGGAGCCATGCTCATGCCTATATTGAACATGCCCATAAGGAAACTTTCCCGCCATTCCGGACTTGTGTGAGACACTCTTGCTCTGACAGGCGCTCCTGTCTCAACAGCCTGATCCAGCTTAGACCATGAATCTACCAGGTGGTGATGGTGGGTGATGATATGGCCGATATACTTTGGAGAGTCTTTTGAGAGAAAAGTTTTGCCTGCACGGGTGTTGAAAAACTTATCATCTGATTTCTCTATCAGGTTCATGGCAGTAAGGGCATTAAGAAGCCTTGTTATTCCCTCTTTGCTCACATTTCGTTTTTGTGCGATATCATCGCTTGAAAGCTGCCTGTCACCTATTGCAGTAAACACATCGAGCTTAACTGCAGCATGAAGCGTGCATGTTGCCCAGTACTGAGATGATAATTGAAGCAGTCTCCCTGGATTCCATTCCTGTTTTTCCATCTTTATTCTCCATTTTTATTTTATAGAAAAATCAAAAAATACGTAACACTTTAGCCCTTTGAAAAAAATTCTGACAGGATAACAGGATAAACAAGATTTTGTTTCAAGTAAATAAATAAGGTTAAGTCTCACTCTAACTATCCCGTAAATCATAATCTGAGGAATATATATAAATGAAATACAGAGAATTGACTGAGAAAATCATTGGCTGTGCATATAGAGTTTACAATCGAATGGGCTATGGTTTTAAGTTTAACTATTAATTTCGGTGAACGGAAAGCCCGCCACCTCGTCTGAGCTCGCAATGGCGGGCGGGTTGAAATCACGTGCAGCGCAGGCGCTCTCGCCGTGATAGCGACACGTCGCAGCAGGTGCGCCGCGTGAACGCAAAGTAAAGGATTTTGATGAGGATTTACAGGATGAGTTTTGATGTTTTAATCCTGAATATCATGTTAATCCTGTCAAAAAAGTCTCTTTGAAAGACCTGAATTGTTACAAAAATACTAACCTGAATGTTATGACAGATCAACCATTTCCCAAGATCGACGTCAAATCCGCACATTGACAAAAAGTCCGTAAGAAAGTAGAATTATATGCAAATTGATATCTTAAATGTTATGAACGCAGATGATAACTGCATATTGCTCGCTGAAAGAATCGCAAAGATCCTTCTTAAAGGGATACACCTGAACAGTGCGGTAATGCACTATATCGATTCAACATTTTTAAACCCTTCCATTGATGAACTCAAAGAAATAATTGCTGACAATTCCGACTGTGAAAACGATTCGCTGATAGAGCTTATTTTTTTCCCTGACGAATCAATACAGATGCAACTGGAAAATATTCTGCAAAGCCATTATTACAGCAGAAAAGATGAAAAGAAAATATTGGATTATCTTTGTTCCAGACAGATCAAAGCGGCTATACATTCCCCCGACAACAAAGGCAAATTGACGCTTGTAATGCCTCAGTCGGTTGCAGGTCAATTTTTAAATAGACTTAACCTCTCAAAGAAACTCGATAAAAGAATTTTAGCAACAATCGATGAGCATGTTAGCGAAAAATCGAAAACCCTTGTTAAGGTAAGACTGAGAAATTCAACCTGTGAGCTATCGGGAAATGAAGTCCTGTTCTTATGTGATTTCTTTAAAAAAACGGACAGCTCCGGCTACGATTTTTTTGAATGCCTGGATTTTATGCTGTCTTTTTTGGATGAAGCCAAAAATGCTGTAGATATATTTGCTGCACTCATGGACAAAAAGAGATCCTATTTTAAAAATGTGCAAATGGCTGAAAAATTCAACAGTCAGCTTGATAAAGCTAACATGGAAACCATGATTCTCCAGGGTGTCAGAACGCCGCATATTAATATAGAAAATGAAAAAAGAAAGATGGAGATAATAGACAAAATCAGTTTATCGGTTTTTGGCAGAACCGAGTATTTTGAAAAGGCTCATCAGAGCATTGATCTTTGTGAATATCGCTTAAACAAAATTGAGCATTTTTGAAAGGTCTCCATTTTTACTTAGCCTTTTCCAAGAGCTGCTCTGGCAGTCGGTACTGTGGGTGGTTACGTGCACTTTGAAAAGAAAAAAAAGAGATTGAGAGAGTTATATAACAGGTTTGAAACAGATATTAGGGAATATAAAAAGGCGGCTGTCTGCAAACCCGGTTGCGCTTATTGCTGCACACATTTTGGTTCAATGGATATTATAAAACTTGACATCACAATATGATCTGATAGGATAATAATCATGTTATCCGATCGTATAAATAAACTTCTCGCCCGTATTGATCTCGGGAAAAATATTATAGATTCGCACCGGCCTTTTCCTGATGTTGTTCTATCACGCCTGCGCCACAATCTTATCATTGAATGGACTTACAATTCAAATGCAATAGAAGGAAACACGCTCACTTTAAAAGAAACCCTTCTGGTTCTTGAAGACGGTTTAACCATTGGGAAAAAATCATTAAAAGAGCACCTGGAAGCTATTAATCATAAAGAAGCAATCATTTTTGTAGAAGAGCTGGCATCAGCATCTCACAAAATAACAGAGAGAAACATAAATGAAATTCATTCCCTGATACTGAAAGAAATAGACAAGGATTATGCCGGGCGTTACCGGGATATCCAGGTAAGAATCAGCGGATCGAGCTATCTCCCTCCCGACCCTCTGTTTGTTCCGGAACTTATGGAGCAATTTGCTGAAAAATGGCTTGCCAATTCAAGGCAGCATCCTGTTGTCCAGGCGACCATGGCTCATTTTGAACTTGTCTCCATACACCCGTTTATAGATGGAAACGGAAGAACAGCAAGACTTTTGATGAATTTAATTTTAATGAAGCATGGGTATTTTCCTGCCGTGATCTTAAAAAATGACCGAAAGAAATATTACGATACTCTGGAAAAAGGACATCGCGGTAAAATAGATGATTTTATTTTTTTTGTTGGCAGAGCGCTTGAACGAACAATAAATCTTTACTTAGAAGCAATTCCAAATGTTAAAACCAATTTTCTTACCCTGGCCGAGGCTGCAAAAATATCTCCCTATTCAAAGGATTATTTAAATATCCTGGCAAGGCGCGGCTCAATCCCGGCATTTAAATTAAAACGCAACTGGCTGGTATCAAAGGAAGCTCTGGAAGGCTATATTAAATCACACAAAAAGTCTTTAACGCTATAAAATTATTTCCTATATTACTGCTGCAAATCAATCTTTAAGGTCACAAAATCTGCTCTCAAAGAGTTAAAGTTATGATAAAAAGGATATTATGATGTCTAATGTTGTAACAATGGAAACTATTGCCGGTAAAATACATCTGATCCGTGAAATAAAAGTGATGTTGGATGCTGACCTTGCCGAGCTTTATGGGGTTACCACTAAGGCTTTAAATCAGGCTGTTACCAGAAATGAACAGAGGTTTCCGCCGGATTTCATGTTCAGACTGGCCAAAGAGGAAAAACAGGAACTGGTCACAAATTGTGACCGGTTAGACAGGCTGAAACATTCTTCAACTCTACCACGCGTCTTTACTGAACAAGGTGTGGCAATGCTGTCCAGTGTGTTAAGAAGCGAACGAGCTATTCGTGTCAACATTCAGATAATGCGGGTTTTTACAAGGCTCAGGCGAATGGTTATAGATAATAAAGAGCTCAGAAAAGAAGTTGAAGAGTTAAAACAAATAACTGATGAACGGTTTCAGATTGTATTTGAGACGTTGGACCAGTTGTTACATGTTGAAAATACTCCAAAGAAAAAAATCGGCTTTATAGTTAAAGAAAAGCTCAGTAAATACGGAGAAAAGAAACAAGTATCGCGCAAAGGCACTGGTTAAACTGTTATTATTTAACTGGGCCGACACAAATAATTTAGAAGAAAAGAAAATCAAGTTAATCCCGTCTGAAAAGTCAGTATGAGTTTGTCGTCGGCCATTACAATATTTGCTTTTAAAGCTAATAACTGGCATAATTGTTTTAAAAAAATAGTGGAAGATGGGTTATTCACTGTTCATGGATTTGACACCAAAGCTTCCCAGCCTACGTTAAAGAAGCAGAGCTTGTTTCATCAAGAAAAGTGCGGGGGGGGAAAGACAATATTCAATCAAGATAATATCATTAAGGGTCAAAGGCAGACCTGACCCCTTTACCTTTTCGATTTGAAAACCGAAAACAGCTTATCAAGATGTCCGGATATGATTTGTGTGCAAATCGGAGCGGAAAAACAAGTGACAAGGCTTTTCCGGTAATATCCAAAAAAGGCAACAGCGAGCTTCGCTATGCCTTGTACCAGGCAGCTAAAGTAGCAGCCGCGAAAGTTGATCTATTCAGAGCATATTTTACCCAGCTTCTTATTGGAAGAGAACGTGAGCGTGGGATTAAAACAAAGATGTGTGTTAAGCTGGCCGCAAAAATGCTGGTGATCGCTTGGACTTTGATGAAAAAGGGGGAAGTCTTTAACCCTGATTATTTAAATATAAAATAAACGATATTACACCTTCGGCGAGAGAGCCCGATGAGGAACGTAGGGGCTTTAGACCTCTGGAGGGACACTACTGGGCCTCTCACTGAACTTTGAAGTCTGGATAAGGGATGATTAGCGGCAGCAATTAGTTGTGGCATGCTGGATAATTGTAACGATCAGATGCGTGGTTCGCTATAGTGGGAGATTCGCCGAAAATTTTTTAATAAACTATAAGGAGAAGTGTGCCCAGAAATTAGCTGCTTTTTTATCTTATTGATTTAATTAGTTTATTAAAAACGCATACTTTATGCTTGACTGAAGGATTATAGGATGTCCCATAGATTACCCCTAAAGCAGCCAACAATCTGGTAGCTACCTTTACAAAAAAAGGCTATCTATCAGAATTCAGCGGTCAGCGCCGATATCGCACCTTTCGTTTTGAGCCATATCTAAAGCTGTTTTCGGAATAAGAAAAATAAGTTACGTGTGAATTACATGCGGACATTCTCGACAAATTAGACAACTACTGAACTCTACAGCTATCTCGCAGCGCAGGCGCTCTCGCCGTGATAGCGACACGTCGCAGCAGGTGCGCAGCGTGTGGCGGTGAAAAAATCGCAGAAGTAAATCAATATTTACTTCTTGACGATATAAACTTATAAATTAAGGATGTCCCATAGATTTTCACATGGAATCCTTTGAAAAAGTAAAATTATTGGAGCTTTCTTAATGGCAAAAACATCGATTGAAATCTTTGAAAGTTGGTTGAAACGGCTTGAAGACCTTCACCTCGAATTTAAAACAGCCAGGAATAGTTTTAGTAGAGACAAAGATCTGCCTGATTATTGTGCAGCTCTATCCAATGAAGGTGGCGGCAAACTCATTTTAGGAGTTGCTCCTGCAGGTCGTGTAGTTGGAACAAAGGCATTTCAGGGTACATACAATAGATTATCGCACGATCTGCTGGCAAAACTTAAGATCAGGATTGATATTGAAGAATTGGAACATCCCGACGGCAGGGTTTTGATCTTTCATATCCCCAGTCGACCTCACGGACAGCCTATCCAATCGACAGGGCGCTATCACTATCCAATGAGGGCAGGTGAGTCGCTGGTTGAGATGGATACAGCAACATTAAAAAGAATCCTGAACGAAACAACCCCCGATTTCTCCGATCAGATCATCCAAAATTTGACCATTGAGGAGTTGGATACGAAAGCACTGGATAATTTCAAAAAGCTGTGGGCAAAAAAGGCCAAAAGAGAAGATTATATCGAGTTTTCCAATGAAAAAATGCTTGCGAATATTGAATTGTTATCAGAAAATGGGCTAAATTATGCGAGCTTGATTCTCTTTGGTAAAAAAGGAAAAATAGATCAATTGCTTCCTGGAAGCGAAGTCATTTTTGAATGGCGACAGGCCGCAGAGAAAACTCCTCATGATTTCCGAGTCAACTGGCGAGAGCCCTTCTTTAAGATTTACGATGAGGTGTGGAAAACCATCAACGCCCGCAATCTCCGTATGCCCTTTCAAGAAGGTCTTTTCCAGCGTGAAGTTTATTCTTTCAATGAAAAAACGATACGAGAAGCCCTGCTTAATGCAGTTGCTCACAGGGACTACACCATCAACAGTCAATCTATTTTTATCAAAGCCTCACCAGAAGCCTTTGAAATCGAAAGTCCAGGAGGATTTTTGCCCGGCATTACCCCGGATAATGTGCTCTACAAAAAAGAATGGAGAAACAGACGTATAGCAGAAACCTTTGAAAAAGCGGGATTGGTAGAGCGTTCCGGTCAGGGCATGGATGATATTTTTGAAAACACGATCAGAGAAGGAAAAGGAATGCCGGACTTATCGAAAAGTGATGCCCATTCTGTCAAACTTATCATTCCGGCTCAGGTCAAAGATAAAAATTTTATTCTCTTCCTTGAAAGGGTTATAAACGAAAAGCAAATCCTCCTCTCATTTGAAGAAATCTATGCGCTGGAACAAATTCGAGAACGTCAAATCATGACAGACACAAAATATAAAAGGAAATTTATAGATCTTGGAATTATAGAATCAGTCGGCAAGACAAGAGGAACAAAGTATATCTTATCCCATCGTTATTATGCATATGAAGGCAGAACAGGGATATACACACGGTTGTCAGGTCTTTCAAGAGAAAAGCAAAAAGAATTTATACTCCAACATCTTAATATAGATAGTAAAGGTAATTTGCAGGATTTCAAGGACATCTTCCCGGAGTTGAGACCCATGGATATTTCAAATCTGTTAAGAGAACTCAAAGAAGAGGGGAAAATTACTCATGTTGGGTCAAAGAGATTCGGGCACTGGCGGTTGGTTTAAATTACATTTAAAAGGGCTTTTTTAGATTGCAAAAAATTGCAACTTCTTGAAATTTCAAATTTAATTACGATTTAAAATACATTTAGAATACATTTAAAAAGATGTGGAACAATTTTCATTCTATAATGTGACTATGGAAGCCAAAGCGGCTGTGGCCCGGATGGCTAAAAGCGGCATCAAGGTAGCCGAATACATGACTGAACTGCCGAAACGCGAACTGCTGGAGCAGAAGCTTTACAAAGCGGTTGAAATGGCGCGGGAACGGCTGGAGGTAAAGGCTGCGTAGTGCAACACAGAATACAAATGATGTCAGCGGGATAAAGTGAATCGGGTAACAGTATACATAGTATTGCTTTTTTTCTTTGGGGAATAGGTATGCTGTCCTTGGACTTATTTTTTTATTGACGCAAAGGAGTATTTTTTATTATATTACATTTCATGTAGATTTCATAAATTAAGAGGGTAATACTTTTTATGACTAACAAAATCGAAAGTTCCTTTTCAACAGGCACGCTTCCAAGTTATAAGAACCCGCCTGTTAACGAAGTTGTTTGTGGGTTGCGATTTGATACTCCCGATAAACTTCGAATCCCACATATCGGTTTCCTTTGGGATAAATTTCGAGCTGATTATCCGATTATCCAACATGCCCCACCGATAGCATCAGTTAAAGGTGAACTTTTAGTAGATTCGGGAACAGGATTGCCCATACCAAGAGTATGGTTTATAAACAAATCTGATGATCAGTTGGTGCAATTTCAGATCGACCGATTTTATTTCAATTGGCGACGCAGACAAAGCGATTACCCAAGATATGACCACGTCATCAAGAATTTTGAGAGTGTGCTGAATACTATCGTAAATTTTTTTAGCGAATTTGAGTTAGGCGAGCTTAAGCCAATCGAATATGAGCTTACCTATATCAACCATATCCCAAAGGGGCAAGGATGGGATACGATTGATGACCTTCCGAGAATATTTTCGGATTTTGTTTGGACACAAACAAAGGAGCGGTTTTTACCGAATCCTGAAAAAGTTGCCTGGCAGACAGAGTTTCCTTTGCCGGAAAACAAGGGGCATCTGATCGTTAATTTAAAACAAGCTACACGAACCGAAGACAAAGTTACTTTGCTTGTTCTCGAATTGAAGACCCGAGGAATTGGCGAATCAGCGAATAAAGAAGCTATTCGTGAATGGTTTGACTTAGCACGTGAATGGATAGTCCGAGGCTTTACTGATCTAACAACCCCTGAAATTCAAAAAATTTGGGAGCGAGAAGAAAATGCCTGAGCTGAATTTACAGGAGAAGGCAGCACAAGAGGCCGCCATAGCATATGGGAACGAATTTCTTAGAAACGATTTCCCAATCGGTGACCCATATATTGGAGCATTGTTTTTGCCTCAAAAACCTCAAACAGAGCGTAAGTTCAAATTCTGGATTACGCCAGCCGTAGTCCAGGAAGATCAAAAGGTCCTCGTAAGTGATTGGCCTGAGAACGAAGATCCCTTTACACAAGCGGATTTACTTAATAACGAAGAGGATCAGGTACAAGAATTAATTTTCCAGATTAGAAAATCCCTCTCTATTATCTATCACGAAAGTTTGGCCAATAGACTTCTCGCTTTGTTTAATGATGCAAAGGAAGAGGATTCTGCCAGTCTTGGTATATCGGTTGGCTCACTTCGCAATTTTTATATTTTTTTTCGATTACATACTAATCTAAAGTGCCCGACTATTTCATTAACGCCTGACTATAACATTTATGCTTCATGGAGAGGCGAACAGAATCGAGTGTTCAGTGTGCATTTCCTGCCAAATGGGGATACCCGGTTTGTTATATTCAAACCTAATGATAGGCATCCGGGACGACAAATTCGTATTTCTGGAATAGCAACAGCTGACGTTCTCATGGAAACGGTTGCTCCAGATAGTGTAAGTGATTGGATCTCAGAATGAAAGGTGAGACGATACCTGATCAAAATCACATTGCCCGATTCTGTCGACCTATGCAAGCCCCTGAAGAGCAAATTCAGGCCACGGCTTTCATGTTGAGAGCAGATGAAGAAAGTTTATCTGTAAATTGGTTGGAATTTCTAAAATGCTCAAGTAGAGAGAGTGAAATTGCCAAAATTCGAACAACCTACTCTCAAACATTTACCGTAGGAGCACGTGCAAGAATAGCTGTCCTAAATGTCGGTGAAGTCCGTAAAAAAGTACTGACAGAAAGTCCAGATGGTCGAAATCTTGAAGTCCTCCATGACCCCTTAATGAACGATCCATCACACAGCGGAATATATAACTTGAAACAAGATGACGAACTGATGATTGCTGAGCTGATTCTTGAAGTAGTCCGTGAGTCTTATTCCGCTCGTAAATAAAAGTGAGAAGGGTTGGATCTTAGAACAAACCGACCGCAAGTTGGACAGACCTCTCCCCCAAACGACAACTAATGATGCCGCCCTTGCCTTCAGGCGCTTAATAACAATACCGAACCGCCTCCGGAGTTGATAGCAAAGCTTTTTCCGGGGCTATCTGAAAAATTTGATGTGGCGAAACTTGACAGAACTAAGATTGTTACACTTGAATATGCAGGGAAAAGAAGCGAGGCCGCCATTCTGAACCAGGCATCTCCGACGGATGCAGGATCGCCGCTACAGGTTGAAAGATGCTATTATGGAGTTTTGATTGAAAAGCAGAAAGATAATCTTATATATACAATTGAAAAAAAGCTAAAACAGAAAGTCGCCATTGAGAACCTGTTTACTATACAATGGAAGCTTGTTTAGGAGAAAGAAGATGGCAGGCATTAAAAAACTCGACCTTAAAAGCAAGAGCATCACAGAAGAACAGAAAGCGAAACTGAAAGAGCTTTTCCCTGAAGTCTTTACAGAAGACAAAATTGATTTTGATAAGCTGCGTTTGACTCTTGGCAGTGAGGTTGATGATGGAGAAGAGCGTTTCGGCATGACATGGCCGGGTAAAAGGGATTGTTTTAAGGTTATACAGGAACCCAGTATTGGGGCACTCAAGCCATGCAGGGATGAAAGTGTCAACTGGGATAAAACAGAGAACCTTTTTATTGAAGGCGATAATTTAGAAGCGCTCAAGCTGCTTCAAAAGTCTTATTATGGCAAGATCAAGATGATTTATATCGATCCGCCTTATAACACAGGCAATGAGTTTATCTATCCTGACAAATATTCGGAATCTCTTGAAACCTATCTGGCCTATACCGGTCAGGTGGATGCTGTGGGGCAAAAGTTTTCAACCAATACAGAGGCTGATGGGCGTTTTCATTCCAAATGGCTGAATATGATGTATCCAAGACTGTTTCTTGCAAGGAATTTGTTAAGGGAGGACGGGGTAATTTTTATTAGTATTGATGATAATGAAGTAAAGGATTTAAGAGCCTTATGTGATGAAGTTTTTGGGGAAGATAATTTTGTAGGTCAACTCGTTGTGAACTCAACTCCAAATGCAAGAGATTATGGCCATATGGGTAAAATGCATGAATATGTACTATTTTATGTTAAAAATCTCTTAAATACTGTAACCTATTTGCTCCCAGATAAAGAAAGAAAATTTAAGTATAAAGATCAACAAGGTGAATTCAATATACATCCTTTGTATAATAGTAATGTCGCTTTTACACCCAAAAACAGACCAAACCTATTTTATCCATTTTACATATATCCTGATAAAGTAATTGATAATGTATTTTTTGAGATTGGTTTAGATAAAAGACCTAATTCGATTGAAATATATCCATCAAAATCTATCAAAGATAATGTTCAATTCGTTTGGCGATGGGGGAGAGACAAAGCAAAAAACGAACTAAATAAAGAAATTATAGGTTATCAAACAGAGGAAAAAGAATTCAGAATAGTGCAAAAAATGAGACATTCATCCAAATTAATTAGGAGTTTGTTACTTGACAAAATGTTTTCAAGTAGAAGAGGTACCGCCGAAGTCGAGGGGTTATTTAAAAAGAAAATATTTTCATTTCCTAAGCCATTATCTTTATTGAAAAATATTATACAAATATCTACAAAAGAAGATGATCTTATTCTTGATTTTTTCTCTGGTTCTTGCACAACTGCACATGCCACACTTGATATCAACAAAGAAGATAGCGGAAGACGAAAATTCATTATGGTGCAACTTCCTGAACCGTGTGAGGAAGAAACAGAATCTTATAATGCCGGATACAAATCCATCGCCGACATCGGCAAAGAACGCATCCGCCGGGTTATAAAGAAAATCAACAAAGAAAAAGAAGACAACCTGGATTTTGGAGAGCCAAGACAGGATCTCGGCTTCAAAGTCTTCAAGCTCGACAAATCCAACTTTAAAATATGGGACGGTAATGTCGCAAACAAACCGATTCATGAGCAGCTTAAGCTTGCCATTGACCACATTGACCCGAATAGCAAAGAAGAAGACATCCTCTATGAAATCCTTCTCAAGTCAGGTTTTGAACTGACAACACCTATCGAAGAACTTACCCTTGAAGGCAAAAAAGTTTATTCTGTTGCTGAAGGCGCTCTTCTTATCTGCCTTGAAAAGAACCTCACAAAAAATCTTATCCGTGCAATTGCTGAAAAGGAGCCACACAGAGTTGTATGCCTGGATTCTGGTTTTAAAGGCAATGACCAGTTAAAAACAAATGCTGTGCAGATAATGAAATCATTTAAAGTCGAAAGTTTCAGGACAGTCTAACCATGAAGTTTAAATTTGACGCAAAACAGCAATATCAGCTTGACGCCATAAATGCAGTTGTCGATCTTTTTGACGGCCAGCCATTAAGCAAAGGGTCGTTTGAACTTACTCTTAGCGAGTCCTTCATGAGCGCTTCTCAAGCCCTGACTCATCTTGGTATTGGCAATAACCTTGAACTGAA
>JACKQG010004888.1_pt1 | contig 15234 bp, 11 predicted proteins | sample 8237621 | NCBI WGS metagenome assembly JACKQG01 (sample SAMN15677084, study PRJNA649215) | marine metagenome | biome: marine; feature: Black Sea; material: saline water; isolation source: suspended particulate matter (SPM) from the Black Sea western gyre | collected 2013-06-09/2013-06-10 | depth... | reverse complement strand
GCCGCCATGTGATGTACGATCATCCACGCGGTGCGGTCGGTAACGAATCCATCTAACGCCTCCAATCCTGCGGCGGTGTGATCCAGCCTGTCGATCGCTTTTCCCACGTCGTGCAGCAGGGCTGCCAGCATAAACTCCTCGTCGTAGGGCAACTGGTCGCGAGCCAGATCGAACACCTGAAGGCTGTGATACAGCGCGTCTCCTTCCGGATGGTACGTCCGGCTTTCTTTGACGTCCTCCAGCGGCAACAGCAGGGCCTCGAAAACCTGGAAGCGATCCACGTGCTGCTCGACCTCGGCCATCTTGCCTTCCAGGTCCATGTGCGGATATTCGCGAGCGAGGAATTGCTCCAGTTCTGCAATACTGGCCCGTTCGATCGCCTTGCCGGTGACCGAACTCTTGAAGACGAAGTGAGCGAGGTTGGAAGCGTAAACCGTCAGTTCGAACGGAAAGCGATCCTTGACGTGAACGTGCGTAAAGACGCGTTCTTCGCCGTGTTTCCTGACTCGTTTTCGTTCGACGTCGTAGACGACACCTTCATCGTCCAACGCCAGCGTGACAGCGTCGATGCTATCCGAAAACACGTGCAGGTCGATGTCCGATCCCCGGCGAACGTGGCCCGTCAGAACGCTGCCGATCAGTCGCGGGCGGTATCTGCGCAAGACGCGCATCAATCGCAGCGCCTCCAATCGCATCTCGCGCAGGTTTTCCGTGCGGCCGTCGCCTTCATACAGTCTGGCGAATACCTGGATTTCGTCGCGAATCTCCGCGTTGCTGGGCAGATCCGCTGGCTTGACCCAGCCTTTGCACACACGCCGAGCGGCTTTCATCTTGGCCCGGTAATACTCCGATTCCTGTCGATTGTACATCAGGCGCGCAGCTTCCCACGCGATCTGCCGCCGAACTCTTGAAGAACTCATTTCGAAGCGCCGTAAGCCCAAGTGCCGGCGCGGGGCGTCAAGAGGAGAAAGGGGAGAATGACCAATGACCAAATCCCAATGACCAATGAAAGAACAGAACGCTCAGAGCTGTCCCGTTGCGTTTGGTTATTCCTTCCACGCGCCAATCCCAATGCGTGTCGGCTTCGGCATTGGTCATTGGGGCTTGGTCATTTCTTCTTCGTGGCTTTGAATTCCTTCCATTTGGCGAGTACCTTGTTGCGCTTCTCGTCATTCTCAAACCCGACCGTACTGGTGCTGAAGACATTCGATGTGTTTTGTTGAATTCGATCAAAACCGATCTTCTTTGGATCCTGCTTCTTCATAATCACGATCGCCGCCAGCGCGACGTCGCGTATCTGCGTTTCGTAAGTCACGTTCTTCACTCGGTGCGTCGTGCATTTCGACTCGTCGCCGAGCAGCGATTCCAGCAGTTTCATGTGGCTGTCGTCGCCCAGTTTGGCAATTGCCAGGATGGCGTTTTGGCGGATGTAAGCCTGGTTGCCCGGATTCTCCAAGATTTTGACCGCCGGGACCAATCCCTCCTTCAGCTCGAATCGCATCGCCAGCGCCAGAGTTTGATAAGCCGCGGAACCGTCACCCTGCTTTATCCACGTTCCCAACATTTCTCTCACGAATTTTTTCTTGGTTGCGTCAAGCATTGCGTTCTGCAAGTCCGCCTGATAGCAGAAACTGCAGAGAATCGAGCCGGTCTGGAAATTCAGGTTTACGTCTTTGTCGCCGGCAGCGAATAGCATCGTGGTGATGCTGCCCAGAGATATTGGCTGACGCGATATTCGTTGAGCCTGCTGCAATTCCGCACACCGCATGTCCACCACTTTGCCGACCCCCTGAGGACCGTTTGCGATTGCATTCAGCACTTCCGGTTCCGCCTTTTGCATCTCCACGAAAAACGCCCTGGCTTCGCCGTCATCGCCGAACGCAGCGCGGAACTGCTTCCAGCCCGGCAATTCGTCTTCGCCATCGCTGCGGCCCGCGGCAAAAGCCGCCAGACGCCGCTGGAAATCGAGTTCTGAGACGGTCGCCAAAATCCGTTCGCAGCGATATCGAATCTCTCGATCCGCGTGCTGGCGTCCCTCTTCCAATGCCTGTCTGGCGGGCAACCCCAGTTCGATCAATTGCGAAGTCGCCCGCTCGCGGATCGAAAAATGCTCGTCGCCAAGTTGCTGCACCAACTCGACGGTCTGCGCATAGACATCCACGTCGTCGCCCTGATTGGGCTCGCCGCCGGAGGACACTCCGGGAAGAGCCGCCACGATCAATGACGCGAGACACACGAAAACCGCGGGTATTCTCATCTCTATTGGCCTTTCGCGTCCGGTTAGGTCAACCTCCACCACCTGGACGTCCATCCTATCCATTGTAGGCAAGGCTGGATGGGTAAGTCTAGCGCCCGCTACTCGATACGATAATTCCATTCATGTTTCGAGTATTTTGCGTCAACCAACTCCTGGGTGAGTCTGCGGGGCCACTGCCGGAGCGGTTCTCTCGCATCCCAGCCTTCCATGAGGGCATTTCGTAGGTCGGCCGCCGTCGTGGACAGATCTACGACGAAATCAGCGTGTACGCGTTCCCGCCGGTAATCAGGCTGTCGAGGCGGCATACGCAGACATTTGGCGATCAATTCCAACGGGAAATCGTACAGCAGCGTGCCGTGGTACAACATGTGAGTCCGCTTCGCTCGCATACTGTTGCCAGAGAATTTTTTGCCGGCCACCGTCAAGTCGCTGGTCCCTCTAGGCCGTACCTTCGAGGCGACTGGGGCGAGCAACCTCGCCATCTTCTCTAGCACGAATCTATGGGCCTCGGAAATCATCTGTAGCCCCGGTCTGCGTTCGAAGCTCAATACGACGGCGTACATCAAGCAGCCCGGCCCTGTGACGACGGTCGCACCGCCACTGGAGCGGCGCAGGATCGGTATTCCAAGTCGCTGGCATTGCTCGCAGTCGACTTCGGCCGAGACTCGCGACGAACGCCCCACTACGACGATCGGCTGCGGTGACTCCCACAGCCGCAGCACTTCGGTCGGTCGACCGCCATCATCCGCCTGGTTCAACAGCGCTTCGTCCAGAGCGAGGTTCTCTTCGGGTGTTTCGAGTGTCAGGTCAAGCAGCTTCACGTGAGGTGTCTTATCTGGATTCTTCAGGTAGGTACTTCTCGCCGTACACTGTATCAAGGAATTCTCCGACGGCTCGTCGCATTTCGCGTTCGGCGACGAATATCACGTCGTTGTGATCTGCGTTGGGCAGTTCGACGAATCGTTTTGCAATCCCAGTGGCCGATTTCTCTGGGGCTGCTGCAAAGAGTTCCCGGCCGAATTTGATGGGGATAATGGAATCGCGCGCTCCGTGAATCTGAAGGAAAGGACAAGTGACCGCGGGAATGCGATCGATGGAAGGGAACCGATCGACCATCACTAAGCGCACGGGTAGCCAGGGATAGTGATAGGATCCCATATTGACCAGCGAAGTAAACGTCGAACGGAGGACCAATGCCCCTGGCGGTGTGCCGGCTTCGCTCAATTCGGATGCCAGTCGAACGGCAACGCCACCGCCCAGCGACTCGCCGTATAAGATGATTCGATCCGGCGCTACGTTTCGCTCCTCTGTTGCGTATTTCCACACAGACCGAGCGTCCGCTACGAATGCCTTTTCGCTGGGCGAGCCATCGTTTTCGCCGTATCCGCGGTAGTCGAAGATGAACACGTTGCAGCCGAGCCGCGTGAACACTTCGAATTCCTCGGTTCGATACTGCCGATTAGCGGCGTTGCCCGAGAAGTACAAGACCACTGGCCGCCCCAATTCCAACTGGCGATCGCACGCGTCGCGATCTGCTGCCGCCTGGCCGTTGGGCAACACGTGCCAGCCGTGAAGCTGGATGTCGTCTTCGGTCTTCAGGGTAATGGTGTGTACGCGTCCAACCGGCAATTCGGCATTTTGTGGGACAATGCCCCGCGCTTCGTGTGTCGGAAAGTAGATCAGCGATCGTTGAAGCAATGCCAGCATGACTACCAACAGCAGGTAGATGGTCAAAATCGCAATGGCGGTCCGCAGCACCCGTCGTTTCCAACCCGGCCGCCGTGGCGATGGTGCATCGTCGTTCAATTCCCTTGTCCCCTTGAACGCCACGGTGGGGCTTGTCCCCGCCGCAGCGATGTTCATCACCAGAACACCGTCGGCAACACACCACGCCACCACGGAGCTCGTCTCCGTGGAGCGATGTTCCCAAGGAAACACCGCTCCACGCGGGCAAGCCGAGTGGTGGCGAAGACGAGAAACGCATTGGCACTATCTGGTTTTGAACATTCCCCCACGGAGGCAAGCTCCGCGGTGGGCGGACATCTCCAGAATCTTACTCTCGCACCATTCCCCGCCTCGTCGATGTTTAACGAAGATATTATGGCAGCTTCAGGAAGAGGAGCAAGCTTTGGCGGGGCGGACTGGTCATTCGGTGAGTTTCCGCGATGGACACGACTTGAAGAATTCCCAAATGGCCTGACTGGCGTCAAAATCCTGGCTTGTCTTCCCAATCAGTTGTTCCGGCAGATAGGCGCGACGGCCCGGCCATGTGTGTCCGCCGTTTTTCACGATGTAGACTTGGACCCTGGCACCGTCGCGCCCTGCCGGGTGAGTGGTGGCCTCCGTCGTGGTTTCGTCCTGCGGATCGGTGTCGTCCAGCATGCTGACGTTCGGCTTGCCCGTGATTCCGTTGGCTTGTAGATACTTGGCGATGGCATCCTTCGTCGGAACGAGTTCCCCGCGTTTGCGACCGCCACGGAATCCCACATAGCCGCCGTGGATTGGCACGAGCGGATCCGCGTCCCCCTGGATCACGAACAGCGACACCGGATACTTCGGGGCAAAGCTTTTGGCGATCGACGGTGCCATCCCACCGACGACCGGAGCAACGGCCGCAATCACATCCGACGCTTCCGCGGCTAACCGATGGGAAATGAAAGCTCCATTCGAAATGCCCGTGGCGAAGACCCTGGACGTGTCAAGTTGGCACTGCTTGCCGATGTCGCGGATCACCGCGCGGACGAATTTCACGTCGTCGATGTTCTCTCGCTGCGCGCGAATGAACTGGACTCCGCGCCCGTCATTCCAATTCCCGTCGACCGCTTCAGGATACGCAACCACGAATTTCTCTTTCTGGGCCAGGGCGTTGAACCGGCCGTACCGCTCCATCTGTATCGGCTTCCCACCTCCACCGTGAAAGGCAAGCACCAGCGGAAATGGGCCATCGGCGCCTTTGGGCACGTATACGAGGTATTTCCTGGTCAGCCCATCGACGGTGATTGTCTTTTCGACAGATCCTGGCATCAGGAGCTGCGATGCGGTGGCTGGCGCCGACATCAGACAAACGAGCAGGATTAGCAGAACACGAGACATGGCGTTCCTTTCAACTGGCGTATGTGATTAAACCCCAGGAAAACCTTCAAGGTTTCGAGGTTCCGACCGACACGGTGAGCCCGATTTGTGCATCCGCTCATGAATTTGCAGGCACGTGATTCGCTTCTTGTTGTGGAATGTGCCAACGGAAACTGCTTTAATCCTTGATATTGTGGCTTTCTTCGACGAAAGACATTCTTGCCCACGTGGGAAGATAACGCAATCACGATGAGGGAGGGTTCTCAATGGAACAACCTGGGAAAAAACAGACAACTCGGCGGAGGTTTCTGCAGGCGACGTCTGTGGGCGCTGGGCTCGGCGCGTTGGTAAATACAGGCTCCGCGTCAGGCGCAGCGCAGGCGGTGAAGGCTACGGCCAAAAGAGATCGCTTGCCGCGCGAGGTGTGGGTGGCCAGCATCTCGCAGAATGGGATGACGGCGGGCAGTTACGATCAGATGACGCGACAGATGCTGGCCAGGATGGAAGAGGTGGTCAGTTACGAGCCGGACATCGTCTGCCTTCCGGAGGTCTTTCCGTTCGCCAATCTCTCGGACGGCAGGCCGCCTGTGGCCGACGTTGCCGAGGAACCGGTCGGACCGATCTCGGAGCCCTTTGCCAAATTCGCCAAAGAACACAACTGCTACGTGGTCTGCCCCATATACACGAAGCAGGACGGCCGTTACTACAACTCGGCCGTTTTTCTCGACCGGACGGGCAAGTCCATAGGCGAATATCGAAAGCTCCACCCGACGATCGGCGAGATGGAAAAAGGGATCGCGCCGGGTTCACTCGACCCGCCCGCGTTTCAAACGGATTTCGGCGTGGTCGGTGCCCAGATTTGCTTCGATATCGAGTGGTATGACGGCTGGCAGAAACTCAGGCAGGCCGGCGCGGAGATCGTATTCTGGCCTTCGGCCTTTGGCGGCGGATCCGTAGTGAACACCAAAGCGTGGCAGAACAAGTACTGCGTCGTTTCCAGTACGCGCAAAGGCACGACCAAGATCTGCGACGTATCCGGCGAGGAGGTGGCACGCACGGGCATCTGGGACCACTGGGTCTGCGCGCCAGTCAACCTGGAAAAGGTCTTCCTGCACACGTGGCCATTCTGTCGACGTTTCAAAGAGATCTACGCGAAATACGGCCGAAAGGTCCGCATCCAGACCTTCCACGAAGAAGAATGGAGCATCATCGAAAGCCGATCGCCCGACGTGCGCATCGCCGACTTGACGAAGGAATTCGACCTGCAAACCCACGAAGAAATGATCCAGGCGGCCGAGGCGGAGCAGATCGCCCGGCGGCCGTGTTCGCTGCCTGAATAGAGACGGCATTCGAGGCCCCGGGCGTTTTTCGTTTAACCCCAAGCCCATCGGGCTGGGCGCGACCGCGCGGGCCGTTGGCCCAGCGGCTAAACAACGGTTGTATTTTGGCAACGATCCTTGATTCGTTCCTTGAGTTTGCCAACACGGAGACTTTGAAGTATGAAACCACCACAATTCATCGCCCGGACAATTGCATGTGCCTTAATCTCCGCTGGTCTGTTGCAAGGGTTGGCGACCGCGTGGGATGCACCATCTCGGGAACTGGCCGTGACCGTCCGGGATGTGTCCGGGCTTCAAGGCTTGCGGCCTGTTACTGGCGGCGTGCCAATGGCCATCGGCGTCGCGCCAAAGGGTTCGCATTTTGTCCTGGCCAACGAACAGGGAGAACTGGTATCGTGCCAAACCACTGTCTTAGCGCGGTGGAAGGACGAGAGCGTTCGCTGGGTCCTGCTTGATTTCCAGGCAGCGCCTCCGCCAGGTGGCACAGCGCGATTTACGCTTGGCTGGAGCAACCGGCCGCGCGGACCGGCACCGCAGCTTCCGGTGGAGACGGTTGACCGCGCGAAGGGAGTCATTCAAGCCGGAACGATGCAACTCGGACTGGCAGACGACGCGTTGCTGAGCGTCAGTGATCGACTCGACGTCCGGTTCACGCTAATCGACGACCAGGGCCGACCTTGTCAGGGCGTCGTGGAATCCCGCGCTGTCGAAGCCAGCGGACCGGTGCGCGGTACCGTGCTTGTAAAAGGTGCGTTCCGCCGAGCCGATGGTTCCCGTGTCCTCGGCTTCCGGCTCCGAGCATCCGTGTTTGCCGGACTCTCGCGTGTGTTCCTGGAACCACACCTCCTGGTCGACGCGGACACGGGCGTTGTACACCGGCTCCGCGGGCTATCGCTTGATGTCGTCCCTCGGACACCGCCGAAGAGAATTCAACTCGGCGGCTCGACCGTGCAACTTGCCGCGAGCGCCCGGCTGTTGCAGGTCGATGACGAGACCTGCCGTTTTGAGGGTGTCGAGGGCTCCGGATCGAAAGCTCCCGGATGGGCCGAACTGACCGACGCTGCCGGCACCGTGGCCGTCGCCGTGCGCGATTTCTGGCAGCAGTGGCCGAAGAGTATCGAGTCCGATGCCCACGGTCTGAAGATTGGACTGTTCCCCACGTTCTCCGAAGGCACGTTCGATCACATGGAGCCGTGGTACAAGCACCAGTACCTGTTCGATGGCGACTGCTACCAACTCCGGATGGGCCAGTCGCGCCGATGGCAGATATGGCTCGACACGGCGGGCAACGGCGATTCGCTGGTCCGGAGTGCGAATGCGCCGCTGGTGCCGGCCGCTGATCCGGCGCAGGCCATCGCCGCCGGAGTTTGGGGGCCGATCGCTGCGGCGGGCAGTCCGGAGTTGGAGGCGTACGATGGTTGGGCAGAGAATCTGTTCGTCAAGGGCTACGTGAATAGCATGAAGGCACAGCGCGACTACGGTGCCATGAATTGGGGCGATTGGTGGGGCGAGCGCGGATGCAACTGGGGCAACCACGAGTACGATACGCCGAAACACGTCCTCGTCCAGTTCGCGCGAACGGGCGATCCGAAGTATTTCTATGTGGGTGATACGGCCGCGCGGCATACGAGTGAAGTGGACGTGATCCAGTTCATTAACGCAGACCTGACCGATTTCTTCCACCAAACCGCCGGCCGAAATTCCAATTACCCCATCCGCCCCGGCATGGTTCACGAACACTGCGTCGGGCACGTGAGCGGTTTCTATCCCGTGGACCGCATCCGCGAGCTGTACGTGTCGCTTGGCATTGGCAAGACCAAGAACCCCTATCTCTGTTTGGACCCGTACAACCTGGGGCACATTTGGACGCAGGGCATGGTGTACGACTACTTCCTGACCGGCGATCCGTGGATGAAGGAGACGGTCGAGAAAATCGGTGCCAATCTGGCGCAGCTTGTCGAGGACCGGAAGTTTTCATTCAAAGGAGGCAGCCACTCCGGTCGCGTCAACGGCTGGACCATGCTGGCCATCGCGGGCGCGTACGAATTGGACTTCGACGACCGCTACCTGAAAGCGATGAAGCTCCTGGCCGACGACGCTCTTTCGGAGCAAGATCCGGAGACTGGCGGTTGGCGATACAAGCTCCCTTGGGGTCACTGCTTCTGCGACACCAAACACATAGGAGAAGCAGCCTTCATCGGCGCTGTCCGTCTGAACGGCCTGGGCAAGTACTACGAACTGACCGGCGATCCACGCATTCCGGAGGCCGTGCGACGCGGCGTTACGCACATGAACCGCGACACATGGGAGGAGCAGTACAGCGGTTGGCGTTACACGTCCTGTCCCAAGTCCGCATCGGGCCCCGGTCGCCAGACCGGAGTGATCGTCATGGCGCTCGTGAACAGCATCACCATGACCGGCGATGCCGAGCAACTTCGGATTCTCCGCAGAGCGTGGGAGGCCAAATTCAAGGGCCTGCTGGTCGCCCCGACATCGCGTCCCGGACTAGGGAAAGCCTATTCGACAATCATGTACGGTTGCCCCGAAGCAATGCACCTGTTCGTCGACGACCCGGACGACGGGAAGACGCCCAACGCCAAAGAAACACAGGATACGGAATGATGGATCTTCGCCCTTCGGCAGAAACGATCGGCATGGCGTTGGATGTTTCGGGATTGACGTTGTACGCGTTGCTGGCGATTTGGGCTGCAGCTTCACGGCGACACTGGTTCTTGCGTACTTGTGTTGTGGGCGCGATGCTGCTGGTGGTATTAGTCATCCCGGCCCATGATCTGCTTATCCAATTCTCGATGCTGCAATTGACTGTGGTGACAGGTGTCACGGCTTGGCGATGGCAACAGCATCGAAAGCGCATCGCGCGCGGGGCCCCAGTCGATCCGTCGGCCTTCAGACCGCAGCTTTCATTGGCGTCGATTTTCTTGCTGACGGTTGTTGCGGCCGTCGTTTCCGCGGTAGCGGCTCGCTTCGAGAGCTTCACGATTGCCGCGTGGCTGCGTCTTGTCATTCACGGCGCCGTGTTTGGTGCGTCATGCTTGTTGTGTATGTGGTTCGTGTACGCCCGTCGCCCCCGCTGGTATTTTCGCTGTGCACTAGCGGTGGTATGCGGCGTTGGTCTTGCGAGCATCCTTGCTTTCTATCGTTGGGCCCTGGGGTTGGAGTCGGGTACCTGGCGGTTAGCGGTACTATGGTGGCCCTATTGGCTGAAGTCTGTCGCCGTTGGGCTGACTGCCCTGACTCTCGTCCTTTATGCGTGGCGTGGGAGCCAATGGCTGCCGCTATCGTTTGACGAAATCGATGCCGCCATGTCCTCGAGTAGGCGTCGCAGGCTGGCTCGCGTCGTTTTTGTCCTGCTGTTATTGCTCGCCACGGTTCCGCCCGTCTATATGTTTGTCCGGTTGCTGGTGCGACCGCCGATTCCCGCTGTAGCACTGCCGAATCCGAACGCCTACGACCGCCTCATCAAAGCTGGCAACGCGGTTGTTCTCCCAACGGACCTCAATGCCCAATCTGCAGACACGGTCGCGTTACGAGCCCTGCTAGACTCTCATCGGTCCACTCTGGACGAATTGCGAATTGCATTGCACGAACCATGCTTGGTTCCCGTCAATTACCAGTCCAGGTCTGGAAACGACATAGAAACCCCCCTTTTCTTCCTGGCGCGGCTCGTGTACTGCGAACAGCGATTGGCGGAGCTTGAAGGCCGCAACGAGGATGCCCTGAACGCGCTCCTTGACGGTGCACGACTCGCCGAGCACATAACCCGTGGCGCCACCGAGTCCGAATGGGACATCGCGAATGCGATTCACCAGTTTAGTCCCTACGAAGCGGCGTTGACTATTATCAATCATCTGGACGCAGCATCTTGTCGGCGATTTGTGCGTGAATTGCAGCGGATCGACGCGAACCGTGAACCGTTGGAGCAAATACAGCGGCGCACCTACATCCAACGAGCACACGATTCGAATTGGGGATCGCGCGCGGCGCAAGTGGTGAACGAGTTGGCCGGGGAAACGTCGCACGAAGATTTTTTCCGCGAGCGGTACGGCCTCTCGAAGTTGGATTTGCGTCGTGTGATCGTCGTGGCTGCAGTCAAGGCTTACACGCTGGAGCATGACAAACTGCCGGGCCAGCTACAGGAACTCGTGCCGGAATATCTCGGTGATATTCCCATCGACCCTTTCAGCACGGACCCCAAGCCGATCCAATACGAGGTCACCAAGGCGGGTTATCGGCTGACCAACGAACCCGCGGACCCGCAGGTACTGATCAGAAAACCACTGGAAATCAAGCTCGAAGCCGGCGTGCCCGTTTGGGAAACGTCGTCGCTGGGAAAGTAGGTCCCGCTTGCCGAGCGGGACCTTGGAAGTCTATCGCTGGAGTTCACGCTTCAGCGTGTCTTCCGGCACACTAAAGCGTGAACTCCAACAACCCGGAGGTCCCGCTCGGCAAACGGGACCTACTTTTCGCCATGTCGCGTTCAAACTAGTTTATGCGTCGTCCCTAAAGACGCTGGATCAGACTATCGAGGAGACCGAGATGCCGAAAACGACACGCCGGACGTTTCTCAAGGCCACTGCCGCCACCGCGTTCGCCGCACCGACAGTTGCGGGAACGCGGGCGTCGGCCAGGATTCTGGGAGCCAATGACGCCGTTCGCGTCGCCGTGGTTGGCATGGGGCGGGGGCAGACGCACATCCGCATGGTGCTGGGCACCGACGGGTTCGAACTGGCCGCGCTGTGCGACGTCGACCCGGCAAGACTTGGCGCACGGATCAAACAGCTCGCCAGCGACGGTCACACGGTCGCCGGCGAGTTGGATTTCCGCAAGCTACTGGATGACCGAAACATCGACGCCATCACCATCGCCACGCCCAACCACTGGCATTCGCCGATGGGCATTATGGCCTGTCAAGCCGGAAAGGACGTCTACGTCGAGAAACCCGTTTCGCACAACGTCTGGGAAGGGCGGCAATTGGTCAACGCCGCGCGTAAGTACGGGCGAATCGTACAGACCGGCACGCAAGCGCGGGCGAATCCCGACGTGATCGAGGCGGTTGAGTGGATCCGTGGCGGTGGGCTTGGCGAGATCCGGTACGCCCGCGGGCTTTGCTACAAGCCTCGTCCGCCCATTGGCAAAGGCGGTGGCGGCGAGATCCCACCCGGACTGGATTACGACCTCTGGTGCGGGCCTGCGCCTCTCGAACTGCCGCTGCGGCGCAAACGCCTTCACTACGATTGGCATTGGATCTACGACTACGGAAACGGCGACCTGGGAAACCAGGGCATTCACGAGATGGATATGGCGCGTTGGTTCCTCGGCTACGACGGACTTCCGCGCCGCGTCTTCAGCATTGGCGGCCGGTTGGGCTACAACGACGACGGGCAGACGCCGAATACCCAGCTTGTCTACCACGAGTACGACGGACCGCCGCTGGTATTCGAGGTCCGTGGGCTCCCCAAGTCAAAGGAGCATCAAGACGGACGCTGGGGCAAGAGCATGGATCAACCGTTCGGATTCGACGGCGGCCGAGCGATCGGCGTGATCGTCACTTGCGAGGGCGGTACCCTGGTCCTGGAAGAAGGCGGGTACAAACTGATCGCCTACGACAAAGACGGCAAGCCGATCCGATCGTTCCACAAGCCGCATCCGAAGTTCGGGTTGGGGTGGGGCAAAGGCGACTGTTACGTGTTTCTCAATTGGCTCAAGGCCATTCGCTCGCGTAAGCACACCGACCTGGAAGCCGACATTCTCGAAGGGCACATCTCGACCGCCCTTTGCCACCTCGGCATGATTTCCCACCGGGTCGGAGTCGCCAAGTCGGGCGAGGAGATTGCGGAATCCCTCAGAGATTACCCAATCGCCGCCGACCGCTTCGAATCAATGAACGAGCACCTCACCCGCAACGAGGTCGACGTATCGAAGCCCGCAGTGACGCACGGTCCCTGGCTTTCGGTGGACCGCAAGGCGGAGCGTTTTGTCAACAACGATCGAGCCAATGCGCTGCTGACCCGCGACTATCGCGAGCCCTACGTCATACGCGAAGTGACCTGAAAACAGTGTGCGCTTCAGCGAATGGGCGGTGCTCCGAATGATGCAAACAGAGGCTATGATTGGTAATTGGAGCATCGCCCACGAAATAGCTTCCCCCTTTTGTTCCGGTTCGTGAGCGCTGCTATTTGGCCGCCCGTGGCGGCCGTGGCCAGACATGAGCATATGAGGGTGAAAGACTATGGCGAAAGATCAAGGCGGATGCGCGCCCTAATCTATTCCCTTAATCTTTCTCCTTCATCCTCCGGAATCTCTAAACGAGGACGTTGTCTTGTGGACGTTGCTTCCCCCGCTTGCTGAAAGGAGACAAGCATGAACAAAAGAGCTATCGCGCAAGTACCGGCTACTCTCGGTCCGATTTTTGCCTGCCTACTGTCACTGGCGAGTCCGGCTCTAGCCCAGAAACCGAACATCGTTCTGATGCTGCCCGACAACTTGGGTTATGGCGATGTCGGGTTCCTTGGAACCGGGGGCGAACTGCGGGGCATGCCGACGCCGCGGATCGATCAACTTGCCCGCGAGAGTCTGCGTTTCACCCAGTTCCTTACAGAGCCGGGTTGCACGCCTTCGCGGGCGGCCCTGCAGACCGGTCGTTATCCCATCCGCTCGGGTCTGTCGCTGGTCCTCGTCAAAGGAGCAGCCAACACGTTGAAGGCCAATGAAATCACGATGGCCGAAATGCTAAAGCCGCTGGGCTACACGACCGCCTACGTGGGTAAGTGGCATCTGGGGTTTGCGCAGGAGAGCCAGCCGCAATACCAGGGGTACGACGAGTGGCGGATTGGCTTCCTCGGCTCGACCGACGTGACAAGCTACCCAAGAGAGATGTCGAAGTACCACGCGCCCGACGCAATCATCCAAAACGCGATACACCACATCGTCGAAGCCGATGCTCCCAACACACCGGCAAGAGAGGTGCGCGTCTACGACATCGCCTACCGTCGTCAGATCGAGAAGGACATCGCGGACTACTCGGTCGACTACATCAAACGCCATGCCAACGGGCGGGACCCGTTTTTCCTGATGGTCGCTTGGACTCGGCCCCATTATCCCAACGTGACGCACCCGGACTTCAAGGGCAAGTCGCGCATCGGCCAGTACGGCGACAGCGTGATGGAGCTTGACTACCGCACCGGACAGGTGCTGGATGCGATCCGCGAATCGGGGATCGAGGACAATACGATCGTTCTGTTCCTGTCGGACAACGGTCCGCAGCGCACGACCATATTCCGAGAAGACCTGATCGCCGGCTCCTCAGGCCAATTCCGCGGCGAGCTTTTTGATCCTTACGAGGGAGGCATCCGGACGGTCGGCATGATCAAGTGGCCGGGCAAGATTAAACCGCGCACGACTAACGCGATGATTTCGCTGTTGGATATTTTCCCGACACTGGCCGGGTTTGTCGGAGGCAAGGTGCCGCACGACCGCCCCTTCGACGGCATCGACCAAAGCGATTTCTTCCTCGGCAAGACGGACAAAGCTCCGCGAGAGTCATTGATCACCTTTATCAGAGACCGCATCGCAGCGGTGCGTTGGCGGCAATGGCGGCTGTATCCGCGAACTGTTCTGGCGAGTACGGACGTACTGAATACAACGGGAGTCCAAGGGATTGTCGCCGAAAACAGCGGCTACCCCGCCGCGTACAACATCGAGTGGGATCCGCGCGAGGAGTGGAACCTACTGATCGAGAACAGTTGGGTGTTGGGCCCCTACATGAAGGTCATCCAGAGCTACCGCAAGACACTGAAGGACCATCCCAACCCACCCGCGCCGAACTTCACCGACTTCTGATGCCTTCGTCTATAACCACCAATCTATAACCAAGCCCAAGAGCAGTCTCATGCCACGAAACAACGCTCTTGGCAACGCCGACAATTCGTTGTCGATATTGTACGCGGGAAAGCCAATTCAAGTGGCACTTATGATGTTGTCGGGATGCGGTTGCTGGGGCTGTTCATCAATGAACTTGTACCGTCCGGATTGCCGCAGTTCTTGCTCGACATTGCGGTAGTAGTCGGCGACTTTGCGCAAATCGTGGTCGTGTTCTGCGGAAATCTGGTGCCTGATACGCCGAATCTCGTCAATCTCGTAATCACTCATCGGGGTCACCGCCGCTCAAGAAGTTCAAGGGGGTAGTCAGTACGGGTGTAGGTAATCCAATCTCAAAATTGACGACGCGGATATGATGGAACTTGTTGGCATTGGCCAAATGTCTGCAATTCCATGTTAACAGGAAATCTGCCTTGTGGTAGGAGGCGAGTGCCAAGTGCAATGCGTCGCCCTGCGGATCACGCGGCGTCACGAGTCTATCAATGTAGATCTGGGCAATCTCAATCACCTCTTCTGTGATTGGCAGGACAGTCGCATCATCAAGCAGCGAGGTCCTTTTCTCGATTTTCCCACTGCTTCCCTTCTGCAATTCGTCGATCACGGCGGCACTTGTTACCAGGTTGCTCTTGGCCGCATACTCTTGCCACCATTGGCGCGTCCAGTGCA
>JACKQG010004887.1_pt1 | contig 15235 bp, 16 predicted proteins | sample 8237621 | NCBI WGS metagenome assembly JACKQG01 (sample SAMN15677084, study PRJNA649215) | marine metagenome | biome: marine; feature: Black Sea; material: saline water; isolation source: suspended particulate matter (SPM) from the Black Sea western gyre | collected 2013-06-09/2013-06-10 | depth... | reverse complement strand
CCCAGCGGAACAGGAAAAACCTTAGTAATGGCGGCAACCATTTTGTATTATTACCAACAAGGTTATTGCCATTTCATCTTTTTTGTAAATCAAAATAACATTGTAGATAAAACAGAAAATAATTTTATTGATAGCACACATACAAAATATCTTTTCAAAGACAAAATTGTGATTGATGATAAAACAATAAATATCAAAAAAGTGGAAAATTTTAGTGAAAATCCACAAAATATTGAGATAAAATTCACCACAATTCAAAAACTCTATAACGATATTCATTTACAACGAGAAAACAGAACTACATTGGATGATTTACACAAAAAAAATATTATTATGCTTGCCGATGAGGCACATCATTTAAATGCAGACACCAAAAATTACAGCGGACAACAAGAAATCATTCCATCAGAAATTACAGCAAAAACGAGCCGTGACGAAATTGAAAGAAAGGGCTGGGAACATACTGTTATTGAATTGATTTTGAAGAAAAAAGGGGAAAGTGAAAATAAAAATGTTCTTTTGGAATTTACAGCAACAATCCCAGCAAACGAGCAAGTATCTAAAAAATATGAAGACAAAACAATCTATAAATTCGGATTAAAAGAGTTTTTAAGTGCAGGATATACCAAAGAAATAAATCTTATTTCATCAACACTTGATAAAAAGGAAAGAGTTTTACAAGCACTGTTTTTTCAGTGGTATAGACACAAAATTGCACTAAAAAATGGTATTACGAATTTTAAGCCAGTTATTCTATTCCGAAGCAAAACGATTGAAGAATCAAAAGCAGATTATGAAGATTTTTTAAACTTGACTGATGGCATCACACACCAAGATTTTGCTTTTTTAAAAAATATTGACAATTTAATTCATGAAGCAAAACAACCATCTCTTTTTGAAATGGGAAAATCAAGAACAGAAACACTTTTGGAATTTATCAAAAGTGAAAACCTACACTTTGGAGATGTCGCAAACTGGATCAAGCAAAGTTATCAAGAAAAAAACACTATTATCACCAATTCAAAAACTAATAAAACCAAAAAAGAGAAAACAGACGAAGAAACAGAAAAACTACTCAACAGTTTAGAAGATAAAAATAATCATATTCGCGCAATTTTTACGGTTCAAAGATTAACAGAAGGCTGGGATGTGTTGAATTTGTTTGATATCGTTCGACTTTATGAAGGAAGAGATGAAGGCAAAACAAAAACAGGAAAACGAAAAGCTGGAAGTGCAACTGTTGCAGAAAAACAACTAATCGGAAGAGGTGTCAGATATTTTCCTTTTGCTTTTAATGATAAAATCAAAAATAAAAGAAAATTTGATGATGACTTGAAACACGAATTGAGAGTTTTAGAAGAATTATTCTTCTACTCTACTAGCGACCATCGTTATATTGATGAATTGAAAAGAGAATTAAAAAAAGACGGATATATTAGAGATGATAAAGTTATCAAAACATTTGCACTCAAAAAAGATTTTCAAGATAGTAAATTCTATAAAGAAACTAAGATTTGGTACAACAAGCAGATTGATAATCCCAACAGAAAAAAGAAGACACTTGATGATATAAAGGAAGATTTTGAATTTGAATATAGAATTAAAAGTTTTGAATTAACCGAACAAGAAATGGATTTTGAAAAACAAGAAGATTTGCAAAGACTGAATTTACAAGAAAAAGGATTACAGACAATTTCAATTAAATTCAAAGATATTGAAAAACATATTGTTCAAAAAGCTATCAATATCAAAGCAAAACAGGAAAATTCTTTATTTCAATTTGAAAAACTCAAAGAAGAATTGGAAATTGAAAGTATTGAAGAATTACAAACAGATAAACTCGCTGACTTTGATGTAAAAATAATTGTTAGTAAAAATACAAATTACTATGATATTGATAATAGCGACAAGTTAGGTTTAGTGATTAAGTTTTTAGACAATATTTTTGCGGAACTCAAAGACAAAATTGCACCAAAAATCGGAAGTGATTTCATCGCTGGCGATTTTAAGAAATTTTTCTCAGAGCCAAAAACAAAAACAATTGAAGCAGATGCAGATTCTGAAAGAATTGCCAAAGAATTAGAAACTGAAAACTGGTATGTTTTGGATTCATTTCATGGAACAAGTGAAGAAAAAGAACTTATTGGATTTATCAAAGAAACAATTGGTAATTTAGAGCAGAAATACAAAGAAGTATATCTTTTAAGAAACGAAGAAGTCTATAAAATATATGATTTTGAACAAGGTAGAGGTTTCCAACCTGATTTTATTCTCTTTTTGAAAACAAAAGACAAGAAGAAAGTAAATGGTGGATTTAAAGCAGAGCTTTATTATCAAATATTTATTGAACCAAAAGGAAATGAATATATTGGAGATGATGGAACTTTCAAAACAGGAAAAGAAGGCTGGAAAGAAAAGTTTTTAGAAGAAATATCTGAAAAATACGGATTTGAAAAAGTCATAAAAGCAGAAAATCCAAATTATAGACTTGTAGGATTGCCATTCTTTAATAACGATCATAATTCTAACTTTAAGAATAAATATGAATTAATCGTAAATGAATAAAGAGTTTTCCTTTTCCCAATTCACCACTAACCCTTCTTTCATTTTTCAAAACAGAAAAAATCAAATTTATAAGAAATAAAGATTTGTGAAATAGGTAAAATTAGTGGAATAAATTCGCCGTCCGCCCGCCTGAAAAGCGTTGGCGGACAAGCCGGTGAGTTTATTCGTTAGACAAAATAAAATTAATTGAAATTGGGGTCAAAAAATGACTTTTGGTACATCGATTCATTGTATGGATGGAAGAATACAGGAACCAATCATAAAATATTTAAAAGAAAACTATAACATCGCTTATGTTGACACAATAACTGAACCTGGTCCATGCAAAATTCTTGCTGATAATGAAGATAAAATATCCGTTAATTCCATCATAGAAAGAACTGAAATATCAATAAAAAAACATGGCTCCAAACTTATTGCTATTTCTGGACATTATGACTGTGCAGGAAACCCTTGCGATGAAGATATACAGAAAAAACAAATAAGAGAATCCATAAAGTATTTAAAGAACAACTATCCTGAAATAAAAATAATCGGGTTATGGGTCAATAATGAATGGGAAATAAATAATGTCTAATTACGGTGTTAGGTTTTTTTGCTCTCCAACTCTGGAAAGAGAGTAAGCAATCTTCTTTTATCAAATTGGTGTGCGGAAATCTCACCAGTAAGACAGCAGCTGCTGGAAGGACTCATCACCCTTTTCACCAACTCTTCGCGACACTCTTCTATCTGCTTGTCAATTGCATTAAGATAAGTTTTCAATCTTTTTAAAAGTATCTCTTCATTCATTTTCCCTCCAAAATCAACAAATCCGTGGAGTCAATTCGCGTGAAAGTAGTGGTAAAATTCTTTTCGAACCGATAAATGTTTTCAAATATAATCGCGGTTTGTCTGACTTTTTAGTAACTTTACCAATTTTTTTTGCATTCTTGGCTGCAACAGTTTTTTTTAGGATTTTGAGAATTTTATTTGCTTCCGATTCTGGTGAGACAATAATTGCTCGACCTTCGCAAGCCATATAGAGCGGATCCATCCCGAGAATATCGCAGATGCCATTCACAGAATCATTGATGGGAATCTCGCGTTCATCAAGTTCTATATCGACGGAAGATGCCGATGCAATCTCATTCAGAATGGAAGCAAGTCCGCCACGAGTCGGGTCGCGCAAAGTGTGAATTTCTATATTCGCATTCAATAAATTTTGGATTAAAGGTGAAACTGACGCGCAATCAGAACACAATTCTGTCTGAAATTCATTTCGGTATGCCATAATTGCAGCGCCGTGATTTCCAATTTCGCCAGTAACAATAATTGCATCGCCGACCTGCGCATTTTTGGAATTGATATTTTGTGAATGTTCGATTGTTCCTACGCCTGCGGTATTTATGAAAATCTTGTCTAACTTCCCTTTGCTCACAATTTTTGTATCACCAGCAATAATTTTTATGCCAGCACTTTCAGATTCTTTTCTGATTGATGAGAGTATTTTTTTCAAATCCTCAATTGCAAAATTTTCTTCGAGAATAAACGCTAGGGTGAGATATTTTGGAATCGCTCCAACCATTGCAAGGTCATTCAAAGTGCCGCAAATTGCGAGTTTGCCGATGTTTCCGCCCGAAAAGAATATTGGCTCTATTGTATAGCTGTCAGTTGTGATAGCAATTTTCTCGGATTGAATCTCTGCAATTCCGCTGTCTTCACCAAGATTTACCACGATTTTACCAAGCCCATTGTAGATAAATTCCAGCAATTTTTTGCTGTTTTTTCCACCACTTCCGTGAGATAATAATATTCGTTCCATAATTATATATTCGCCACTAACAAACACGAACTTTTACTAACTTAATAAAATAAACAATTCGTGTTCATTTGTGTTAATTCGTGGCTAATATCATTCTCCATATTTATAAAATGCTGCGCAAGAACCTTCAAAGGAGACCATACAGGGACCGACGGGTGAATCTGGTGTGCATTTTTTTGCAAACAGTTGGCATTCTGCAGGTAGTTTTTTCCCAGCAATAATTTCTCCACAAATGCAACCTTTTGGCTCCGAAGTTGTTTCAACTTTTATATCAAATTTTTTATCAGCATCAAATTTTGCGAATCTTTTTCGTAATTTCAATCCGCTTGCAGGAACCTTTCCAAAACCTCTCCAATCAACATCGTCTTCCTCAAAAACTTCGTTTATCAAATTTCTTGCAGCAGGATTTCCATCTAACTTCACCATTCGTTTGTAACGATTTGCAACAATTGGATTTTTATCCTTAATTTGAGTAATTAATGATTCTATTCCAAGTGCGATGTCAACTGGATCAAAACCAGCAATAGCGCAGGGAATCCCATATTTTTCCGGAATGATATTATACGGTTGCTCGCCGATTATCACGCTTACATGTCCGGGACAGATAAAACCATCTATTTCTGTTTCCAAATTTGCGAGAAGAAATTTAAGCGCATTCGGAATTGTCTTTATAATTGCTAAAATAGAGAGATTTTTTATATTCATCCTTTCAGCATCCAAGACCAAACTGGCAATTACTGGGATTGTTGTTTCAAAGCCAACCGCAATGAAAACGACCTCCTCGTCGGCATTTTCTGCAATTTTCAAACAATCCAATGGGCTGTAAACAACATCAATCTGTTTTCCAAGTGCTTGCTGTTCTTCCAAACTTGAATGGCTGCCAGGCACCTTTATTAAATCTCCAAAAGTAGCGATTTTCACTCCACTTTTTGCAAGAGCGATTACTCTGTCCATATCCTTTTGCGAAGTGACGCAGACCGGACAACCCGGTCCACTAATAAATTTGATTTTGTCCTTAAAATAGCTTCTGAAGCCATGTTTTAAGATGGAAACTGTATGTGTGCCACAAATCTCCATAAAATTAAATCTCTTTCCTTTTCGTTCGGATAATTCAATCAATTTATCGATTTTGCAAAGAAGTGGCAAGAGTTGCGGATTGTCTTTAAATTGATTTTTCACTTACTTCTCTTAATAATTTTAGGGTAATTTTCGCCTCTTTTTGACTCATCTTCTGAATTGCAAATCCAGCATGAACCAGCACATAATCATCAACATTTACATTTTCAATTACGCGAATGTCAATCTCTTTTCTCACACCGAAAACATCAGCAATCGCCTTTGTGTCATCGGTTGAAATAATCTTATATGGAACTGCTAAACACATTTTATCTTCCTTTTAAGTATTATTTTTTTTCATCAAATATGCATAAATTTGCCCAAGTGCAATGCCTGCATCGTTTGGCGGAACTTGTTCATTAAAATAGATATTGAAATCGCTATTTTTGAATTTCTCTCTGATGATTTGCACAAGAAATCCATTCTGAAAAACTCCACCTGAAAATGAAATATTTTCCACTCCAAATTCATCTCGAATTTTTTGGCAAGTTTGATAAATAATATCTAAAATTGTAAAGTGAAATTTTGTCGAAATCTTGTTTTTATTAGCACTATTATTTATTTCATTTACAATTTCTCGAATCGTTTGGTCAACATCAATTTGCCAAGGATTTTTTTCAAAATCTAATTTCCAATTATACGGTTTTTTATTTTCTGAAATTACAAGCGATTCCAATTTCATCGCAGCTTCGCCCTCATAACTATTGTAATGGCAGATAGATAGCAGGCTCGAAACCGCATCAAATAATCTGCCCATACTTGAAGTTTGCAATTTTGTGCTCTGTTTTTTTAGAACTTCAAGCATCAATTTTTTTTGTGGAAATTTATTTTCAGAAATGAAATCATCAATCACTTTTGGACAAGAATCAAAAAGATAGATAAGAGCCATTCGCCAAGGTTCTTTAGACATTTTATTCCCAGAAACTGCGGGCTGATATTTGAGATGCGCAACTCTTTTATGTTCACATTTTTTAATGAGAAAAAATTCTCCACCCAAGATCTGTTCATCTTCGCCAAATCCAGTTCCATCAAACGAAACGCCGATTGTTTCGGTTAATCTATGCTCAGCCATAACACTATAAATGTGTGCAAGATGATGGTAAGCGAAAACGAGCGGTAAATTTTCTGTGTCTGCATAATTTTCAGCAAAATTTGTAGAAAAATAATTTGGATGTGAATCTGCAATTGCAATCTGCGGATTTATCTCAAAAATTTTCTGAAAATATCGCAATGTCTCTTCATAAAAATTCATATTTGATGAAAATTCTAAATCGCCAAGATACTGGCTTCCGAGAAAGAGATTATTTTTGAAAAGTCCAAAACTCCCTTTCATATCTGCGCCAGCAGCAAAAATCTGAGAAGAATCAGAAAGATTTTCTATCTTAATTGGAATCGGAATGAATCCTCTTGCTTTGCGAATTAAGATTTTCTGTTCATCTGCAAATTTAATTATCGAATCATCAAGACGATTGAAAATTTCTCGATTATACATCAGAAAATATTTGGTAATCTTATTCAGGTTTTGTTGGGCAGATTCATTCTTCTTTTCAAGCGCCTCATCAGCAACATTTCCGCTTGTCATAATCAGTATTTTGAAATTTTTCATAATCAGATGATGAAGCGGAGTGTAGGGAAGCATAAAACCAAGTTGAGAAATTTCTGGCGCAATCTCAGGTAAAATATCTGGATTTCGCTTTTTCAGCAAAACTATTGGTTTCTGCTGACCTGTCAGTATTTCTCTTTCCGGCTGGCTAATATAACAATATTTTTCAATCGTAGAAATCGAATCTGCCATAAGTGCAAATGGTTTATACGGACGATTTTTTACTTTTCGCAACTCTTTTACTCTCTTTATATTAAAGGCATCGCAAGCCAAGTGATATCCGCCTAAACCTTTTATAGCAACTATTTCACCAACTTTTATGAGTTTTACAATTTCGACCAAAGCAGCATCTTTTTGTGCAATTAATTGCGAGCCGTTTTCATCATTTTTTACAAGTGATAATTCTGGTCCGCATTCTGGGCAGGCGGTAGGTTGCGCGTGAAATCTTCTGTCTTCAATTGTCGTATATTCGCGTTCACAATTTTCACACATCGCAAAATCTCGCATAGTTGTATTTTTTCGATCATACGGAATTGATTGAATGATTGAAAGGCGCGGGCCGCAATTTGTGCAATTTGTAAATGGATAATTATAATGACGGTCTTTGGGATCATCTATTTCATTGAGACACACTTCGCAAGTTGCAATATCTGGCGGAATTAGTGCGGAGATTTCTCCATTTTTGCGACTGCATTCAATATAAAAATCTTTTTTCGAAAAAGAAATTTTGTCAGAAAATATGATTTTATGACTAATGATTTTGGCAACTGGCGGAACTTTGTTTTGTAATTCAAGGTAGAAATCTAATATTGGTTCATTGTCGCCAACTGCTATAATTCTGACGCCAAATTCGCGATTTTCCACAAATCCGTATAATCCAAATTTCAATGCAGTTCGCTTTACAAAAGGGCGAAATCCGACGCCTTGAACAATACCTTTAAGAATTATTTCTGCCTGTTTCATTTTTCCAAAATTTTATAAATCGATTCGCTAATTGTAAAGTTTCTTCTGAAATTCCTTCTCCAAAACTATTGTTTTTTATCTTAATGCCGATAACAAAAAATTCGGCATCAATACATTTTTTCAGAAACTCAATTATCAGAAGTATCGAACTCGTATGCGTAGAAGTGGAGAATGAACTTATCTCTTTTTGGCTGAGCAATCGGATTTGACCGACATTGTCAGAAAAATTTGCGGCATCAAAAAACAGAATATATTCTGGATTCATCTCGGTAATAAAGTTTAGATGGTTTTCTGGAGTGGTTTCGGCTAAAAGGAAATGGAAATTTTTTTTATTGAGTTCTTGCTTTAGTCGTTTTGCTATATACAGACCGATTGCATCATCTTGACGAAGATAATTTCCCAATCCGATGAATAAGGTTTTTTTGCCTGAAATTGTATCTATTAAATCTTTTATTTTATCCGAAAACATCCTCAACAACTATCTGATGACGGCATTTTGGACAAACTAATTTATAATAATCTTCGCGGCGAAGTTTGCATTTTATTTTGGATTCAGGAATATCGAAATATCTTTTTTGGATTTGTGAAAGGAGATTAGGATTTGCGTAAGCTTTGGGTCCAAGTCGTTCAATAAGCCAATCCAAATGGTCATTGCAACCAATAATTTCTCCACAATTTTGGCAAATCAGAATCTCTTTCTCAATCTTTTCAAAATCTGCATCTTTATCGGAACTGAATACAGCAGTAACATAATCTGTTGATAATTTGATTCCATTTTCTGTGATGCAATGTTCTTCACATTGTCCACAATAGATACAGTGTGTATAATTTATTCGCATTGTTCGTTTTTTTTCATCAATTGAATCAATCATTTCAATTGCTTCTGCTGGACAGACCTGTGCGCAAGTTCCGCAGCCGATACAATTTTCTTCATCAAATTTCGGTTTGCCCTTAAACTCATCTGCAGGTTTGTATGGCTCTTTTGTAAAAGGAAATTTCCGCGTATATGGTTTTGTAAAAAGTGATGTCAATGCTTCTTTGAGTTCTCGCAATTTTGGGTAGATCATAATTAACCTTCTTTTAATTCTTTATCTTCTTCATATTTATCGATAATTGTTTCATCTGCAAGTTTGATTCTTGCGCGGTGAGCCGCTCTTGCAATTGCGTGTGCCGAAACCGGAGAAGTCAATAGAACAAAAATTGCGCAGAGAATAGATTTAAATCCTGTTGGAGTAAATCCTGAATAGATAAATACGCCGATTAAAATTCCAGCGGAGCCAAAAGTAACACATTTCGTTGCCGCTTGCAATCTGTTGTAGACATCGGGAAGTCGAACTAAACCAAGAACGCCGAAAAAATCGAACAAAATTCCCAGGCAAATGAAGATATATCCAACTATTTGATTATTAGGCATCCAGAGACCTCCCTTCCAAAAATTTTGCTAATGCTAATACGCCGATGAAACTCTGCAATCCCCATGCAATTCCGATATCAATATAATATGACCTTTTAAGTGCGATGGCGAGAATGGCGCAAATTCCAATGATTAAAATTCCCAAAATATCAATGGCAACAATTCTATCAGCCACAGAAGGTCCTTTTACGACTCGAATCATAATGAATATGGTGCAAAACATCAGAACATTTATCAGCTTGTAATTAAATGGAATTTCTGTAAAAATGAAGAAATTGATAAAGAGGGCTACAATAATTATTAGAAAACCGATTATCCATTTAAAAGTTTTCATTCAAAAATTTCCTCCAATAATTTTTCAAATTTATTGCCAATCAATTCTGTGGCAGTTTTTATATCTGTAGCAACAATATCAATCCAGTGAATATATAAAATTTGATTTTCCTTATCAATATCCACCGTTAAGGTCCCCGGCGTTAAAGTAATCGAATTCGCAAGCATCGTCAGAGCGGAATCCCTTTTCAATTTTGTTTTTATTTTAACAATGCCAGGTTTCACGGGCAATTTTGGATGAATCACGATATAAGCGACATGCAAATTCGCTTTCAGCATCTCCCAAAACAATTTTAAAATATAAGCAATAGTATAAATAATTCGATTTAAATGAAATTTTCTTTCTGTAATTATAAGAATTTCACCTGCCACAATCGCAGTAACAATCGAAAAAACCAGACCGACAAGAAGAGATGGGATAGTGAATTTCACCGTAATCAAAATCCAGGTGATGTAAGCGAGGAAAAAAACTGCGATACGACTTTTAGTTTTTAATTTCATTATACACTCCCAAGAAATGGTACAATTTTATCGATATATTGCGTTGCGTTCCAGACCGCATCAACTATTGGCTGAACGGTCGTTTGTCTTACGGATGGAATCAGAAGTAGCGAAGAGACGAGACACAAAACAGCGAGAATTATCATAGAAGTTTTTAGTGTGAATGGAACTTTTTCGAAATTATTTTTTAATTTGCTCTCGCCATAAAAAGCGTGTTTTTGGACTTTCAGGAAATATGCAAGAGTAACGATACTTGCCAAAGCAGCAATAAATCCAATCACAAAATGTCCAGCAGCAAAGCAAGCGATGATTATTATCAATTTGCTGAAAAATCCGTTGAATGGTGGGATTCCGGCAATCGATAATGTGCCAATCATATTTGTGAATGAAGTTACGGGCATTTTTTTTGCCAGTCCACCAAGTTTTCTGATATCTCTTTCTCCGGTTGCATATTCGACGGCTCCGCTATCTAAAAATAGTAGTGATTTAAATATAGAATGATATAAGAGATGGAGGACGCCGCCAAGAATTCCGAGTTTTGTTCCGAGGGCAAATCCGAGAATCACATAACCGATTTGGCTGATGCTGCTGAAACCGAGTAAGCGTTTGAAATCCCATTGCACAAGTGATAAAAAACCGCCAATTACGATTGATAGTGTTGCGAGAAGAAGCAAAATTGTCAAAACGACTGGTGGCGCTCCGAAAATATTAAAGAAGATACGAATCAGAGCATAGACACCCAAAGTTTTAATCAAAACACCTGAAAGCATAGCGGAGATTGGAGCAGGAGCGGATGGATGAGCATCGGGAAGCCAGGCGTGAAAAGGAACGAGAGCGGTCTTTAGTCCAAAACCGGCAATGAATAATCCATAGACGAGAAAGAGCAATTTGTTGGAAGGATTTGCCTGAATTGTCTGTCCAACTTGAGCCATATTCAAAGTTGAAGTAAAACTATACAAAATTCCAATTCCGAAAAGAATCATTGTGGAAGTTATTGCACCCATTGTCGCATACTTGAACGAAGCTTCGAGCTCTTCAGATTCTGTGCCAAACGCAACGAGTGCATAAGCGGAAATCAAAGATATTTCCATAAATACATATAGATTGAAAAAATCGCCGGTAAGTGCAACACCGTTCATTCCCGCAAGCATAAGCATAAAAAGTGCAAAGAAATTCCATTTTCCTGTGAAATGTTTGATATACTGAATTGCATAAAACGCAGAGAAAAAAGCCACCAAATTTATGACGATTAGCATAAATGCGGAGAGATGGTCGAGGACAAGTGCAATCGTGAACGGTATTTTCCAACCGCTTGTAGTTTTCATTATCATTCCTGCTTCTGCTGGTAATTTGAAAAACGCAATCAATGAGAAAATAAAAATCCAACCGGTTGCTATCAACGCAATTGCTGTCGCAATGTTCTCTCTTTTACGAGCAACGAGAGCAATAAGAAATGCTGCAAATAGCGGCACAAAAATAAATTGTGATAATATCATCCTTTTAATCTCCTGATTTTCGTAATATCTAAAGTATCATATTTTTCATAAATTCTGATTGCCAAAGCTGCCAGCAATGCTGTTATTCCGAGTTCAATTACGATTGATGTTAGGACAAGTGCTTGCGGAAGTGGATCTACCATAGAAAATTCTAAACCTTTTTCCAAAATCGGAGCCAAAGCACCAGAACGATATGCAATTAAAATCAGAAACAAATTTACAGAATAGCCCATTATCCCGATTGCCAAAATAATTTTTATCAAATCTCTCTTTGTAATCGCTCCATAAAGTCCGACAAGAAAGAGAAAGAAGCACATCAAATAAAGTATCATAATTAATTTACCCCCGTTTTTTTGACCTGATAAGATGCGAGATAATAGAAGACGAGATACAATCCCATTCCAACTTTGACGCAGATAACAAGATTCAAAATGGGAATATATCCTGCACTAATAATGTGATACAATGTTCCTTTTCCGAGAAAATTTTGCAAAAAATTTTCCGCAATATACAATCCGATTAATCCAATCAAAATATAAAAAATAGCAGATAATGCTTCTAAATTATGCATCGCGCTTCGGTTAATTCTCTCGCTCACAAAATTTTTCCCATAAGCGAGCGTCAAGTGAACATAAGATAGGGCAATAATCACACCGCCCGCAAATCCACCGCCGGGCGAAAGATGCCCGTGAATAAAGATATACAAACCATACAAAAATATCAGCCACACAGTAAATCGCGTAATCGTTTTTACTATCAGAGACATACCTTCGTCTGCGTATTTATTTTGCATCTCTTTTCTTCCTTCCGATTTTTCGTAATATGGTCATTGAGCCCAAAATTGCCGTGAATAAAACTGTTAATTCGCCTAAAGTATCGTAAACTCTATAGTTCAAAATAATCGAAGTAACAATATTTTGCGAGCCGGTTTCCATTCCCGCTTTCGTAAGATAACGCTCTGCAACAGAAACAATAGGTTTTCCAAAAGATGGCAACTCTTTCAGTGCGAAAATACTCAAGACAAATATTCCAGCAAGAATAACGACCGCAATGACTGTTTCGGGAATATCGCGTTTCAGTGCAGTCAATTTTACAGAACGCTTTGCAAACGCTCTGATAAGAATAATCACGCAAAGAATTTCAAATACGAATTGGACGAGAGCCAAATCTGGCGCTCCAAGAAAGAGAAAAGCAAGAGATAACGCTAATCCGACAATTCCAATAGTGATAATTGAAGAGAGAATATTCTTAATCTCAAGACAAGCGATAGAGCCGACAATCATCACCGTCAAAATAAAATAAAGCCATAATTCAACTGGCACCATTTCCTCCTAAATATTTATAAAGCACTTATTAAAATTAGTGTGATTATCACAAGTCCCGCCAGAGTCCAAATGGCGTAAGTGTGCAATAAACCTGTGTGTAATCTATGAAAAATATCACCGAACCACAACGAAAATTTTGCTCCTAAATTATAAATATCAAAATATTTTTTCTCTGCCAATGCATAAATCTGCTTGAATGGACGCATCTCTTTTATATCGTTATAGAAGTCAACGCCAGTGATTCTGTTCGCTTCTGTGGTCGGTTTGGCACCGACATATTCATCGTCAAAACGAATTTTTTTGAAAATCAGATAAACAATCAAACCCAAAATTATGGAGACAATGAAAAGAAAAATTATTGTTGTGGAACTATAAAATCCGAGCAGAATGTTACTCAAAGTTGTTGTCGGTCCTAAAATTGGAAGTATGAACATTTTCACCGGAATTGCAAAAGCAAAGAGTCCGAAAATCACGCAAAGTAATGAAAGCAACATTGTGGCAAACCAGTTATTGAAAGTTATTTCTTTCGTGTTTTCTAATTTTTTCGGCAACTTACCTAAAAATATTGAATGGATAAATTTCATAAAACTTGCGAGAGTAAGCGCACTTCCGAAAACTGCGAGCAGAAGGCAAGTATTGATAACGATTTGCCAAATATGATTTTGCTCTGATGCGGTCTGAAGAACGCCTTGATAAACCATCCATTTGGAGAAAAATCCATTGAATGGCGGAATTCCTGAAATTGAAAGAGCTCCAATTAAAGCGGCAATAAAAGTCAATGGCATTCTGCGTGCAAGTCCACCCAACTTATCCAAATCCGCAATTCCAGTCCGCTTTTCTACGTTACCATAGGCCATAAAGAGACAACTCATACAAATAGCACTATTTAACATATAAAAAAGTCCGCCAGCAATACCAACAGAATTCCCGGTTGCTAAACCTAAAACCATATAACCTGCAGAGCTTACCGTAAGATAACCCAAAAGCCTCCTTAAATCGTGCTGAACGAGAGCCATCATAACAGCCACAATAATTGTAATCGCACCAAGTGCCATCACGATGCCATTTACAAAAAATGGAATTTTAAAAAAATTCATCATAATTCTGGCAAGGAGATAAATTCCTAAAAGTTTATCCAATGCAGCTGGAAGAAAGGCGACACTTTCGATTGGAGCATCTTTGGCGAAATCCGGAACCCAAGTATGCATCGGAAATGCGCCGGCTTTCGCAAATGCTGCCAATAAAAGACAGAAAAATGCAATATAAGAAATTATTCCGTTGCCGACGAGCGAGACATTGATTGCGAAGATATTTCCGGAAAAAATATTAGTAGATGTGGCGAGTAAAAGTAAGCCAACAATCAGCAGAACATCCGACGCTCCGATAACGATAAACGCTTTTCTGGAACTCTCTGCCGCTGGTTTTCCTTTCAATAATCCAAAAAGATAAATTGCCAAACCGGAAAGTCCCCAAAAAATAATGAAAGTGAGAGTATTTGCACTTACCGTGACTCCATTACAAAAAGCGATAGTTATTGGAAAAAGCAGAAAAAATTTGCTCTCAAAATCGGGTTTTACATTTTTCAAAGAGTATATCAGAATGATGAAGCTGAGAATGTTGATGAATAGCAAAATGAATTTCGAAAGCGTATCAACTTGTAAAATTTCATTGCCGAGAAGCGAAAAATTAAGATTTTGTGCTGAGAAGATTTTTATGCTAAAATATAGAGTTGCGAAAGAGCCGAGAAGGGTAAAAATTTTTTTCAGAATCTTTGGAAAGATTATATTCAAAATCGTGACAACCATCGGAATCAACACGATTAAAGTCAGATAATTTCTTAACATTTATTTCCCTTTCTTGTTTAAGACGGTCTAAATATTTTCTCTAATGGAGATATATCGTTTTGGAAAAATTTTTGTTTAATTTTCGCTGTTTTTTCGCGAGAAATTGATAGCAAATTCTGTTTTATAGGATTTCCATTTTTATCTAAAACTTTCAAACTTCTTTCCGTGCAGCAATAGCAAGGGTCAACAGCGGCAAGAGTAATAAGCGCATCTGCGAGCGGAATGCCAATGCAAGAGGCTTTGTAAGTAGGTATGTTGGAAAAACTTGGAGCAC
>JACKQG010004886.1_pt1 | contig 15235 bp, 16 predicted proteins | sample 8237621 | NCBI WGS metagenome assembly JACKQG01 (sample SAMN15677084, study PRJNA649215) | marine metagenome | biome: marine; feature: Black Sea; material: saline water; isolation source: suspended particulate matter (SPM) from the Black Sea western gyre | collected 2013-06-09/2013-06-10 | depth... | reverse complement strand
AGCTTTGCTTATCGCCTCTCCCAACTCTTCCTCTAAGCTGATGTAGCTGAGCTAACCCAAATCGTTCAGAATCTTCAACCACAATACATGTTGCATTTGGAACATCAACGCCAACTTCTATCATAGTTGTACAAACCAGGATTTGAGTTTTACCGGAGATAAAATTATTTATTGATTTTTTATTTTCATTATTGCCAGCTTTGCTATGTAATATATTAATTTTAATATTATTAAATTTTTCACACAAAAAGTCATAAACTCCACTAACATATTCAGCCTCCAATGATTCTGTATAATCTATACAAGAACAAACCCAAAAAACTTGTTCATTATTTTTTATTATCTTATTTATATTTTCATATAAGTCATTTCTTTCAGAGTTTTTTAATAATTTTGTTTTTATTGTTTTTCTATTTTTTGGCAATTCGTCAATGATTGTATAATCAAGCCCCTCATATAACACAAGAGAGAGTGACCTTGGGATTGGCGTAGCAGACAAGAATAGCTGATGAGGTTCATTGACAGCGCTTGTTTTTTTTTGTATTAATTTAATTCTCTGTTTAATCCCAAATTTGTGCTGTTCATCAATAATTATTAATCCTAGCTTTTGAAAAATAATATTCTTTTGTAAAATTGCATGGGTAGCAATTATTATATTTATAGTTCCATCTTGAATCTCTGCAATGATAGATTTTTTAGTTGATGATTTCAAATTTCCTTTTAAAACCTCTATCTTAATATCATAGCTACTAAATAGTTTTCTGAATGTTTCTAGATGCTGGTCACATAAAATTTCAGTAGGGACTAATATTACAGCCTGTAGATTTGACTTTACTACATAATATGAGGCAATAGCAGCTACAACAGTTTTGCCAGACCCCACATCACCCTGTAATAATCTTTTAGTTGGGCTGCCTGTTAAAAAACTTTTTTCTATATCGTTAATAGCGTCACATTGTGAATAAGTTAATTCAAAAGGAAGATTTTTTATAAAATCCTGCTTCATACCTTCCTCAATTATAAATTTATATGATTTATTTTTTCCAAAAGCCTTTTTAGATTGTGATAGTACAAGCTTATATGCCAGTAGTTCTTCTAGAACAAACCTTTTTCTTCCAGCCTCAAAATCAATATTTGCTTTTGTATAGTCTTGAGATGATGGAAAATGACAATCTTTTAGTGCTTTCAGATAGTGCGGTATATTTAGTTTTGCTAAAATCCCAGCATTGAAAATATCTTCATTGGGGTTTTGAGAAATATAATCATATGCATATTTAATAAAAGATCTCAGTTTATTTTGAGATAAAAGTTTTTTTGTTTTGTAATAAGGAATTATCTTTTCAAGATTTTTATTATCGTGAATAATTTCAATTTCTGGATGGATTATTTCAAATATATTCCGCCTTCTATATATTATTCCTGAAAATCTTATTTTCATATCAACCCTCAGTTTAGAATACATAATTATTTTATGTATAAATCTAATTTGTATGATGTCATCGCCCACATTAACTAGCAGCATTAAATGGGGTTTAAAGCCTTTGGTTTTAAATATTTTTGTAATATTACCAATAAAGATACATTTGGAAGCATTTTCTACATTAGAAATATCGGTCATTTTTGTTTTATCTATTAAAAATGATGGAAGAAATAAAATTAAATCAGAAATCCTTGAAATCCCAATTTGTAATAATTTAAGTTTACTCTTAGGGCCAAGCCCTGGAAAACTCTCTAAATCTTTGTCATCTAATCTTTTTTTATTATGCATTCAAAGCTAGTTGTCTATGAATAAAATAGCATCCATTTCTATTTGTACATCTTTGGGCAGTCTGCTTACTTCAACTGCTGCTCTTGCAGGGTAAGGTTCTTCAAAAAAAAATTTCATTTGCTCATTTACAGATTGAAAATTAGACAGGTCATCTAAATAAACATTGATTTTTACTACTTGCTTTAAATTTGCGCCAGCCTCATCAACAATTGCTTTCAGATTTAACAAAACCTGTTTAATCTGGATATCAAACCCTCCGTCAACTACCTCCATAGTTTTAGGGTTAAGAGGTATTTGCCCTGAAATAAAAATTAACTTGTCAACTCTTATTGCTTGAGAGTATGCTCCTATGGCTGATGGGGCATTTGGTGTTGATATTTGTATTTTTTTATTCATGGTTTTTTTCTTATATGCCCTGACTCTTTAAGCCTTCCCAGATAAATTTGCCAATTTTCTTTATAGTTTTTTGTTAGGTCATGCAGATATTCCCAAGAATACAAACCTGTATTATGCCCATCATCAAAGATAAATTTGACAGCATAATTACCAACTGGCTCTATTGAATTTATCCCGACATTCTCTTTGCCTTTTTGGAGCACTTCCTGCCCTGGACCATGCCCTTTCACCTCTGCAGATGGAGAAAAACACCTTAAATACTCAGCCGTTAAGTCTGCCTCTAAACCATCTTCAAAATTTATTGATATTGTATTCGTTTTTTTTATATATCTTATTTCTTTAGGTTTAATCATAACTTTAAATTATATATACTTATTGAATCTTTTTCACGACCTTTAACTAATATACTATCTATACATCAAACAAGTGCCTCACGGTTATTAACCGCTACTTATTTTTTTGATCTAGGATGACTCTTTGTATATACATTTTTTAAGTGCTGGAAATCAATATTTGTATAAATTTGTGTAGTACTAATGTCTTCATGTCCTAAAAATTCCTGAACAGCTCTTAAATCACCTGAAGATTCCAGCAAGTGCGTAGCACATGAATGCCTTAAAGTATGGGGGCTAATCTTGCAGTTAATCCCAAGATATTTTGTCCAGTAATTAAGTCGCTGCTGCACCGACCTGTTTGATAGCCTATTACCAAATTTATTCAGAAATAAAGCGTCTTCATGAGTAGGCTTTAGATTACTTCTTACAGTTAACCATTCTTTTAAGGCCTCTGCTGCTTTTGAACCAATAGGCAAATATCTTTGCTTTTTTCCTTTACCTATAACAGATATAATTTTTCCATCTAAATCAACAGAGCTTGTATCTAAAGAGGTTGCTTCGCTTAATCTTAAGCCCGAACTATACATGATTTCAATCATTGCCTTATCTCTAATTGAAGCAAATGAATTTGAGGGTATTTGGCAAAGATTGTTAACCTCATCTACCGATAATACAGAGGGAAGTTTTTTAAGTTTTTTTGGTGTAATTATTTGCTTAGAAGGATTTAGGCTTAGGTGCCGCTTCTTAATCAAGTAAGAAAAAAAAGATCTGATGGTGGAAGCTTTTCTAGCAAGAGATGTTGGAGATAGCCCTTTTCTATTAAGTTTTTTTATATAATTCTGGATTTCATCAGCCGAAACTTCATGTATAGATTTAATATCAATATCAACTAAATGCTTTTCAAATTTTTTTAAATCTAACGAGTAGTTTTTAATCGTATCCTTTGTATACTGTTTTTCATATTTAACATATGACAAAAAAGAACTGATTGACTCAGAAAATTTATGCACTCCATTCCCCAACATATTCAAACTCACTAGGTCCAGATAAATACAGAGGTTTGTGAGAATCATTTTTTTCAAGAGTAGGGTTCCATTTAACAGAGAGAACGCCTCCCTGTTGCTCTACTTTTACCATAAAATCATTGTGATGCTCGCTGCTGATATATTTAATCATAAACGCTGCTGCAGAGGCTGCTCCACTACCGCAAGATTTAGTCCAACCAGCGCCTCTTTCATTAACACGAAGAACTATGTTGACAGATGGATCTTGTTTAAATTCGTTTGAGTTTAAAATAAAGCCAATATTTGATGAAGAATTGAAGATATTATTTAATATTGAAGATATGGCCTCTTTTTTATCATAACTATTTTGAGAAAAAACTATACAATGCAGGTTCCCCATAGACACTGGAATAAAAGAAAACCCCCATTCATTGTTGTCTTTTACGACAGTTGCTTCAAAATAGTTTTCCCTAGACAATAACTGAATATTTATTCCCTCATCAGCGCTAACAATATTATCAAGTAAAAAACTAGGTGCTCCCATATTGATGTGAATATTGTTTTCATCCTGTATACTAGCCTGATAGTTTATATCATCAATATTTATAGTGGTTTCGTCGACGCCATAACTATTTTTTAGATATAACATTATTGCCCGCAAACCATTCCCGCACTGAAGAGCTTCGGAAGCATCATTATTAAATATTCTACAAAAAATATTTTTTGGTGTTTTAATATTTAAAAGAAGGAGTTGGTCACAATCAACGGATTCTTGTGTACAAAGCGACTTGATGTTTGTTGGCGTTGGATCGAAAATATTATTTGTATTATCTATAACAATAAAATTATTCCCTTGACTGTTCATTTTAGTAAAACTAATTGGCATCATAAGCTCCTTAGTAACTATATTATGCGAACATATCTGAAAAAACAATAAAATGACGATCACTAACCATTATGATTTCATATTCTCCATCATATGCCTGTGATAATTGTAATTTAACTTCCTCTATTGTATAAGCGGCTAAGAGTGAATTATAAAAATCTAATTTAAGTTGATTAGATTCATTTTTTGCATAAAGCGTTACAAGTGACTCGGCTTCTGAAATAGAATTTGGGCGAGCTAAATCCATAACGAAAAACCAACTTTTTTCTTTAGCTTTATTAATGACATAATTCCAATACGACTTTGTGTCATTAATGTGATGAAGAACGCTGTTACAAATAATTCCGTCAAAATTAATATCTTTATAAGGGATGTCTTGAATAAGAGAGTGCTTGAGATGAATCCTTTTTGAAAGATTATTTTCATCTATTTTTCTTTTAGCTAAATCTAGCATCGGCAATGATCCATCAAAACCATAAATCCTGCTATCATTAAACTTCTTTGCAACTCTAATAGCTATATCGCCATCGCCAGTACCTATATCTAATAATTTAGAATGCTTGAGGTTGCCTACATATGAATGTAGTAGTTCAACAAAGAATTTATGGGGTTCTTCAAAATTTGCATTCGCGTAAGCAGTTGCTTGAGCAACATCATCCATCAACTCTTTTTCTGGTACACGTTCAAAGACAGGATTTTTCATTTTCTAAAACTTGGTCAATGGTCTCAGCTTCTCTTATCAACGAAACTTTTTTATCAATAATAATAAATTCAGCTGGCTTCAATCTTGTATTATAATTTGAGGCAAGCACATAACCATACGCTCCCACATTCTCAACTGCAATAAAGTCACCGGAAGACAAACATAATAATCTCTCTTTCCCCAAGAAGTCTGAGCTTTCACAAACTGGCCCTACAACATCATATACAAGAGGGTCTATTTCTGATTTAAAAACTTCTTTTATATTATGATACGCATTATACAAAGGTGGTCTTAGCAAATCATTCATTCCCGCATCTACTATCGCAAAGTTTTTTTCTGAAGTTGTTTTAGTATATAAAACTTTTGAAATTAATAACCCAGCGTCGCCTACTATAGACCTTCCAGGTTCTATTAATATTTTTAAACCTAGAGGTTTAATAATATTAGTTATTGAGTCTACAAAATCTGATTTTGATGGTAATTTTTCATCATTATATGAAATACCCAAGCCCCCACCAATATCTATATGGTTAATCTTAATATTCTTATCTGAAAGTTTTTTGATTATTTTACATACCTTTTCTAAAGCTTCCTTATATGGAGATACCTCCGTTATTTGTGAACCAATGTGAAAATCAATGCCAGTAATTTTAAGGCCCTTGCATGAACTTGCTTCTGCATAGAAAGAGACTATTTCTTTTTCATCAACCCCAAACTTATTATCTTTCATGCCAGTTGCTATGTAAGGGTGGGTTTTTATATCTATAAAAGGGTTAACCCTGATAGAAATATTTGCAGTTTTTTTCATTTCAATGGCAAGACTATTGATCGTTTTGAGCTCTTCTAGCGATTCAACATTAAAACACAAAATATTATTAGATATAGCAAGTCTAATCTCGTCTTCAGTTTTCCCTACACCAGAAAATACTATTTTTGATGGGTCGCCACCAATTTCTAATACTCTATGTAATTCTCCTCCAGACACTATATCAAACCCTGAGCCTAGTTTAGCCAATATTGACAAAATCTTGAGGTTAGAGTTTGCTTTTACTGAATAACATATTAGATGGTTATAATTAGAAAAAGCAGTCTTGTAATCATTAAAGTTTTCAATAATTTTATTTTCAGAATAAAGATAAAAGGGTGTTTTATTTACTAACGCTACATCAAGTAGGTTATAGCCATCAAAATAAAGAATGTTTTCATTGTACTTTGTTTGCATTGAATTTATCTCTAGTAATTGTTTCCAGACGATGGCATTTCATTATTAATTTCAGAATTTTCTGGTTCTTCTGGAATAGTTAGAGGTCCTTTGTTGCCGCATGAACTTACAAAAAATATAATAATGATAATCGCAATTAAGCTAGTGCGACTAAAAAGAGAATAGCTTGTTCTGTATAACATATGGTACATTATAATCATTATTTACCTAGCCCGCTATACTGAGAATGGATTTAAATAAAAATAAAGATTTTATAACAATTGGTGATAAAAAAAATTCAGATATAACTGTCTTATGGTTCCATGGTTATGGGTCTAATAATTGGTCATTTGAACCAGTAATGAAAAAAATAAACATGGATTTAGATGACAAACTTTTTATTGTTGTGCCCAATGCTCCAACCATTGATGAGAAAAGATCCTGGTACCCGTTACCAGAAATAAATAAAGATGGCACAATAAAGGAAGATTATGAAGGACTCATGAATTCTAAGGACATGATTTATGATTTTTTTTCAATATTAGATTTAGATCTATCGAAAAAGCTTATAATTGGAGGGTTTTCTCAAGGTGCAGCCTTATCATTAAGCCTAATGTTTGATGATAAATTAAGAATTAATGGCTGTATTGCATTATCGGGTTATATGCCATGTGAAGAGCAATTTACGAATAATATTGACAGTAATTCAAAAATTTTTATTTCTCATGGCTATGATGATAGAGCCATTAGTTTTAAAAGTTATGAAAAAACATTAAATTTTCTAAATAATAAATCTAAAAATATTACGGCTTTCTCAGGTGATTTTGGGCATACCATCCCCAAAACAGTTTTAGACAATTTAATCAAATGGCTTAGAGAAAATTTTGTTTAATGAGACTCCTGTTTCCAAGAGTCTCATTGTTAACAATTAAAGAGCTTTATTCTCTGTATCTTTGAGCTGCAGCCATTGCTGTTTCACTACCGTATTTTTCATTAATTTTTTCTACGGTCTCAAAATGGTCAGCTCTTCTGTGAGTCAAACAATTTCCTTTTTTATCAACACCCCATAAAGCATAAGCTATGAATGGTTTTAAATGTTCTGGTGTTTGGTCAAAGTGCGGCACGCCAAATCTAATTAATAGATTATTACGGTCTGCCCCGCTTTCTTTTTGTTCCTTAATTATTCTTTGAACTTCTACTTGAAGATCTTTTACATCTTCACCGTTCCAAGTTCCAACAACTGTACCGTCTGGCAAAATTATATCATCGCCCTGAGGCTTTGGATGGTCTTGCATTTTATTTTCTCCTTTGTAATTACGATTAATATTTCCCTACTATTAAAAGGGTTATTATTTGCATATAACTATACTATTATATTTTATAATGATCAAGGAGAAAATATATTTAACAAATTTTTATGCTAATTGCATGGGAAATTACTGATATATGCATTTCTTAATGCTAACCCTAGAAGAGGTGCGTCTTGATACTTATCATAAAATGTATTTTCCGTGGCAATTTCTTCGTCTATAAACTTCTTTAATTGTTTAACTGACAAAATAAGGTCATTTGGTTTGCAATAAATTTGAACGCCATGCTTTGTATATGAGTATTCATTTAGCCACTCAATTCCATTCTCCAATCCATAAATAAAAGAATCATGTAATGTTCTTTCCTTATTTTCGATGTAGCTTTTTATTGTTGGTAGCTCCTGAGCTAGAGATGGGTTAAGCATAAAAAAAGATATTATTGATATGTATAAAAACCTCATTTTTTGAAGCCATATGCCGAGAGTCTCTTTATTACACTGTTTGCTTCTTTAACTACAGATGTTGGCGAGGTCTCTCCTACTCCATTTCTAGATTTTACACAAAAATTTGGATCCAAAATTTTATATATGTCCTTATCTATTAGCTTAGAAAATTTCTTTAATTCATTAATTGGAACTTCATGTAATTGTAAAGATTTTTTTTCACAATGCTTAACTAGATTCCCAACTATATTATGGGCAAGTCTAAAGGCCACGCCTTTTTTTGCTAAATATTCCGCTAGATCTGTGGCAGCAGAATATGAACTTGACGCTATTTTAGCGGCTTGCTTATCGTTTAGTTTTAGCGTTAACAAAAGCCTTGGCAGCAAACTTAGGCAACTTAAAGTTGTATCTATCGACTCAAAAATCAGCGCTTTGTCTTCTTGCATATCTCTATTGTATGTTAAAGGCAATCCTTTCATAAGGGTTAACAATCCTACTAAAACACCAAATACGCCACCTGTCTTACCTCTGATTAACTCGGGCACGTCTGGATTCTTCTTTTGAGGCATAATAGAAGATCCTGTGCAAAATCCCTCATCAATTTCAACTAGCTGAAACTGTGGATTCATCCATAAAACTAACTCCTCGCATATTCTGGATAAGTGCATCATGATCATTGAGTTTGAATAGGCAAAATCACAGACATAGTCTCTATCACTTACGGCATCCATTGAGTTTGTTGTTATTGTTTCAAACCCTAGTTGCTTAGCTACAAATTTTCTATCAATCTTAAGGGTTGTTCCAGACAATGCTGCTGAACCAAGCGGCATAGTGTTCATTAGCTCTCTTGTATTAATTAGCCTTTTTTCGTCTCTCACCATCATTTCGTTCCAAGCTAAAAGATGGTGGCCAAAAGTTACCGGCTGAGCAATTTGTAAGTGCGTAAAGCCTGGAAACAGAGATGAAGAATGAGCTATTGCCATTTTAGATAAAGCATATTCAACCTCTCTTATTTTCATTAGATAAATATCAATGAAGTCTCTCAAGTATAACCTCAGGTCTGTTGTAACGAGGTCGTTTCTAGATCTGCCAAGGTGTATTTTTTTTCCAACTTCCCCAATAATCTTAGTAAGAGAATTTTCAATGTTCATGTGAACGTCTTCATAATCTATAGACCAGGGTAGTTTACCGCCTTCAACCATTTTTTTAACTTTTTTTAAACCAGACAGTATTGTTTTAGACTCTTTTATAGATATATGCCCGCATTTAGCCAGCATTTCAACATGGGCAGATGTGACTTTAATATCAGTCTCATATAAAACAATATCCACGCTTAAGCTTTGGCTAAACTCTAAGACTTCAGCGTCAGTTTTTTTTGTGAATCTGCTAGACCAAATTTTGTTTTTCATTATATTAATTAAAATTGATTACATTATTTAATAGTAAGTATAGTATAAATAAAAACAAAAAATTATAAATATGAATAATATAATAAGAATAGCAACAAGAAATAGTCCGCTAGCGCTAATGCAGGCAAAAATGGTGGAGGCTATCCTAAAAAAAGATGCAGAGATTAATATAAAGCCAATGACATCTTCTGGCGACAAAGTATCCGACAAAGTATTCAAAGAACATGGCGGCAAGGGGCTTTTTCTTAAAGAACTAGAAGAGTCTTTACTAAACCAAGAAACTGATATAGCCGTTCACTCTCTTAAAGACGTGCCAGCAAAAATTAGCAACAAATTTGATATTATAACAATTTTAAACAGAGAGAATCCCTCAGATGCATTGGTATCAGAAAAATATAAATCAGTATATGATTTGCCCAAAAATGCAATAATTGGGACATCTAGCCCTAGACGAACCTCCATGCTAAGAAATATTTCTAATAGTTTCAAGATTATAAATTTAAGAGGAAATATTCAAACAAGACTTAAAAAAATGAAAGAAGAAAAAATGGACGGAATAATACTTGCTGCTGCAGGCCTTCATAGATTATCAATGAAAGATAAAATATCACAATACATTGAAACTGATGAGTTTGTGCCTTCAGCGGGGCAAGGAATACTTTGTATAGAATATCTTAAAACTAATAAATTAATCAAAAGTATTTTAAAAAAATATAAAGTTGAGGCTGTTGAAAGATGTGCCAAAGAAGAAAGGGATTTCATAAAGCAAATTGGCGGTGATTGTATGTCGCCTATCGGCATTCATGCGTCAATAAAAAATAAAAAGATTAAAATTAGAGGGTTCGTCTCGTCATTGAACGGGGAAAGACACATCATGTCTGCGTATGAGTGTGGCTTAAATGAAAACATAGATGTCGGGAAACATCTAGCAAAGGTTTTCATAAGCCAAGGTGCTAAAAAATTGTTAAAATAGGAAAAGAATGAAGATATTAGTATTATCTGAGATGACAATTTATCCAGAAATCAAAAAAATTTGTGAAGACAAGGGTCTTGCTGTTGACAAAAAGATTGTGATAAAAATTGAGCCAGCGTCTGATGGCTGCCCTCCTGCAAATATGCAATACGATGTAGTGATATTTCAAAGCAAGAATGCTGTAATTCATTCTAAGAAATCTTGGGAAGACATAAAAAAACAAAAGCCAGTCATCTATTGTTTAGGAAAATATACATGTGATGTAATTAAAGAAAAAATTGGAATAGATGCGATCTACCCTAAAGATGAAAGCTCAAGCGAAAATTTAGCAAAGATTATTAGCAAAACAATACAACAGACAAATAATCATAGTAAAAAATATGTTATTTTTTCAGGCCTGGGCGGAAGAGAGATTATTGGTGAAATATTAAGGAAAAATAATCAATCAGTCTATGATTCAAATGTTTATAGCCGAAAGGAAGACAAAACTATTGAGATAACAGAAAATGATTTAGATAAAAACAGCACAAACTATATAATAGTATCCAGTAAGTTTGCATTAAAAGTATTTTTAAATAAAACATCTGGGTTTATAAAGAAGTATAAGGCGGTGTATATAATACCAAACAAAAGAGTGGTTGATAAAATTGATGATGCTACGAGCAGCATAATAATAAATAATTCAAACAAAGCATCATATTATATAGATGCAATATTAAGTCATGAGCAATAAGATTATTTTGGTAGGAAGCGGTTATTTAGGTAATTATATTATAAAAAATATTATAAAAAATAAATTACCCTATAAAATAATTGAGGTAGCCAGAACAAAAAAAAATAGGCCAGAGAGAATAGAATCAATGACAATGGATTTAGATAGCGGTAATTTAGGATTAGAGGGTTTTGAAAGTGGGCGAATAATATATATGGCTCCGCCAAGCACGACTTCTTTAAAAGATAACAGGGTCGAAAATTTCTTAAAAAATCTAGGGGCAGTAAAAATAAAACAATTTATTTATATAAGTACAAGCGGGGTTTATGGTAATTGTAATGGCAAAGAAGTTGATGAAACATATGAGGTTAATCCAAGCACAGACCGAGCAAAAAGACGGGTTAGCGCAGAATCACAATTAATTAATTATTGTAACCAAAAAAAAATAAGCTTAATAATTCTCCGTGTGCCGGGTATCTATGGAAAGGGAAGGTTGCCTGTCGACAGAATAAAGTCCGGCGAACCAATAATAAAAAAAGAAGAAAGTAGGGTCACAAACTTAATACATGTTGAAGATTTAGCTCGTTTAGTTATAGCTGGACTTAAGATAGATAATAGAGACTTGCATGAAATTATTAATGTAAGTGATGGAAATCCGGTTTTATCAACAGATTACTATGAGACATTGAGCAAGCTTCTGGGAATAAAAATTAATAACTATATAACCTACAGGGAAGCAAAGAATATTTATACGGAGAAAAGACTTTCTTTTTTAAATGAATCTAGGGTTTTAAATATTGATAAGATGAATTTAATCTTGCCCGGTTGCATTAAACATCAAAGCTTGGAAGGCGGAATAAAAGCAAGTTTAGAGCTATAATCCAAGCCATCTGACAAGGGGTTTCCATTCTTCTCGGTCTTGCGCGGTTGCAGATTCTCCCATTTCAAATATACCAAGCCCTGCTCTAGCTGATTTGATATAATTCATATTATCTCTGAATGCTGTAATATATTTCATGCCCCTTTCTTTAAGCAAGTAACTGTCAAGTTCTAAAAAAATATTTGAATAGGCGCGACAACGGTTGGCCACTAGCCCTACCTTAATTCTTTTTCTAATTACTGGACCCATAGAGCGTACGCGTTGGATGAATTCTCTAGCAGCCCGCATATCAATTGGAGATGGCATCACGGGCACAACCACCATGTCAGCTTTTTTTATATAATTATCAAGCCTTGCGCCATGAATGGCGGCAGGCACATCATAAATGACAACCCTGTTTTTACCTTTTTTAAGAGTTTTGTCGAATTGTTTAAAGCCATGAATTTTAGCTTTTGAAATAGGTCTTTCTCTAAGCCATTGCGTGCTTGACTCTTGAGGGTCTAAATCAATAAGGGTTGTATGATAGCCTTTTAAGGCACTATAGGCTGCTAGATTTACAGCTATAGTGGTCTTTCCAGAGCCGCCCTTTTGGTTAATTACCATAATAGATTTCATGGACTTCCTCCTGATTAATATGATAATAACAAAGACTTATGTCTACTGCTATAAAAAATTAAAAATCTAAAATAACTCTAACAGGGGCATGGTCAGAGGTACGCGGCTCAACTTTACACCATGATTTGTGGCGCGTCTCTTTATCAATTATCAGGTTTTTGCAAACACCTGATATTAACGGGGTTCCAAGTATGTGGTCAATTCTATAACCAACATTCTTATGAAAAGCTCCACCTCGATAGTCCCACCACGTAAATGTTTTGGCCGGATAGTCAAAACAAAGAAATAAATCATTAAGTCCTAAAGACAACAGATCATTAAATGCTTTTCTTTCATCAGGAGAACAAAGGATTTGATTTTTAGTTAGCTCTATATCAAAGACATCTTTGTCAGACGGAGCAATATTAAAATCACCTAAAATAATTAATTTTGCATTTGTTAAAAGACAGGTTTTAATATATTTTTTCAGGGCACGAAGCCATCTCATTTTAAACTCAAATTTTTCTGTTCCAACATTTTGGCCATTAACAACATAAAGATTAATAATCTTTAAATCTTTATATGTCGCTGCAATTGATCTTTGCTGGTTTTCTTTAGTGTTGACGGGATTAAGCTCAACATCATTAAGTTTTTTTTTAGAAATAATAGCAACACCATTATAAGTCGGTTGGCCGCAAGAGTATGAATAATATCCGGCCGCTTTTAGCTCTTCAGAAGGAAAGTTTTCATCGGTACATTTAGTTTCTTGGACAACTAAAACATCTGGCGAATATTCTACAAGATATTGAATAACTGCATGTATCCTGACTTTAATAGAGTTAATGTTCCATGTCACAACAATCATGACGAATTAAATATCAAGGTTTTTTACTGTCGCAGCCTTAGATTTTATGAATTGCTTGCGCATTTCAACGTCATCGCCCATTAACTCTTCGAAGGTTTGGTTGCCTTCGTCTAGAGGCAAAACTTTAAGTAGAGAGCGACTCTTAGGGTTCATTGTAGTTTCTTCTAGTTGATTAGGATTCATTTCCCCTAACCCCTTATATCGTTGCAGGGTTATGGTTTTTTTTGATGATCTAATTAAGTCGTCAAAACAGCTTGATAAAGATAAACCGTTAATAGCGCTCCCGTTTGAATCATTGTAGGAAAAATCTGACTTCCCGTATAAATTAAGCGCTAAGTTAGAAAGATCAATATATGAGTCAGAGCTAAAAAAATGTTTATGCAGGGGCTCCAAAGAAGTGATAACGCCATTTGCTTTTTTTGAAATTAAAACAGAATAAGACTTATCTTCGCTAACTTCTGGGTTAGGTTGAATATCAAAACTTATGTTTACGGGAGTATTCTCGTTTAAATGGTTTTGAAAAGACTTACACCATTTTTTTATTAATGCTTTGCTGCTTAAAACTTCAGATGTCATGGGCTCAAAAAAGGCCAAATGTTGCAACAAAAGTCGATCTCTTTTTGTAGAAAACTGGTCTAATACAGTTTTCATTTTTGAGTAGCTAGATAGCAACTTATAGCTCTCTTGTTGGCTCAGTTCAGACTTATTGGCAAAAATATTATAACTTGTTGAAATATCGTGATTTATAAAATCAGACAAGTCTTCATCGTCTTTCAAATACTTCTGTGTTTTACCTTTTTTAATTTTATACAAGGGTGGTTGAGCAATATAGATATTTCCATGTTCAAAAAGGGGCTTCATTTTTGTTTGGAAAAGGGTTAACAGCAATGTTCTAATATGAGCACCATCAACATCTGCGTCTGTCATTATAATAATTTTTCCATATCTAAGGTTTTTAATATCACACTCATCGTTGAATCCACAGCCGAGGGCTGTTATTAGAGAAGCAATTTCAGAGGACGATAAAACCTTGTGGTCTTGTGCGCGCTGAGTATTAAGGATTTTACCCTTGAGTGGCAAAATGGCTTGTGTTCTTCTGTCTCTGGCCTGTTTAGCTGATCCGCCAGCAGAGTCACCCTCAACAATAAAAAGCTCAGTTTTTGTAGGGTCTTTCTCTTGACAGTCAGCAAGCTTGCCCGGAAGATTGCCAATACTTAGAGGGTCTTTCCTTCTTATAAGCTCTTTTGCTTTTCTTGCTTCTTCTCGCGCTTTCGCTGCTTGATAAACTTTAGCAATGATTGGTTTAAGTTCTTTAGGGTTTTCTTCAAAAAATTCAAATATTTTTTTATTTAACGATGACTCGACAACCCCTTTAACTTCAGAAGAAACAAGCTTATCTTTTGTTTGAGAGGAAAACTTGGGGTCTGACATTTTTACAGAAATTATGGCGGTCAGCCCTTCCCTTGCATCCTCACCCGTTATTTCAAATTTATCTTTTTTATATCCAGGCTGTTTTTCTATCACTGTACGAACTGATTTAGTCAATGAAGCCTTGAATCCCGCGAGATGTGTTCCTCCGTCTCGTTGCGGGATATTGTTTGTAAAACACAAAACATCTTCTTGGTATGTGTTTGACCAAGCTAAAGCTATTTCAATGCTTATGTTTTTATTTTCAGTTTTAAAATAACTTGGTTCATCGTGAATTAACGTTTTCTTTTTAGTTATCTCTTTTATGTATTCAACAATACCGCCATCA
>JACKQG010004885.1_pt1 | contig 15241 bp, 9 predicted proteins | sample 8237621 | NCBI WGS metagenome assembly JACKQG01 (sample SAMN15677084, study PRJNA649215) | marine metagenome | biome: marine; feature: Black Sea; material: saline water; isolation source: suspended particulate matter (SPM) from the Black Sea western gyre | collected 2013-06-09/2013-06-10 | depth... | reverse complement strand
GCGCCGGCAAGGAACGCAATCGGATGACAAGGGCCGTTGCTTTGGCTGTACGTGAATTGGCAAAAACAAATCCTTCTTCTAATAATGCAAGACAGCTTTCTGAGGCCCGCGATCTGGCAGCCTTTATTGCCCTGGCACTTGAAGTCGTCGCGGAAACAATAGAGGTCTCGGTGGTGGCCTGGGAAAAACGGAATTATTGGGTCAAGGCCGATAAATTCAGGATGGAATGGCGCTGGGCAGGCAATCTGGCAAGAGAAATGCGCGAAGCCGTATTAAAGGACGACTGGGTGAATGTTGCCAAAATCGCGATGCAGGTAGCAGTGAAATTACAAAAGATCAAGATCTCAGATAAGCACCGCATGGGACGTCCCTGGGAGGGGAGCTGGGAGAGGTTGAATTAGAATCAAAAACTATCGGTGGGTAGAAACACCAGAGTAATGAATTTGATCTGCTGCAATGCAGGAACTGCCTCAGCCTCTTGAATCAATTTGGGTTCTGTCAGAACAACCTGGTTTGCGTCGCCATCCTTTTCCCGCCCAATAAAATAAAGGGTGCAGCGCGTTGTGCCGCGATGCCCAGCTTTCGCAATTGGGAGAGATCGCGGATCTGGCAAATCCTCCTGGCACCGACAATTCTATTCGCGGTCATTGGCCCGATCCCCGGGACCCGTAATAGCTGACGCGGGGAGGCCTCGTTTACTTCCACGGGATCATGCGTCAGATTGATCTCAGCCCAGGCCTCTTTCGGATCAGTGGGGAGGGGGAGGTTCCCTTCCCCGGCAAAAGGAAGTTCTTCGAGGTCGAAGCCATAGTCTCTCAGCAGAAAGGAGGCCTGATATAAGCGCAATTCGCGCAGGGCCGGCGTGGGGGATTTGTTTTCCATGGGTGTATCCGGAACCGGGTTAAAGGCCATAAAATAGGTCCGGGCCAGATGCAGATTGCTGTATAAGCGGGCCGTGGTGCTGAGCAGCTCCAGGTCACTTTCATCGGCACCGCCGGCGACAAATTGGGTCGTAGAGGAGGGCCAGCGTCCTCGCTGAGCGGAGGAGCTTTTTTCTTTTCCGTAGTCGAAGCGCCAGGGCTGGAGTGGCGGTCTTTCAGTTCGCCGAATTTCCTCCACCCAGCGCAGGGGACGCAATAACTCCTCCATGAAGACTTTTTTGGGAGCAAGTTGGGCCAATCTTTTGCTGTTTGGGGCTTCCAGGTTGACGGAGACCCGGTCAGCAAGCTGCATGCCGCGCAGGACCTGTCCCTTTTCTGCCCCGGGCATGATCTTCAGATGGATATAGCCACGGAAGCCCATTTTGTTCCGCAAGATCTCGGTCGTATCGAGGAGCTGCTCCTGGGTGCGGATGCCGCCCCCCGCTACCCCGGAACTGATAAAAAGGCCATCCACAAGATCTGCCCTGTGGAGCTGCATAAAAAGCTTTGCAAATTCTTCGGGTTTACAGGTTGCCCGTCGGAAATCTCTCCCGGCGCGGAAAGGACAATAGTAGCAATTCCGCTCACAGGCCGAAGTCAGCAGTGTTTTCAGGAGACGGGTCTTCCTTCCATTTGGCATCACCGCCGGATGGATGTGGAGATCGTCTTCCCGCAGACAGGGTTCGGCAGCAGATAGATTGACAGAATGTTCCGCATCCGCTTCAAAAGTCATTTGCGAACTGAGGTACTTGAGCCTGTTGATCGCTTCCATAGCTTACATTATAGAACATATATTCTAGGAAAGCAATGTCGCATTGGGGCAAATATCCTAATTATTCAGACAAAATCTACTTGATAAGATAATACTTTTCACAGGTCAATCCTATTAGACATTGTGCTGACTACTCAACTCGCCAATCAAGAGACTCATTCATGTGATGGGGTGGGGGAGTTAAGTTCCAGTGATCACTAAAATCGGTTTTCAGTTTTAACAAATAGTCTCCGCTAATAATTCGCCGTTCACTGATTATCGTAAACCGTCCACTGATCACTGGCAAGAGGGGGTTGACATTTGGATAAAAATCCTTATAATATGTTTATGCTTTTGATAAGTATTATTATAAGAAACATAAAGATGGTAAGCAATGACTGAGAATATTAGCATTTCTGCAGCAATTAACGGGTATATAAAGACTGTGCGTCTTGCACGCAGCGAGAACACTGCCCGCACCTACGCCAACGCGCTGGATTTCTTCAAACAGGTCTTGGATGTGCGCAACATCTCCCCCGATGAGGCCCCCATCGACGAGCTCAGCGAAGATGCGCTCGCCTGGACAATCACTGCGCTGAAAGTTTACGCCCCCACCACTGAGCGGCTCTATCTCGCCGCGCTGACGAATTTCTACACATACCTTGATGCGGAACGCCTTGCCGATGTAAATCTTTCCCGTGTGAAGCAAATCATAAAATTGCGGGCACGGCGCCCAGGGCAGCGTTTACCGCAATTTCCACGAGAAGATATCGAAAAAGTACTGAATTCTGTAGAAAGTTATGCGAAATACGAGATAAAAGACGAAAAGCTACGATTACGCGCATTAAGAGACCGTGCTTTTATCATAACTTTGGCTGATACGGGCCTCCGGGTCCATGAAGCCTGTGATCTGCGACGCGGAGATGTGGATTGGAACGAGGGACGTGCCATTATCATTGGTAAAGGCGACAAACAGGCTGTGATCCGCTTCTCAACCCGCTCGATGCGCGCGATGAAGGATTATCTGGCTGCACGACAAGCGCTGGATGGCGCCTCGGGACGCCCGCTCCCCTCCCTGCCCCTTTTTGCCCGTCATGATAAAGGTGCGGGGTTTAAGGTCAAGCCGATTTCCACTGCAACTGGAAGGAATATTGTCAACGAATCTGTGCGTCAAACCCTGGGGGAAGAGGCGGTTGGCAAGATAACCCCCCACTCCTTCAGACATTATTTTGTGACCACCGTTTTACGGGCCACTGGGAACCTGAAAATGGCCCAGGAGCTCGCCAGGCATAGCAATATCGCCGTAACGCAGCGCTACGCCCATCTCAGCGACGATGAGCTGGATCGCGGCTATTATGAAATTTTTGATAAATAATAAGCTCAATGATCCCCGAAACTTATCAAAAATTTAATAAAAACAAAATCCCCAGCCTTCGTAGCTGGGGATTTTGACTAAATCGCTAAAAATCAACCTGAATTCTAGTCTGCGGGCTCGTTAACCATGAATATTACGTTGATCTTTCCATTTTCTGAGATCAAATTCAGAGTCAGATAACCTTTATCCCCTTTCAGGAAGAAAAAGGTCGTGGTTTCAGGATCATTATAATCTCCATGCCAACCCATGCAGCGGTCGTCATCACGGCAGTTCCCGTCCTCATCAACATCCAATAGCCAATCATTTTTTGGCATCTCAGCGAGATAAAAATCACGCACGTGAATAAATTCTAAATTACTCCAGTAATTTAGAACGGAATCAGTAGAGTAAACCTGCTCCGCATCGCCAATTAATGGCAAGCCCGTATTCTCATCATAGCTTGTTTCTCCAACTGTGGCTGCCGGTTCGACTGATTCCTGAGCTGGTTCGGAAGGATCGGATTCCGTGATGACTGATTCTCCTGGAATATAGCGCGCAATCCCACCGCCGCTGCGTGTAAAACCTGCTCCAACCCAAACCACACCTGAACTGTCTACATAGACCGCATTGACATTATTTGCCGGCAGGCCATCGGCGGTTGTGAAGTGCTCCCAGGTTTCGCCGTCGCCATGATAAACGCCAGCATATGTGCCAACCCAGATCGAGCCATCCGGGCTGATCGCGATGCTGGAGACTGACTGAACTGATTCCCCCAAAATCCCGGAAATACTTTTGGGCTCCAGCAGCGTAACCACTTGCTCTCCATCATAGCGAGCCAACCCATTGGGCGTGCCCAGTAAGAGAGAATCGTCCCCATCTTTGACGATGACGGAAATATTATCACTTGGCAAGCCTGCAGAGGTTGAGTCAAGTACGACCTCAACGCTCCCGTTTTCGAAATTTGCGAGTCCGTCGACTGTGCCAATCCAAATCGTATCACCATCGGCATATAGGGAGCGGACGACTTTGTTGGGCAAACCGTCTGCATCAGTCAGGAGTGCGCCGCCCATAATGAGCAAGCCTTCGCTTGTGCCAATATATGGGGTTCCATCTTTGTCGAAAGCAATCGCATTGACGCTGCCAATAATCCCCTCCTCCTCTCCATAACGGGACCAGGTTGACCCATCAAAGGAACTCGCTCGTTTTGAATCGTGGGCAAACCACACCTTACTGGATGGGTCAACATACACACCTTGGGCCCATCTGGATGGAGGTCCGCCATCTCCGGCAGGGAAAGTTTCCCAGGAGGCCTCGACGTTCCCTGGTTCAAATCGCTGGATACCGAGATCTGTCGCCACCCATAACTTGCCATCGTTACTTTCGGCAAAATCCTCAACAAAATTACCAACCAACTGGTCTTCCTGCAGGAGCAAATTACGCCACTTACTCCCATCATATGCCCAAATACCGCCACCATAGGTGGAGAAATATACATCCTCGTCTGCGCCGGTAGCCATGTCCGTCAAATAATAGTCACGGTTTCCATCATGGGTGCTAAGACAGCTTTCTTGAGCAGGATCAAATTGGCATAGTTTATTGCTGCTGCTTGCAACCCAAACAGAACCATCTGATGCGAGGGATACAGCACTCAGCCTCCCAGCGGGAAAACCATCAACGTTATCATTATTGAACTGACTCATTTTTCCTTGCTGGAAGCGAAGCAAGCCGCCATCAGAGCCAACCCAGACCGTTTCATCGGATGCGGTTGCGATGGCCTCCGCGCTTTCATCAGGCATACCAGTACCCTCATTGTACATCTGGATTCCATCTGCGCTGACCACAGAGATACCCTTGTAGCCCACCGCCCATATGTCTGTTCCAACTGCGGTTATCCCATCCACACTGTTCCAGGCCAGGCCATCATCCTCCAGATAGCGCTGCCAGCCGCCGCTAGCGATATCCAGAATGCCCAAACCACGATATCCGACAAGCAAACGACCGTTTTCTTCGTCACAAAATAACTCGTCTATCTTTGAATTGGCGACATGGCTGTCTTCCGGGGTGATCGGGGTGGCATCCCATGTACCGGAAGAAATATCGTACCGACTCAAACCAGTTTCGGTGGCAACCACCACGGTTGGATTTGGCATCGAGCAGATAACCACATCGTAGGCGCTGAGATGCCCAAGGCCATCCAGGGGTGTATATTTGGCAGGCTGATCGTTGTTCAAATCCCAGGCGACCACACCACCTTCTGTAGCGGCCCAGAGTACGCTATCATGCACAGCGATCCCGTTGACGAAATTAGCATTGGAGAAGATACGCCAACCGGGTTCGTAGCCGGGTTCGTATTCCTTGGACGAGCTTGCCTCCTGCTCTGACGGGGTCTCAGGACCCGATGAATCATCTTTGCCACCACTAAACAAGCTGCAGGAAAGACTGACGAGAATTAATCCGATCAAGACAATAATAATGTGACGATTTGCTTTCATTTTTTCTCCTTTGGTGTTTTTAATATATTTTGACGTTTAGACAATTGAATAATTGCTCCCCAGCCCTGAAGCAGGACCGTAGAGCATTTTCATAGGTATTTAATATGCATTACACATACACAGACCAATATCCCAAAATAAACCTGGGCCACAGGCTTGAGGGGCACAACTGCCTCCTCCGCCGCCGCCGCTGCTTCCGCCAGAGCTTCCCCCGCCTCCACTGCTGTCACTCCCCAAGGCGCCACTATTTTTGACGATATTTACATCCTCATCCGAAACGATGGGCTGATCGCAGCCATCCAAAAATACTTCAAGCGATTGGACAGTATTCATATAATTACTTGGTAATATGAAGCTGCAATATAGCCGGCCCTTATATCCAAGATAATCACAACTCTTTGCGGTGATCTCTCCCAGCGTAGCGCTGTATTCCCAGGGGCCTTCAACGCCCGGAATATCAATTTCCAGACCAGGTACGCCACCGGGGAACGAGACATACAGGGTTGGGGCCGCTGATTGAGGGATAACATCAAGCAAAGTCAGAGAATTCTCCAGATTGTCAAATATAGAGCAGCGATCTCCGCCAGGTTCCGGATCGGAACTGCCTCCAGGGCTGGCTGCTCCGCTTCCGCCGCCGCCATTTTCCCCTGGCGGATCCTCATTCAATTCCGGGACGACCCACTCCACGGGGGCTGTATTGAGCTGAACCGGACCACCATTGGAGCAGGCTGAAGCAGCCGTATCGATCGACTGTTCCACCAGTCCGAATCTGTTTGCATAATCAATCGCAGTCTGGCAATTTGCGCTCCAGGAAACATCCAGGGTGGCTTCCATCATCCCGATCCAGGCCATAAAGTCCAGATAATCTTCGACCGTGTACATCGGATATCCGCTGTAGCCCAATTCCTCAGCGCAGGCGGCTACATCTCCCACAGGCGTATCTCCAAATGCTTCAACACCTTCGCAATACAGGGTGGTTCCAATGTCAACTCCTGTCAGACTGGAAAGCGTGTCTGATACCGCTTCATAGGCCTCGCAGTCGGGTACTTCATTACTACCCACCCAGGCTTCTGCCTCTGCATATGATTGGGGGTCGTTACAACCATTCAAGGCAGCAAACGCCCCCTGAAAGGTTCCTTCAGCGACAGCCTGACCTGAGCTCTGATAAAGAGGGGATTCATACTGATCGCTGTCACACCACTGGACCACCATCCGACAGGGATCAGGCATGGCCGGATTGCTAACAAAACCGTAGGCTTCGATGATCTTATCGTACATGTAATCGTTATCCATATAAGGGCGAATTTCGTCTGGCGTATACCCAAAGCCCATCGCCTCGGCACAGTAGGCCATTGGAGATCCAATGTAGGCAAACTCATTGCCAATGCTGCCCGAACTTCCTACCGCAAAGTAGGTGTGATCTTTTGCATGATCGATATAATCCAGGCAGGCTTGTGGGGGCATTTCTGTGGGAAGCGGGGGCGGCTCACTCTCCCCTCCAAATTGATCCCAATAATTCTCGGTGCCGGTTAAGGATTCCGAAATAAACGCACAACTATCCATTGCCGCACCCGGATCGTCATCGCCAAGGGAAAATGTAAGACAGGCTGTATAAATAGCCGTACTTAGAAGGCCACCAAAGGTATTATCCCAAAGGGATTCAATACCGCTCAAAAGCTCCCACTCACCATCGAAATCACCAGTGAATATACTCAAAACATCGTCAAAGGTCTCAACTATGCCACTGAAAAAATCGTGTAACGCTCCCATGACACCGCCTGGACCATCATTGGTAGATCGCCGAGGATCCATTGCCCACATCAAATCGAATAAGGTTCGCGATTCAAAAAGATCGTCAATGCCATCTGCCTCAGGATATCCCAATGCTGCTGCGCAAGCATTCGCCTTCTCATATAAGGCTTCCTGTTGGGTTGGATTAAGCGATCCGGGGCTTCCGGACCACCCCTGGGGTGCATTGTAATAGTCCATCAGATTTTGCCAGGCTTCCTCTGGGTTGGCTTCGAAACCATCCTGGAGATTATCAAAAAATCCGCTCTCTTCTTCGGTCTCAGGCAATAAAGCTGCAATAGCCGGCTCACAGGCCTCGGGTAAACCATCTGTTCCTACATTCTGGATGCAGCAGCCGATCACGCCCCAGGCTTCAAAGGGATTGTCGACCTCACCCAATCCCAGAGCTTCGGCAGCTTCATTCAGTTCGTCAAAATCTATAACCAGGTTACCGGCAGTCGCTTCGGACAGGGCTTTTTTGACATTTCCCGTCAAGGAAAAACCCGCCGACGTATAAATAAAATCCGTTACTACGGGAGTGTCCATTGCAAGGATCGGTCCACTGCAAAAGATCTTGCTGGCCTCTGAGCCATTTAACTCACATTCGAAGGTCAGTTTTTCTTCGCCAGTATCGATATTGGCTGTATAGGTTCCCGGGGGTAGCGCTGTCCCGCCCGTCCCGAAGGTGATTAAACCCGTTCCATCTGCCAGGGCAATTGAATCTATAAATTCCAGATCGATCTCCGGGGATTCAGCAAATTTCACACCGGAGAAGAATACCTCTTCATCGAAGACGACAGGGTTGACTTGATTACCGGATCCATTTTCAGAGGACTGGGCGTTTGTCGCTTCACTACCATCCTGATTAGATGTCTCGGTCTGATCTCCATCTGGATTGACAATCTCCCATACCCTGGCTCGATAGCCAAAGACACAGGAAAAAATTAACAGAAATATTAGCAGAAGCAAGAGCCATTTTTTCTTTACATTTTTCTTTTCATTTGTGTTTTCTGACATTTGACCATCCTTTGATTTTCAATTAAGATTCTTTTCCCTAGAAAGAATTATTGCTTACAAGCAGAAAAATCAAGGATAATGAGCAAAAACAAGCATCCTCTCATCCCTCCACCATAAACAATATCTTGGAGTATTTACCAGGTTAAATGCCCTAACCTGACACAGCAACCGCTACCACGTTCATGAGAATTTGATGAAGAGGGATTGAGAATCCTGTTTTGAGATATTCCCCTCCCCCACAGGACAGTATGTAATATTTACCTTTAGAGAAGATATTCCCAGTTCTCAAAAATCCTTCCTCAACGTTACTGGCATAACAATGTCGATTGCGATTGCTTCTCTACCGATAAAATATTCCTGTGCATTTTACCGCGGGAATCCGACAATCCAAAGGAAATTACGCTTGTTTCGCTTCAATTAGTTCTTATGGGGGAATAGTGAATTAATTTACTTGAGATAATGGTTACGCGCAAATTTACATCTTCAAATATTAATCACTAAGATCGATCTCATTAAATAAAAAATCGGAGGACAGTCGTTTATCTCCGACCATTCTCCGATATATATAGACCAGGGCGCTACACCCCTACTTTTTTGAGAGACTCTCCTGGAGAGCAAGGTTTAATTTTTTCTTGCCCACTTCTTTTTCGACTCCCAGGACGATAACCATTTCCCGTACAAATTGTTTGCTCAACTCCGTAAGATACCGATCGCTAAAGGCGCTCATTCTCTTTTGGTCGTCATGTCGGCGAGCGAATAAATCCCTGATAAGCTCTCCATTGGATTCAAGGGTCGCATCCGCTAATCTGGCCGCAACTTCCCTGTCATTTTCTTTATAATCTTTGGGTAAATCCTGTGGGGGTTTTCGGATTAGATTCATTACTTTCCGGAGGATATAAAGGGACGCCACAGAGCGAACATAATCTGGAATTGGGTTTGTCGGCAACCAATATTCACCCCCAGTAATTTCGACCCGAAAATAGTCCTGGGCATCTCCACCAATTGATTTCTTTTCAATCCCTCTGATCTGGCCAACGCCGTGCTGTTTATGGACAATCCAATCCCCTTCGTGGAGCGTATCTTTTGCCATTGAATTTCCTTTCACCCCTTTTATTTAATCTGCGTATAAATACAAATTACACACTGCCGCAGCGACTTCAACATCGGAAGCACCAACATAAGGAGCAAATTTGAAATTTGGGAAAATGATGGATGCTGAACTTCACTCTAGCTGCCTGAAGGAAGGTCAACCGTAATACCTTTTTTCATCAGGGAAAACTATCAATTCCTTGCTGGCTGCTAATATGCCTATTATAGCACATTGGTTTCTTCTTAAAAACACCTTGACACTCCCCCACCCCGATGATAAACTACCTTTCGTCTGTTCACAGACAATCTTATTGAAAGGATCGCGCTCAAAATGATTATCCAAAAAACCTTCATCCCCGCAAATGTTTTTTTACCTCCTCGGAGTGCGCCTGTTCCTTCTTAGGAATACCCCCCTTTCTTAGTTGCCTAATTGGCCACGGTGCGCTCCGCATCGTGGCTTTTTATTTACCCCTGCTCAATCTTACCCCAGATCCAAGGAAAACCAAATGAACGAAACTCTTACATTCGATTTCCGCCAGGCAATCTCAAAGAACCGCTTAAAAGGGCTATGGCGAATGATGGTCGATTATCGCTGGCCCTATGTTGGAGCGACGATCTCACTGGCGATTTCAGCATTATCGAAAACACTCACCTATTTTCTCCTGCGCTATTTCGCGGATGTGCTGACTGGCGATTCAGCAGCCATCAACAATAATTATCCGCGGACATTTGCTTTGGTCGCATTGGGATTTGTTGGTTTATCCGTCTTTCAAGGCGCTTTCTCATTCATATCTGGCCGGCTGGCGGCATTTACCGCCGAAGGGATCGCCCGTCGTTTACGCGATTTCCTTTTCGATCATATCCAGCGGCTGAGCTTTTCCTATCACGGTAGCACCCCCATTGGCGACCTGATCGAACGGGTTACCTCCGATGTGGATGCGGTCCGCCGATTTTTCAATGAGCAGGCCATCGGCGTAGGCCGCATCGTCCTGATTTTCTTTATCAATTTCGCCGCCCTGCTTAGTCTTAATGCACGTCTGGCATGGATATCCGTGGTTACGATCCCCCTCATGCTGTATATCTCGATCTGGTTCTTTAAACGCGTTACAAAGCGTTATGAAAAATATCAGGAGCAGGCGACGGTCTTATCGACCACCCTTCAGGAGAATCTGACGGGGGTTCGCGTTGTCAAGGCCTTCGCCCGCCAAAAGCACGAAAAGGATAAATTTGAAGGCGATAATTGGGAAAAATTTCTGCGTGGTCGCCATCTGCTGATGATGCACTCGTTATTCTGGCCCATCTCCGATTTGGTTCTCGGCGGCCAAATGCTTTTTGGTTTCGTCTATGCCGCCATGATGGCGATCAATGGCGAGATCACGGTTGGAACATATGTCGCCTATGTTGGCTTGGTCGTCTGGTTGATTTGGCCGATTCGCAATTTAGGGCGTTTGATCGTGCAAACTTCTACGGGCCTGGTCTCTTATGGCCGTCTGATGGAAATAGCAAAACAGGATCGCGAACCACTGACCGAAGGGAAATTTCATCCCAACGGATCTGTGCGTGGCGAGATCGTTTTTGATGATGTCTCATTTGTTTATGACGACGAAAAATCGGATGGGACGCCCGTGATCAAAAACATTTCCTTCCGTTGCGAGCCCGGGCAAGCTATCGCGCTGCTTGGCTCGACCGGCTCTGGGAAAACCTCGCTGGTCAACCTGCTTCCGCGCTTTTACGACTACACCAGTGGCTCTCTCCGTCTCGATGGAGTCGAGCTCAGGGATTACCCTCGAAAATATATGCGTGCGCAAACGGGCATTGTGGAGCAGGAGCCCTTCCTCTTCTCCCGCTCGATCCGCGAGAATATTACCTATGGGGTGGGTCGCAAGGTAAACCAGGAGGAAATTGAAGAAGCTGCTCGTGCGGCAGCCGTCCATGAGGTCATCCTGACCTTTCCCGATGGCTACGATACCCTTGTTGGCGAAAAGGGTGTCACCCTCTCCGGCGGACAGAAACAGCGCGTGGCAATTGCCCGCACCCTGCTGAAAAATCCGCATATCCTGATCCTGGATGATTCAACATCCTCTGTGGACACTGAAACGGAAGCGGAGATTCGGACTGCGCTAAATAATCTAATGGAAAATCGGACCACCTTTATTATTGCCCATCGCATTCAGTCTGTCATGGTCGCTGATCTGATCCTGGTAATGGATCAGGGAGAAATTGTTCAAGCCGGTGTACACGAAGAATTACTGGCCGAAAAAGATGGGATGTATCGTGAAATTTACGAGATTCAAACCCGAATTGATGAAGAATTGGAGAAAGAAATTCAGAAATCGGATGTTGGAGTAAATCATGCCTGAAGATAATATCGAACTCGAAGAAGAAGAATATTCCAGTCAGCTCACCCTGCCTGTGTTAAAGCGCATCATTGCGCTTGTAATACCCCATAAATACTGGGCATTAGGATTTTTTGTCGCTATCGCCATTGTCTCTGTATTGGACGGCGTCCTTACCTATATCAATAAAAATATCATTGATCAAGGAATTGCGGTTGGCGACGTGGATCGATTGATGGAGCTGGCTGCGATATTTGGCGGCTTTATCGTTGTGCAGTCAATCATGGTCTTTATATTTGTTTATTTAGCCGGCGTACTCGGAGAACGAATTCAGTTTGATCTCCGAAAGCAGATGTTTGACCATTTGCAAAGCCTGTCGCTTGCCTACTATAGCCAGACCTCGGTTGGACGACTGATGTCCCGTGTTACCTCGGATTCTGGGCGGGTGGCAGACCTGATGACATGGGGTTTGCTCGATGTTACCTGGGCCATTACAAATATCACCACCTCTGTCATATTCATGACCATAATCAACTGGCGTTTGGCATTGATTGTATTTGCAATCATTCCTGTGCTGGTGATCGTCGGAATTAAATTCCGCCAACGAATCCTGGTCGAGTTCCGTGCATCACGGCGTGCCAACTCCAAAATTACGGGTGCATATAACGAAAATATCAGCGGTGTGCGTGTGGTCAAGGCGCTTGGCCGTGAAGATGAAAACCTGTCCGAATTCCAATTACTAACAGGAGATATGTACAGGGCTTCCTACAAGGCCGCCTGGCTTTCGGCGCTCTTCCTTCCCATTGTTCAAATTATCGCTGCTGTCGCGCTGGGTTCCATTGTCTGGTATGGCGGCATTCAGAGCCAGGCAGGACTCCTCACCATAGGCGGCATCCATGCCTTTGTTTCTTATCTGACTTTTATGCTCTGGCCGATCCAGGATATTGCCCGGGTATACGCAGAGATGCAACACTCTATCGCCTCGGCTGAGCGAATATTCAAATTAGTAGATACACAGCCGGATGTCCATAACCTCCCAGGCGCAATTGACGCGGAAACCCTGCTGGGTGAGATCGAGTTTGACCATGTGGATTTCTATTACGAGGAGCGCAAGCCTGTCCTGACAGATTTCTCACTCAAGGTAAAACCCGGCGAGATGATTGCTCTCGTTGGCCCAACAGGTGGAGGGAAATCAACGATAGTGAACTTGCTCTGTCGCTTTTACGAACCAAAGAACGGGCGCGTGCTCATCAATGGACGTGATTACACAGAATATACACTTGAGAGTATCCACGAGCGGGTTGGGATTGTCCTGCAAACCCCTCACCTCTTCTCTGGCACTATCCGTGAGAATATTCGCTACGGACGCCTCGGTGCAACAGATGAATCGATTGAAGAAGCAGCCAATATGGCAGGAGCGCACGACTTCATCACCTCCCTGGCGAAGGGCTATGAAGAGAATGTCGGTGAGGGCGGGAATCTTTTGTCCACAGGTCAGAAGCAATTGATCAGCCTCGCCCGTGCCGTCCTGTCCAAGCCGGAATTATTTATCATGGATGAGGCCACCTCCAGCGTAGATACTTTGACCGAGGCGCTCATTCAGCAAGGGATGAAAAATTTGATGTCGGGGCGAACCAGCTTCATTGTCGCCCATCGCCTTTCCACGATACGCCGCGCAGACCGAATTCTGGTTATTGAAGACGGGAAAATCGCAGAAACGGGAACCCACGCGGAATTGCTCCGCCAGCGGGGTCATTATTACCGCCTGTACACACAGCAGTTCCGCCAGGAGTTGGAGCAACAATACGGCGTTGCTGATGGAGGCAAAGAGAAAAAGGATGCCCCAGAGCCTATGGCTGCGGATTAGCTAAAAAGAGACGAGTTCAATAATACGTATAGGACTTACGTATTTTTATAGTCCTAGTCCCAATGCTCTGCGTTGGGATAATGTAGACAAGCAACAACGCAGAGCGTTGCAGCGAGAAAAATGGAATTTTGCGTAAGTCCTGACGTAGACAGGCACCTTGCTAGACCAGATGTCTGTTTTCTTTTTTAACTTTTCCATATGGGATTGTTTGAGACAATCTGATCATCAAAGATCTTTTGGGATACCCCAAAATTTGGGCGGGAAATTAACGAAAGGCCTCTTTTAATAATGCCTTTATGCAGATTGGCAAGCCTTTCTGGAGGATGGACTATATATTTTTTGACACATCTCATCATGCCCAATTACAGTTCTGCAAGGTTGCTGTTATGTTCCTAAGAAAAAGCATAGGTAAAATAGATGCAAATGTATGGAGGTTCTTCTCATGGCAGAAAAAACTGGAAAAGTTTTATACGTTGAAGATAATTTTGAGAACAGGGTTCTAATACGCCGTGTTCTCGAGGCTGAAGGCTACCAAATGTTTGAAGCTAGTACCGAGGATGAAGCTTTTAGACAGATTGGAGATCATCACCCAGACATAATTTTAATGGATATCAATATGCCCGACATGGACGGGTATACCTTGACTGCGAAGATCAAAGCAAAGCCAGAGTACAAAGGAATCCCAGTGATTGCAGTAACGGCAAATGTTATGCGCGGAGATAAGGAGCGGTCGCTGGGAGCCGGTTGTGATGGATATATACAAAAACCAATAGATGTTGATATTTTGACCGAACAGATTGAAAGATATCGGCTAAAAAAAGATAATCTATAGTCAGGAAAAAACACTCCAAAACAATTTTTCTAGGATAATTATGAATCAAATTACTGAACCCACTGGCAAATCCCCAGCACTGAAAGATGTAACAGTACTGGTTGTCGAGGACAATGTTTCCAATTTTGTTTTAATCGCTCGAATGCTGGGATACCTTGGCATACATTGTGAGTGGAAAACATCTGGATATGAGGTGGTAGAGTATGCTGATACACTTCATCGCCTCGATCTGATCTTGATGGATATTCGCTTACCATACGAAGACGGCTATGGCGCACTCAAAAAAATCCGCAATTCTGAGCGTTTGAAATCAACTCCGATTGTTGCGGTTACTGCTGAAGCCAGCCCCGAGCAGATCAAGAAAGCTCGGGCCGCAGGATTTAATGGATTCCTCGGAAAACCCCTTGATCCAGACCGATTCCCGGAACAAATTCGTCGCATATTGGCCGGGGATTCTGTTTGGGAGCTTCAATAAAAATACAACTATGATTGATCAAATCCCCCAGGAAACAACCCCACCTTTAACAAAACCAGAATTCAAAAGCCGGCTGGCCCGCTCAATGGTCCTGGCTTTACTCACATTTACAGTTATTCCAATTTCGATTATGGGACTGGTTGGTTTTTTGCGCGCACGAAATTTGCTTCAAGATCAGGTTTCATTACAAATCCACAGCATTGTGGACGGCCAGGCAGATACATTCGATCAGTCCATGAATACCAAAGAAATCCGATTGGCACGCATCGGTCGTCGCCCTGGCTTTCAGGAAGCAGCAGAAAATCTTATAAGAAACGATT
>JACKQG010004884.1_pt1 | contig 15242 bp, 12 predicted proteins | sample 8237621 | NCBI WGS metagenome assembly JACKQG01 (sample SAMN15677084, study PRJNA649215) | marine metagenome | biome: marine; feature: Black Sea; material: saline water; isolation source: suspended particulate matter (SPM) from the Black Sea western gyre | collected 2013-06-09/2013-06-10 | depth... | reverse complement strand
GCTCAACTTTCATCCTGTTTTGGCCTTTCAGCGTTAGAGTTTTTTCGCGGGAGTCATCTAATAGATATCAAAAGACTCGTGGAGACGTTATCTCAATTTGAGAAGGTTTCTTCATAGAGATAGCACATTCTAGATGGTAAAATTTCCGTTGATATCGGGTAGGATTAGCATTATTTATTTTTGACCCTAAAAAAGATAAGCGAAAATACCGAAGGGTATCTTATGCCCAATAGTAACATTCTACTTATAGTTTCTGAGGAACAGACAGGTGATCTTCTCAAGCGAGGTGTTTTACAGCCGGCAGGTTATCAGGTTACACAAGTGGGAGAGCCCACCGCGGCAAAATCGATCATTCGGTCTTCGCCCGTCGATTGTATTATCTTAGAGAGCGGAGTTGGGGGAGAAGATTTTAAATTTGTTTATGATCTTTTAGCAACCTTCCCAGCAACACCTTTGATATTGATTGGCCCTGAGAAAGATACAGATCAATATGTGAAATTATTGAGACGAGGTTTGTTGGACTTTCTCACGCCGCCACTGAAACCAGATGCTGTCTTGGAGTCAGTTCAGCAGGGTGTTGATCAAAGTGCCCGTTTGATTTCTTGGGCTAAGGATCAATACCGACGCGATACGGATTTTTTACGGCAGAGGGTCAATGTTCTCGAAACCTTGGGAAATGTTGGTCGTTCAGTTACTGCATCGCTTGATTTAGATGAAGTATTGAAGTCGGTTGTAGATGCAGCTGTGGAAATAACAGGGGCTGAAGAAGGTAGTCTTCTTATTCTAGATGAATCCAGTGGGGAATTGACGATGAGAGCATCGCTCAATTTCAAAGACGAGTTTGTGAAGACATTTCGTTTGCCGATTAGCGATACATTGGCTGGGGAAGTAGTTCGTACAGGCAAACCGGTTTTACTTGATGAGAAATCGCCTCAGAAAATTAAAACTTCATATCTAGTAAAAACACTCATTTATGTGCCGCTCAAGATCCAAGATAAAGTTCTCGGAGTTTTGGGGGTAGATAATCGGGAAAGCGAACGTCCATTTCAACCGCAGCATATTTCGCTGGTAGCCGCTTTGGCAGATTATGCTGCTATTGCTATTGAAAATGCGCGTTTGTTTGAGAATACGGAAATCGCGCGTCACAAACTTGAAGCCATCTTGACTAGGATTGAAGATGGGGTGATTGTTGTCGATCCCGATGGAAAGGTGATCCTTGTCAATCGGGTTGCGCGCACTCTTTTTGGTATAGACGATGATGAAATGTTCATGAAGCCTGTTGAAGAAGTATTCAACCATGAACAACTGATAGATTTACTCACAAACGGGCATGAAACCTTTCCTTTCCGTTGTGAACTTGAATTAGATGAAGATAAGGTTATCAATGCGCAGTTGAACTTTGTGCCGGATGTCGGGTTGACTATCACAATGCATGATGTGACCTATTTCAAAGAGCTAGATCGAATAAAAAGTGAATTTGTTAGCACAGTTTCTCACGATTTAAGGTCACCACTGACAGCAATTCTAGGGTATGTTGAGTTGCTGGAACGGGTGGGCCCGGTGAATGATAAGCAACGATCATTCATTCAACGCGTACAAGTGAGCGTACGTAATATTACTGAATTGATAAACGATCTATTAGATTTGGGCCGCATCGAATCTGGGTTTGATGAAAGCAAGGTTTCTCTATCGATTACTAATGTGGTGATGTATTCTATCGAAAGTCTGAAAGATCGAATTCTTGATAGTGATGTCAAATTAGCTTTAGATGTTCCTAAAGATTTACCTCAAATTATTGGCGATTCTGTTCGTTTACGTCAGGTAGTTGATAACCTGTTGGGGAATGCGCTCCGTTATACCCCAAAGGGAGGCAAAATCGAAGTTGAACTGAGAGAAGAGAATGAGCAAATTATTTTCCAGGTATGTGATAATGGTGTGGGGATTCCAGCAGCAGACCGCCCCCACATATTTGAGAAGTTCTATCGCGCAAGCAATGTTGTAGAGAATATTTCAGGAAGCGGATTAGGACTGGCGATTGTGAAAACGATTGTAGAAAACCATAACGGCCGAATTTGGGTTGATTCGACTGAAGGGGAGGGTTCTGTATTTACGATTGTTTTGCCAATAGAAAAAAACCAAGAGTAACGTTCTTTCTTACTTAATCATTTGAAGATTCAGCCCAATATATCGCTGACTGAATCTTTTTCGTTTAATTTTGATATTAAAGGGTAAGTCTCCATGGAGTGGTGAGGGTACTCAATGGAGACTTCGCCAAAGGAGGAAACAGCGATGAATGAAGGGATTTCTCCCCATTCCGCTGAAAATAATAACAGAATTGGGGTGGAATGTTGATGGTCAAAGATCACCGATGGCAGGTGATGATGCTCCCTTAGGGGTATGACAATTGTTGTCAGCAATCCTGATGGAGCTAACCCCCTTATAGATGCGTTTTCAGTCTGTTACCAGCGCCGATTACCCTGTCGAATACTCTCAATTAAACCAGGCTGATCAGGTGATTTTTGTTTCCCCCCTTGCAAGGCACCGATGCGGGTATCTAATTCGGTGCTGAGCTTCATCCAATCTTTTACGATCAATACGAAACCCGTGGCTTTGGGGAGGAAGAATTGGGGTGGAAAAAAAAGGCGTAAAGCGAATGGTGAAAGCGGGTAGCCTTTTAACTCGACTGCCAATGCTGTATATCCGTAGAGCGGGCTTAAAAACCGTATTGTTGCCCATTTTTGTTGGTTGGGCGGGAATATTTGAACCAGGTCAACAGGTCTGATGGTGCGCATTCTACGGTAAGAAACATTGAGCTTCATAAATGGTGTCGCGATTTGAAAGTGGGTTGCCTGGGGTTGGACATAACTCATATTTCGAGCGAACCTAGCGAATACTCCTATCAGCAGGCAAATTACTGCCCCAGCCAATACCCAGAGGTTATTCGCGTTTTGGATAAGAGCCATTTCACTTCCTGATTGCCACCATACCAATCCCAATAGAATACCGAGTAACAATGTGGACTTCCACAATCGATTCCACGAACGTTGGTATAAGAGAAGGATGTGCCGGTTGCCAGGGTTTCGTTTGGCCATAGAATAGTTTATGTTGGTACTTATTGCGATTTTGCAGATGTTGGAAGTGTGAACCAGAAAGTACTACCTTTATCAAGTTTACTATTAAACCCTATTTCACCTCCCATAATGTCGATCAACCTCCGCGTCACACTCAATCCTAACCCCCAACCTGATTGCTCCCGTACTACCGCAGACTCGGAACGGAAAAACTGGGTAAAGAGTTTGGTTTGTTCCTCCTTGCTAATACCAATGCCAGTGTCAGTCACTTCTACACAGATTTGTCCATTATTCGGATAAGCCCGAATGGAGATCTCACCGCCCTCTGGGGTATATTTCCAAGCGTTGCTGACAAGATTGGTCAGCACCTGTACCACTCTGCTTGGATCGGCATAGGCTTCCAAGGGTTTGTTAGGAAGATCGGTAAGTAAATTTTGCGATTTCTCTTCGAGTTTGTGCCGTAGACTGCTCAAAGTTTCAAGCACCTGGGTCTGCACAGTGATGATTTCGGGTTTGAGATTTATATTGCCGCGTTCGATCCTGGAGATATCGGAAAGATCTGAAATCAAATCGGCCATGCGGCCGACATTGTTGCCAATGACATCGAGAAATTCATTTTGCTGATCTGTGGTTTCGCCGACAATTCCCTGGCGGATCAGATCTGTATAGCCCTTGATTGAAGTTAATGGAATGCGCAGTTCATGGGTGACAATCGAAACGAATTGAGATTTTGCTTCGTTGGCAAACTCAATGGCTGCGTAGAGACGCGCATTCTCAACAGCTGCTGCCGCGCGCGCCGCCAATCGCTCGAGGAATTGTTGATCGGAAGCTGAAATTGTCTCAGGATGGGATACGATGATCGCACCGATGGTTTTGCCTGTGTGCGAGAAGGGCGCTATGAAATAGCTGGGGGTGTCGTCTTTAGCTGGGAAAAGCTTGGGAGCAGTATCCAGTGAAATTCCGGCAATCACCCAATCGTCAAGTTCAGCAGCATCCCCTTCTTGAGATGCTGAAACTAAATTGGTAACCGAATCCTCATCATTGCAAAGAACAACCCATCCCTCGGCCGCTTTGGTTCCTTTGAGTGCCCACTGTCGTGTGATCAACAAGACATGATCCAAATCTAATTGAGCATTCAATTCCTGATCGATTAGGCTGAGTGTTTCCAACTCTGTGACACGCGCTCCAAGCGCTTGATCGGTGCGGGTATAGAGTTGGGCATTTTCAATCGCAACGGCTGCTTGAGTAGCGAATGTGTTCAGAAGATCCAAATCATCTTGGGTGAAAATTCCAGATCGAGCGCGATTATCTACATAGATTGCGCCAATGATTTGTCTGCGTGCACGTAGTGGCGCGCACATGATGGAGCGTAGTGCGTTAATGATTACTGATTCTTGATCTGAAAACCGGGGATCATCTTGCGCATCGGTGGTTACTACACCACTCCCGCTCTCAATGACCGAACGGATCACCGTGCGGCTGACGTTCATATCTTCGCGCTGCAAATTTTCTTGCTGGATATTTCTGGCAGCAACTAAATTCAGATTAGATGAGTCCTTGTCGACCAACGTGAGGAACCCGCGCTCTGCATTCGTCAGTTGAATGACCGCATCCATCACTTGAGTGAGCACATCATCAAGGTTGAGCGAAACTCCTAAACTCTGGGAAACACGATAGAGCGCTGCCAGCCGACCCTGTCCCGCGTCTTGTTCGATTGATCTTTTGAATTGACTCAGGCGACTTTTGGCATTGTGTATTGCCCCACGCGTGTCGATTGGGAGGGTTTGTTTTTCGAGGCTATTTAGCGCTTGCTCGAGTTCGTTTAGGGTATTGATTTGCTGTTCTTTCTTCATTGGGTGCCGATCACTACTGAAAATTACCGATATATGAATTATACAGCATATAGCGTTTACTTATTCTGTTAGCTCTGTATCAACTTCTTGAGCACAACGCACAAAATCAAGCACCACTGGAACATTGCGCATCATGTAGGTCATACTGCCCTTCACTCGCAGTTTGCGGGTGATCATAGCTTGCATGGGGTCAAGATCTCCTGTGATGATGCGAGTGAAGTTGTTATATGGTGCACTGAGTACAAAAGCTGGGCTCAGTTCACTTTCGTGAGCTTCATCTACAACGAAGGTCCTGCGGCATTCACCATGCCATAAGTCAAGATAGAGCTTCATAGGGGCAGTGAACGCTCCTTCAGGTTCGATATTAAACATGAGATCGCCTTCCCATTTTCTGGCGATTTGAGCATATTGTTCATCGCTGTTAAGTTTCTCTTCGAGTGCTTGGAGCCATTCGGCGCTGGGAAATAGATAGGCCATAATTTGCCTCGCTTTCAATTTTGATCTGAAGTTTCGCTTGTTTCATGGGTTGATAGAAGATTTTCGCAAATGACCAGTGGGATGATAGGAAATGCCCAGGTCATATATTGCCGGAAGAGAACTGAATTGAAATCTACAAAGATAAGCAATATGAGAAAGGCAGCAGTATTATGTCTGATTTTTTTGAACCATGCCGCAAGAAAGATGAGCGCCATCATGAGAAGCATTGGAAGTTTTGCTGGGATTCCAGATAATCCCAACAAGGTATCAATCGCTGGTGCTCCAAAATGACTTTCTGAAATTCGAGTTGCGGAGACGAAAATAGATTTTACAAATCCCTTAGCATTCCAAACTAAAAAGGGCGCCGACACAATGAGAGGGATGCTGCCCAAGACAAGATTTAGTTGGAGAAACTGCTTGATCGATTTGTTCTCGACCGATTGCCAAATCCAAATCACATAAAGGGGGATCATAAACATGGCAATATGTTTCACGCTTAAGGAAATTCCAAAGGCTAGCAATGAGATGATTTTGCGTTTTGGCCATGTGATAAGCGAGAGCAGCATGAAGAAAATGGCAATGAAATCGATGTGGTAGATCATCGTCATGTGAAGTGTCCAACGGTTAAACAGCCAAAATATCGATGCAACAACAGCAAAAATCAAATTATCGTAGCGGTGATAAGGGATATAGAAAAGCAGGTACGTGATTCCCAAATTGGCAATTAAAAATAGCACTTGCCAAAGTTCAACCCATTGGGTGAAATCATCTAAACCAATTTCTTGGGTAAACCATGCCAAGGTATAAGAAACGGGCAAATAGGTGGCGAATATCTGATTCCATTCGATATTGGCATTAATATCTAGTGAACGTTCATAGGGATTGATACCTTGTTGGAGTCGTTTTCCCTCATTGAAAATGGCAAAGATATCCTGTTCTTCGAGATCGAACTTTCCATCTCTGTTGAACATCGTATGAGTATCCCAATCTTCTGGATGCAATTCCCACAGATAGGAATGCATTGCCAATCCACCGGTCAGTATGAATAATAATACTAAGACTGCGATTCCATGTGAACGGAGATACTGTTTGAGAATTCCTTTTCCCTGAAAGAAAAATATTAATGTCTGCCCACAAATAAACGTGAACCAAAGCATGAAAGGCGCTAACCGGGTGAAGTATCCCTGGATGAAGAGATCGGTTGTCGTAAAGGCTGTAAAGATGAAATATACGCCGTATAAAAAGCCGGACAGCGAGAGAACGGTGACCGTGGTCAAATTGCCATCGGATTGGGATATCGTTTCGATTCGCATTCCAAATGTAGTTGACCATTTGAAATCTTTGAGTGCTTTCCGGGTGATGATGGCTACCGCGAGAAGCAACACTAGCTTTATTGCAAAGAGGATCAAACGAAATGTAGAGAAGCCAAAAATTACTCCATTTTCAGCATCGCTGGGGATAATTACTAACCAAATAAGAGCAATGAGACCTCCAATCAATGTAGTTATTAGATAGTATTGTAGAGAGTATGTGTTTATTGTTTTCATTACTACGGGTCAGAGGTTTTGATAAATACTGAGGAGTAATACTCGCACAAATCTTGTATTGGGCAAATCTGGCACTGCGGCTTTCGTGCCTGACATATTTCTCTTCCTAAACGAATGATGTTTAGATGCGCGGCGTAATAGGTTTCTGGGGGGAATTGTTCAGCGAGGTGTTTGTGGGCTTTGTCTGCAGACATCTTTTGTGGTCGCAGCCCAACTCGACCAGAAATTCGGTGAACATGTGTGTCAACAGGAAAGGCAGGTTTGCCAAGAGAAAACTGCAAAACAATCGATGCAGTTTTAGGACCGACGCCTTTGAACTGCATAAGCCAGTCGTATGCTTCCTGGGATGGAAGATCGTTCAAAAAATCTAAATTCAAGGAGCCGCGCTGTTCAGTAATTTTTCTGAGCACATTCTGTATCCGAGGGCCTTTTTGGTTGGCCAACCCGGCAGTGCGTATAGCCTCGATAGCTTCAGCGGTATCGGCATCGCGAACTTGCTCCCAGGTGGGGAATTGATTTCTCAGAGACTCGAATGCTCTATCGCGGTTTATATCATTTGTGTTTTGAGAGAGTATAGTCGATACTAATTCGTCCAAAGCGGGTAAAGGATTACGCCAGGTCGGCTCGCCATAGTGTTCCAATAAACGTTGGTGGATTTTTGTGGCTTGATTCATTTCAAAGATTAGATTTCCTCGGATAATGCAGGTTCAGAAATGCTTGACCTTTTGGAAAACGGAAAGTAGTCAATAAATATCCATAAGGTAAGTACAACGATAAGCCCATTTCGTAGGTTCAACAGAATTATACCTAGCTGGTTTGCGTCAATGATCAATTTGAATCCAACTGGGAAAATCATTATTGTTAGAAAAGAAATTATCAGGAATAAACTGGCATACCTAAGCCTCATTAAGGGGAAGAAAGGTAAAATCCAAATGATGTATTGTGGAGAGAATACTTTATTCGTGATCAAGAATATGAGTAAGGCAAGAACAGAATAGGCAAGTAAACTGTCTGTTGGGATCTTATTATTTGCTGTAAAAGCTTTTTTGAATTGGATGTAACAGCTTGCATATATTATCGCGAACAAGGTTATCGCAACATAGGGGAGCCATCGCAGGATTATATCTGCATAAGGTGATGAAAGGTGAAATGCTGTATAGTTGTAGACAATCGTTGCAGGGATGATTCCCACCATTTTGCCTAGAAGAATGAACCCGCTCATCAGGCTTTCAACTTCTAACCCGCGCTGTTGATGGTAAGAGAGAAATGATGTAAATGAATTTGGGGCGAGAACAATGAATGGGATTAGTGTGGTTGCACTGATACCTCCCCCAATTATGAAGCGTTTGAGTGAGCGCAGATCAGCCTTTGAGAGCAGGTATAACATGAAGACAGGAATTAAAACTGCAGGATATAGTTTTGCAGCAACCGCGATTCCTATGGAAATACCTGATGCAACAGGTTTGTTTATGATAAGAAGATAAAGAGAGAGAATTGTTAGTAGGGCAGGGAATAAATCGTAACGCCAGGGCAGAATTGGTGCGCAGATTACCAAAGCTACTGTCAGCAGAGCGATTGGCTCTACGATTCGGCGGTTTTTAGGCTGCCACTTTTGGAACAGAGATAGTACGATAATCGACACTATCAGACTAAACAGCACATTTACAAAGAGATAAAAATTCGTATATTGATCGATACTAAGTTCTTTCCCGAATGCTATCAGGTGGGGTAAACAGAAGGCTATCAAAGCCAGCGGGGGGTATTCCATGGCGAAATCTCGAAAAGGCATTTCCCCATCAAGAAATCTTGTTGAGTACACATAGTAAATTTCTATGGAATCATCGTGCCAATCCGTGTAGAGTTCATATCCAACGAGGGCAACAATTGAAAGCGCCACCAATTGAATAACGACCAAACCTGCAATGATAAACCGGTTGCTATGAGCTTTGATTGAGTTCATTAGCTGTTTTCACATCAGATGGGAAAATGTAGAAAAACGCCATAGGGATGATGATAAAACTCAGAGGAAGTAACTGGCGAACTTCTTTGATGATACCCGTAAGAAAATGAATAACTAGGAATATTGGGATTAAAAGCACCGCTCTTTGTAAAAATAGAGGCTTTTTAGAATAATTGAGCATTGCAAATATCCATAACACACCAAATATGAAGATGATATATAGGTATTCGGCTTTCCAATACTCGAGGGGTGTGAACTGGATATTCCCCAAAAATCCTTCAATATTGTCTGGGAAATGCCAAGCACCTCCTAAATGAGGTCTAGCGCGATTTATGTAGCGGATTACTCCAGCAGCAATATAGGCGGGCAAACAAGTTGCGATTGTTCTCAGTGAAAGGTTCAATGTATGCTTTATTTCGAAACGCCTGAAGTTATAACAGAAATAAACGAATGGCAAAGAAAGGATTGTCTCATTGTTGAATGCACCAACAAATAGCAATAACACGTATCCAATGGTATGTTGTTCTCGAATTGCCCACAGCACTAAAAGGAAAGATAGCAACAGGAAAGGGGCACTTTCCTGTAGGTGATTGTAATAACTCAGCGGCATGATACTTGCCAGGAACAAAACTCCGGCAAAAGATGTTTTTGTGTCAAACCACTTTCTTTGGAAGAAATGAAAACCAATCAAAGCCAGAAATACGAACAGCCACCTTTGAAGTATATATGCATTTGGGATTGACATACCAAAAATGAAGCGAAATGCCTCAGGTATGTAGAATTGGAGAAGTCGCGATTGCTCATTGTTTGTATATTGGTATGCGAGGAGCAAGTTGTGGTTTCTTTCAAGCGTTCCATTAAACCATGCTGGAGTCAAATAGAGCTTTGCTCTTAGATTTATAAGGGCCAAGATCAGGTATATGCTCCCGAAAATGGATAATTCTCTAACCTGTGGGGTTCCAGCTACCCAGCTACGGATTGTCTTCATGTTTTGGGTGAGTCGATAGAATACAGAAATTATTGCCAGTGTTTAATATTCTGATTTTAGTAACTTATTTCAACTCAATAACCGACCTGAGTTCCCCCACAATGAGTTGGCGCCAATTTTTCAATATGTATTTTGGGCCAAAGGATGATAATTTGTCTAATTGAGCTTGATTGAGCACGCCAAGCTGACGTAGAATATCCAAAATTGCGGCAGGTCGGGCACGGTTTTTTAAATCACCATCAGTAATTTTGATAGCGATGCCAATCCCAGGGGAATCATCGTTTATAGCACCGGGCATGATGCCAATACAAAAGTATCCTTCTGCACCCACTTTTGCAACCACCTTTCCTTCAGCGGCTTCCATGAGATGTGTGTCAAAGCGACCTGGACCGGCGACCATATCAGGGTAGGTGGTCATGGCATTGGTAATGGTTCTACAGGCTTCAGCCCGCTTTGCAGGGAGATCATGAGGATCACAAAGACGCGCGAACCCCAGGGCTGCGTTTTCAAGGGGAATGGCAAAATTGGGAGCAGAACAACCATCGGTACCCATTGAAACAGCCTCGGGGTCGATTCCGCACATTCTACTGAAAGTTTGCTTAATCTCTTTTTGGATGGGATGCTCAGGGTTTATATAGTCCGCCATAGGGACATCCATTAATTGCGCCAAGGCCAACATGCCAGTATGCTTGCCTGAGCAGTTATGTCGTTTTGGTGTTGGATCAATCCCTTGTGCACGAAGTGTAAATGATGTTTCTGGATCAAGCGGGGGGTGCGTTCCACATAGCAAATATTCATCATCGACATTGATCTTTTTCTGAATTCCAAGAACTGTCTCAGCGTGATCATCTGTGCCACCGTGGGATGCGCAGATGATAGCGATTTCTTTTTTAGATAACTCCCAATGACGGTGCCCGCCACTTTCGATAAGCGGCAGTGCTTGAAAGGGTTTAGCCGCAGACCTGAGAAATGAAGTCGCTTTAGGGTCACCATGCGCGGCGAGTAGATTATTATGCGAATCGACGATGGCAAATGCGCCGAAATGAATCGACTCGATGATGCTTCCACGCGTCAATTCAAGAATAGGGAGGTAAGTTGAAGATATCATAAATGTGAATGATGGTGTTGGTGCAAGAAATATTGGATTTGCTTTATTCGAAGTGTCGCGTATAGTATTCTATGAGGCCGAACTGTAAGCGTTGGAAAAAGAAGTTTTCCATCTTGGATGGGTAAGAAATCTTATTCATTAATGCTGGAACAATTTTCAAAGTTTCCTCGGGATCGGCGTTTCGGTTAGATATGGTTTTCAATCGCCCATCGATAGATTTTAGAAATTTGCGCTGGTCCCGGACTTCATCGATGTTGATTCGCCCACCGCGGCCACTGATTATTGTGTAATCTGAATATTGGCGTGAGGCTAGCAAATTCAACGTCTCATGCCAGATTTCGAGGTTGGCTCTGGCCAAAAAAGGGGGTTGATTTGGCGTTACGGCGTCACCGATGAATAGTATCTTTTTCTCAGGAATGTGGACCCACGTTGCACCTGGCGTGGGGCCAGGATGGTGCTCAATACAAATCTCGGAATCACCCCAATTCAAGGCAATTTGTTCATTGAAAGTGATGTTGGGTCGCTCCCAACGAGTTCCACTTACTTCAGGAAAATGTTCCCACTCAGCGCCTCTTTCGTTGTTTTGGCCTTTAAAAATTGTGGTTCTTTCTTGAAATGCTTCGGCAGTAAACTCGTGGGCCACAATGGGAAAATCAATCGCCCGACTGCCAAGTGTGCGGTCTTCATGGAAATCCAATATAACCATCAGCCTGTGCATACCCCGGCTTTGTGTGAGTAGTGTAGATTTCCAGGAATGAGCTTCATCGGAGCGAAGCGGAGAGTCGATGAGTAGCGTTCCATGGGGATGCGTAATTGCCGCAACCGTCACCCCGGCGTAGGAAGCGTCATAGTAAATATTTTCTGCAATAGTTTGCATAGATGCTCCTTTTCGAATATTGCTAAAAGTCGGAATCATCCTCTGCGATGGGAAGCGTGAAAGCAAAGCGCGCACCACCTTGTGCGGCAGCATCAACCCAAATGCGACCACCATGCCCCTCTACAGCCAAACGGCAATAGGCCAGTCCAAGCCCAATGCCTTTCGGCCCACTTTTTCCATGGAGACGAGTGTACTTATCAAAGACTGTTGGGCGTTTTTCTTCTGGAATTCCTGGGCCTGTATCTTCGACCCAAAAGCACAGCTCTTGGCCAGTTTTCGCAGCTCCAACGGTTATATGACTTTCGGGCGGCGTGTATTTTACAGCATTTTCTAACAAATTGATCAATACCCTCTGAATCATGTTTTCATCGACATCCGCGAGTGGTATATCGTCCTGAATTCGGATATACACTTCTTGATCTTTATTATTTGCAATCGGGAGGATGGCGTCAACAGAGGCGTTGAGAATACTAGCTACTTCGGTTGGTGTGGTGTTCGTGACGGGCTGCCCTGCCTCCAGGCGATTGATATCTAACAAAGAATTTGTCAGTCGTTCGATGCGCTTTGTAGAACGAACCGCGATCTCGAATAAAGATTGAACCGTGGGGTCATGATCAAAGGATTGGATGCTTTCCAACACATCAAGGCTGGATAAAACGTTACCCAATGGAGAACGAAGATCGTGGTAGATCATCGAGAGTAAGTCGTCTCTCAATTGATCGAGCTCTTTGCGCTCGGTAATGTCTCGGAATGTCCATTGCAGGTGATACACCCCTTCAATTTGAACGGTATGTACGTGAACTTCGATTGGAATGATTAATTCGGTGGAGGTCACTACCTCTGATTCATAAGAGATAGTTTCTTCTGGCGAGATATATTCGAGACTTTCCCCAATTTCGTCAGTGTCTATTTCATGCACATCACCGATGTGCTTTAGTTGTAATTGGTCTCGTGTGAAACCATAGAAATCGAAGGTTTGGTTATTTGCCTCGATGATATGGCCCCGCATATCAGTGATGAGAATGGCATCGATACTGCTGTTATATAAATCACGGTAGCGTTTGTGTGCGGCTTGGAGATCTTCAAAGAGTTGGGCATGACGAATGGCAGTTCCAGCGAGGCTTCCAATACCAGAGAGCACAGTTAACGCATCTTGACCAAAACTTCCATCTAGAGGGTTCAAGGCTTGTAAAACACCTATAACTTCTCCTTCGGAAATGATGGGACCGCAGGCAATGGAGCGCGTGTCAAATCCGGTAGATTTGTCGAATTGTCCATAGAATCTGGGATCTTGGGTAACGTCTGGAACAATAATGCCCTGGTTATGTTGCGCAACCCAACCTACGATACCCTGACCAACAGTTACTTTTTTGCCCAAAATCGTATCTGCGTTAGCAGTCGTCGCATAGAAAACTAGCGATTCTTTTTCATCATCCAGTAGGGCCAATGAAACGGCAGCCACATTCAAAGCCTGGCTGATCTGCTCAAGAATACGGTTCAGTACATCTTCGAGGCGCAATGTAGATGTGATCGATGAAGCGCTTTTCGCCAGTGCACCCATCAGCAATGCTTGCTGTTGGCTTGTTTCATATAAGCGCGCATTAACTACTGCAATGGCTGCCTGGTCTGCAATTGCCTGAACTAGAGCCAGATGTTCATTGGTAAAGAAAAGAGGCACTGGGTGAGATAGCGTGATGTCCCCAACTAGTTGATCTCGAGCGATAAAGGGCACACTCAATGTTGATTTTGCCTTTTCGTTGCCTTCAGATTGCCTCTCGCTTTTGACCCATCGCTCATCGCGATTAGTGTTTAGTACGAGTGCCGGCTCACGATTATTCACAACCCAACCGGCTAAACCGCCCTCAAGGAGAGAACGAATTTGCTCCGTCGAATGATCTAGGATTGCATCTTCGTAGATAATTGTTGATTCGACGGGGATTCCCTCATCATTAACAACGATAATACTGCCGCTAACTGCACCAATTGTTCTCATTGAAAGAGCAAGCACACGCTGAAGAACAACAGTCAGGTCGAGTGTTGAAGCAATCTCTCGACTGATATGGTATAGGAGTTCTAGTGATTCTTGCGTGGATGTATACTCGCTTGCAATTGACGTAACCATGTAGGTGCTCTCTTCTCTTGCCAAGTATAGCATATTGGATATGGATAATTGGAGTGCAAGTCGGTTATCAAGTTCTAAAAATTTAAATCAAAATAACAAAAAAGCTGAGGAATATGCTCCTCAGCTTTTCAGTGATAAACGAATTTTTCTAAAGATCGTTCGGTTCAAGAATGTGGATCTTAATATTCCTCGAAAATTGCGATAAATTAGAAATTTTCACCCGAATTGCTTTGCCTTTTGGATAGCCGCCAAATATCAGTGTCTCGCTAAAATCAGTTTTGGCACCTAATTCTTCAACTTCAATCAACCCTAGACCAGAGAAAGTATCTCGATAGAATTGAGCGCACTCATCTATTGTCATCGAAGTAATGAAATCCATGCGTGAGATATCTTCCATGGAGATAGAGCCATCTTCAGGAACGGGAATGCCCTCGAGGAATAGTTTGACATCCGTTTCAATTCCTGCCATGGCTGCCTGGAAAATTCCTCCACGTGTGTCTGCGGGAAGTTCGACGGGTTCTTCTTCAACTACCTCTTCAGCTTGTTCAGCAACTTCTGCGGACTCAGCAGCTTCTTGACTGCGTTCAGCTTCTCTTTCTGCAGCAGTCTTGCAAGCGATCTGGGCAAGTGCCACGCTCAATATGATTAGGGCTATCCAAATATACTTCTTCATAACTTCTCCTCTAATGGTAGTTTACGTAAGGCCGGCGAACTTGCACATTATAACCCCACAACATGACAATCGTTTGCAATTTTATTATTCTCCACGAAACAAAAGACCATTTCTTCCATTTATTTATGAAAGGATTGGCAAGTTTAGAAGCAGAACTTCGGCTGTCAAGCGGTTGTTCGTATGGCGTTGGAGGCGGGATAATGTTTGTTCTAGATTGATTACCATCTGTTTCGCAGTGTTCAAGTTCAATCTATTTGCAAGATCATCGATCATGTTTTCGCAATCCAGGTTTGTGATCGGTGACTGTGCTCCACTGCTTTTAAGCATGACATCTCGCCACAAGGATAGCCAGGTTTGGATAACCTGGATGAATTCAATTTTATCTTTGGCGAGATTTTCAGCATAGTGGAACCGTTCAGTGCGCTTTGCAGATAGGAGCTTTTGATGCTCAGCAAGCCAGGCGCTACGTTGTTCTCGATGCTCTGGATTTACCGATAACCAATGAGCAAAACCCGGCCTTCCATTGGATAAGTGTGCCAATAACCTGGCTTCGTCTTCTGGGATCC
>JACKQG010004883.1_pt1 | contig 15244 bp, 19 predicted proteins | sample 8237621 | NCBI WGS metagenome assembly JACKQG01 (sample SAMN15677084, study PRJNA649215) | marine metagenome | biome: marine; feature: Black Sea; material: saline water; isolation source: suspended particulate matter (SPM) from the Black Sea western gyre | collected 2013-06-09/2013-06-10 | depth... | reverse complement strand
AATACAGGGCGTCGGCAGCGACCTGGCCGGTAAGGTCCATGGCCATGGGCACGCCCATGGAAACCATTTTTCTGTGGCGGGAAATAATATAAGGATCATTAACGTAATCGGAAGGATGAAACTCAATGGAAGGGTTATCATCCAGAAATTCATAAAGATTCTTCGATCCGATGGCGCTGCTGGCCACCAGCTTGCCGTCATTGAATCCTTTTTTGCGGTTGGTGATGTTGCCCCTGGAAACCAGGCGCATGATCTCATCGGTAAGGTAATGGGTATGGATGCCCAAATCATGTTTATCGGCAAGGGCCAGCAGGGTGGCCTGGGGGGTTGTGCCCGGGCTGATCTGGATGGTGGAACCGTCTTCGACCAATCGGGCGACAATCCTGCCGATGGTATTGGCAGCCTCAAATTCGGGGAGGTCACCGAGCGTGAGAAGTTCTTCTTCATATTCCACGATGGCGTGCACATCGTTGACGTGGATAAAGCTGCGGCCCAGCACCCTGGGCATCTGTGAATTGACCTGGGCGATGACCAGGTCGGCAGACATGGTCGCCGCCAGGGTAATGTCCACCGAAATTCCCAGACTCATCCACCCGAAATCGTCCGGCGGAGACACCTGGATCAGGGCGACATGGATCGGCAGATGACGGCTGGTAAAGAGGCGCGGGACTTCTGAAAGATTCATCGGCGTGATAAACCGCATGTTTCTGGCAAGGCTCTTGGACTTGGCGGACCCCAGATAAAAAGACCGGATATTGAAGCTCTGACTCCTGGTTTTGTCTGCGATCAGCGTCAGGGGGGTGCTTTCGAGGCTCAGCAGGCGCACAATCTCGATATCCGTAAACATTGCGGATGCTTCCGCAAGCTTCCGGATCAGATATTGGGGTTCCCCGCAGGACGACCCGATAAAAACCCTCTGACCCGGCTTGATCAGACGTATGGCTTCCTCGCCGGTGCGTTTTTTCGCAACGTAATTATCCGCCCAGTAGATGTTGACCGCCATGGTGATTCCTCATTTGCCCTTTACGAATTCATCAAATATGGCCAATATAAGGTCGTTCGGCCAACATTGTCAACTTGTCCGCATGGGGTTATCAAAAACCAGTTGCGGGTTTCGGGCTAAGTGAGGGGAAGCTCGGCTTCGGGTTCATCCATCACGGCGTTGCGAATCAGTTCCTCAAGATCGGTCTTGATCCGCCGGTTAAGGTTTTCTTCAGGCAAATTTTTGAAGTGGTAGGTTGATATTTTCCTGGCGATAAGTTCTAGGGCAGCAGCTTCGCCGCTGATATCGCCGCATTCTGCATCGTACAAAACGCCATTTTCAAAATACAATTTCCCTGTGGGTTTGCCCTCTGATTTAATTTCGAAATGGAAATCGGCTCCAGCTTTAAGATATCAATGGCCTCTTTACCGTCACCGGCCGGGACAACTTCGAATTTGTCCGAATATTTTTTCAGCCCGTGAGACAGCCTTTTTAAAAGAATACGATCATCCTCAACGATCAGGACCTTGTCCATCGTACACCTCAATTCCGGGTTTGCGATAGTCCCGTAAAAAGCGGGGAAGCCACTCTGATTGCCCCTCAGGCGGGAATTCGTTTGGCTCAACCCCGATAACGGGCTTTGACTTCGTTCAACTTGCAAATAAACGAATCAGACCCGTTTTAAACCCGAGAACGGATCTTTTTACCCGCCGTTAACACGATCCCTTAAGATTCCGGAGCACCTGAACGTAACCACCTTCCTCGGCGCAAGCATCATATCATCGCCGGTTGCAGGGTTCCGGCCCTTGCGTTCTTTCTTGGCTTTAACACAGAACTTGCCAAAACCGCTGACGAGGACGTCCTCGCCGGATTCGAGCGTGTTTTTGATGATTTTCAGAAGGGTTTCGACGATTTCAACGGATTTCTTCCGCGGGAATCGGGTCTGTTGACTGATCTCTTCAATGATATCGGCTTTCGTGAGTGTCATGGTCGGCGCTCCTTGGGATAAAAATTTATATCAGTTGCGATAACGCTACAAATATCGTATTGTTTTGTCAAGCAAATTATATGGTTATGGTTGTTGACAAGCTTTGTTATGCATTATATGCTAACGTCAGGGTTATTTTTTGAATCATCTCGATAGTTACTCTATCAGTATAGAACAATTATAACTAAACGATACTATGGTAAAAAATGGAAATCGATAAAATAATGCAAGCTTACGATTTCAGCGTCTCGTCAAGTTGCAGCGGTTTTGAGTGGTATAAAAAAACGATTAAACACAAAGGAAAAGACGCTTTTATAACAATTACCGACAAGGAAAGTTCAAGTCTGCCCAGATCCATGGATGATCCTATTCTTGTAGAAGTATACGATTTGGATTCCGGAAGCGAACTTGAGAAAGGTCAGAGTTTTGAGTCACTGAAAGCTTATCTCGAAACACTGGATCTTTAGTTATGCCGTCGGTTTCATTCCCTGCCGTCTTCTTCCCAATCCGGCAGGTCCGGCATTTCGGCCGTTAGATACAGGTAGACAACCACGGTAATATAAACAGCGGTAACACATAGAATGATATATATTGCCATGTCACTTCTCCCTGATATGCCCAAACAGAGCATCCAAGAGGCCCTATTTCTCCAAATCCAACAGTTCTTGCATTTCTGATGTCAGATGTAGGTAAACAACCACTACAACATAAAGAAGTGCAATACCTACGATGATAAGCATTGCCATGTCATTTCTCCTTTGTTGATACCGTCAAAACCTATAATCCTTTACTAAATATATCGGAATCTTATCAGAATTTATTAACTTTTAATTTTGCAACATTTGTACCAAGAACTTTTCTCCGGAATTACATGCTACTGCCCACAATAATTGGACCTGTTTGTCTCGAATTATTTGACCTTGATTTGGTTTTTTTAAGTTTAATAATTATAACCCGCTATCCCGCAGATAACACCTTAAGATTATATGATATAAACCTCATAACTGAGCATCATGTTAGACGACAAAATATTCTTTTTGAAACGGTTCAAATAATGTGAGATTTAGGGCCACAAATTGTGAAATTTAGCACCCAACAACTCCAAATATCAATGATATAGTGCATAAAAACACTAAAAACTTTTTCATATATCCCTCCTCTTTTTTCATTTTGATACTTTAGATATTATATTTTTCGATATTTATCCTTCATTGACAGCAATATTCGTGCCGTATTAAATTTTTACCTGATTGCTGTCATATTATTGTTTATATATCAACAAGATACTTCAGCTGCGTGTTAAAAACAGGAGAACAAGTCCAAAGCAATAAGTATGTAATTGATTAGTATCGTTCAAAAGGTACGGCCTTTACATTTAACGATACAAAACGAATTGTTCAAAGCGAAATGAGGGCTAAGCGGAGGTGGGGCATGGCCGGAACGGAATTCCGAAGAAATGGAGTGGAGGTCATGCCCCGCCGGAGCGCCAATAACCGACAGCTTTTTACGTGGACCACTTATTCATTTGATTTAATCACGATCTCTTTCTATGGTTAAAGTTTCCAGACAAAAACCTAAAAGAAAGAGATCGTGATAGAACGAGAAATACATATAACACTTGGGTACAAACTGGCAACAGGAAATGTCAATCTTAACGAAATTGTATATAGGTTAAAGGAACTTAGGGACTCTTTACTGCTTAGACTTTTAGAACAAATTTTAAAGGACTATGATGATCTTATTGCGGAACGTTTAAGCCGCCCGGACATTTACCCGAGCAAAGCAAGAAAGGGATTGGGCAGACACATCAGAAAGAATGATCCTGATGGTCGATTTTGTCGGGGTCGTAAAGTACGTAAGAAAGGTTACCGCAACAAATCCCGGAAGATATCCACCGTATTTGGTCATCTTGCTTTACGGATAAGAGAAGTTGAATGTTGCAAATGCGAAGCTCGACATACTCCACTTTTGAGTGCCTTAAAAATAGACCCTTATGTTCGTAGGGAAAATAATTTTGAACATGATGTGATTGAATCGGTCATAGATACCAATTATCGAAGGCTGATTGATGGAAGATCCATCGATATATCTCTTGGTGGTATTCATAATATCGTCGTTGGTAGTGATATTGATGATACCTTTCAGGAACCAATTGTTCCAAAGGAGCTGTCTGCCATCGTAGCTGATGGCACAGGTGTTAAACAAAAAAATGGCCGTAAAGGGGAACTCAGGACCGTCATTGGTATTACGAAAGCGGGCCGTGTTGAACCGCTGGGAAGTTTCAGCAATACTCCTTGGCCTGAGATAGAGCACACCATAAAAAAGCGTATAAAGGAAGCCGAGCCATTAAACATCCCCTTTATATATGACGGTGAGCCAGGGCTCGACGATTTTTTGGCTGATGTTGCTGAGTCCCAGCGTTGCACATGGCATGGTTCCAGAGGACTTTACCATTCCCTTTGGCAAGACGGGTTAAAGAAAAAAGATAGCCAGCCCGAAACCGATAAAATAAAGCAGTTAATTAGGTATAGAGCTTCCTGAAGGAGACTTTGAGTTGCTTAAAGAAGAAGATAAGCAGCAGGTAAAGACTAAATACGAAAGTAGCAAAACAGAAATTAGAGAACTGATAAAAACGTTTCGCGAAAGGTTATAATCGCGGGGCATCCTATCTTGAAAACCTTTCAGATCGATTATTTACCAATGTAGAACTTTGGCTGAAAACAGGTGTAATTGCTCCGAAGACAACCTCTTTATTGGAACGGTTATTTAGAGAAATCGGCCGGCGCCTGAAGAAGATTGCTTGGGGATGGACCGATAAAGCGGTAACAAATATATCTAAAATGATTATGATCAGACAATATTCCAGAGATAAATGGGAAAAATATTGGAAAGAGAAACTTGGCATCAAAGGCTATTTCCATATTCAAATCTCATCGGTGACATCAGAATGCCGTACCTTTTGAACGTTACCAATTGATTATACAATTACATAAAAACTATTACATTTTTTACATAGTTTGAGGGTAATTCAGGTAATTCAAAGAATGGAAGGTTGGTAGGACATACAATATCTTGAATCAGATAAGGCTTGACAAAAAGTGACGATTCATTGTCTCAATCGTGAATCGCCCAAAATTGAAGATTCGGAATCGGAATCGATTCTCCCCACGTTTATCTATAAATCAAAAAACTATGGGTTACCAGGCACCTCAGGTTTGGAATGTCTGGGAGTGACATATCTTGCCATAAAGTCAAATATACTAATGGTTCCTATCTGTTATGATACGATTAGCATAGTTGCATCCCAGATGGAACATCATTGGGAAACTCCGATCATCTCTCTCACACTATATCTTGTATAATTTCGTTTCAATCCAAACCAGTCTTTAATTCACGATGCCTTGTTTTTTGAATCGCCCAAAAGCTAAGATTTGGAACCAACATCATCGGCTATTTTTTTTCATTAAAACGTTGATGGTCTTGATTTTGGAAACATCTTGCTAATATCAAATTGATAACAAACTGTTAGATATAAATTGGCCAAGTCAATAGCCGGGACTTTCACCCGCTGGACAGCAGCCTTGTCGGCCGCTCCGACGTTCGAAACTTCTAAACATCTATCTCTATAAATTTAAAAAAGGAATTCGGAATTCACGAGCTGCCAGCATGAATTCTGTTGTTAGCTTCTTTCTTTTAATTTTCTCTCAATCCATGCAGGATCCCGACGCATGGGCAACGCCGCGACAACATAAGCAGTTTCATCCTCAATTTCGTAATAGATGGCATAGGGAAATCGCTTGGCAAACATTCGATGAAAACCATACCTTAATTATTATGAATACCTGCATAGATTATTAGAGATTCAATATCGGCGACTAAACTATCCCAAAAGTAATCACCAACGCCTTCTTGAATTTGATCATAAAAGGCCTTCCCGTCGCTCAAATCGTTTGCAACTTCTTTTAATATAACGACATTTTTTATCTTCACGATTTGTTGCTTGCTTTCAGCTTTTCAAGAGAAATGAATTCCGCTTTACCTTCTTTGATCTTTCTTTTTCTGTCTTCGAGGATGTCTCGATGCCATTCTGGGGACTCAATCTCGGATTCTTCAACAATAAGTGAATCCCAAAGAGACTCCATGGCTTGAAGACGTTCTATCCTGCTCATTTTTTTTATTTCGATTGTATTCATTTTGATTCCTTTTTCTTAAGCTAACATTATTAATGCGGCTGCATCTTTTTACGAATTCATCAAATTTGAGATAATTATACGAAATTACCAAAGATAACACAAGAAAATATAAATTTAATTGGGTTTCAGTAGGTTATTTTAATTTTACAAATTTTTACAAAAATGCAAAAAATTCATCTGTCACTTGCCGATATCCCAGATGAAAGGTTTTGATTGGATTCACAAGGATAACCTCTAACGCCATCCTTAAAATGAAATGTGCGTTACAGCAGAATCTGGCTCTTCGGGGAGCGGGATTCGCCGGCGGCAATAATCCTGATGGCGGGCTTTCCTTTAACCGGGCATTTGTATTCACAAATCCCGCAGCCGACGCAGTTTTTTAGATTTACATAGGGCAGTTTAACATCGATATACTTGCCCGTCGGACCGGGCACCGCTCCTTGAATAAGCTGGATTGCCTTGGGCGAAGTGGGGCAGTGTTCCTCACAGACGATGCAGGGTCCGTTGCCGGACCAGGGCAGGCAGCGCCCCCGGTCGACATAGGCTGATCCGATCCTGACCGGAAGCTCTATTTTTTCTTTTACGGTAAGCTTGCGGATGGCCTCTGTAGGACAAACCTGGCTGCAAAGGGTACAGGTGTACTCACAGTAGCCTTGAATCATAACCAGGTTCGGTGTCCAGAATCCCGCCATGCCCGCTTCCGTGAGGGCAGGATTGATGACATTGGTCGGACACGCCTTCATGCAAAGCCCGCACCGCTGGCACAAGGTCAGAAAATCCTTTTCCGGCAGCGATCCCGGCGGCCTGATCAGGCGTGCGTCCGAGACCTTGTAGATCTGGCCGTCCAGCCTGCCCAGAAACGGCAGCGAAATGCCGGCCGTCAAACCGCCCAAGACCGCCCGGCGGCCCATATCCGGCGGTTTGTTTTTTAAGGGGGGCCATCTGAATTTAAAGGCAATGGCGCTTTCGGGACAGGCATCAAAGCAATTAAAGCACATCAGGCACTCGGAAGTCTCCCACTGTTCTCCGGGAATGGGATTTGCAGCGCCCTGGCAGCTTTTGAGGCATAATTTACAGTCCGTGCATTTTTCACCGTTTTTTTCCAGCCTCAGAATGCTGAACCGGCCAAAGACGCCCAAAAGGGCGCCCAGCGGGCAGAGCGTCCGGCACCAGAATCGCGGCCGGATGCGGTTCATCAGCAGGATGGCGATAAAAAGCACGCCGATCAGCCACCCGCTTTGATAGGCTTTATAGTCATACCCGAAAACCGGTGATACCAGGACCTCGGCACCGTAGCTGATAAGGTTCAGGATTTTGATGTCGCTTTGGGCCATCAGGTCGAAAAGCGATTTAATGCCGGTCCCCAGGCCGGGAAAAACCGCCAGGGCCAGAGAGCGAAAGAGAAATGAAATGGGATCCAGCAGGCCGGCAAGATTCAGCCCAAGGAAAGCGGCTCCAAGAAGCGCAATCAGCAGGCAGTATTTGAATCTTTGAGCCGGCGTTCTGGAATTGGCTTCGACCATCCGGCGTCCCCTCAGGGCCGGTCTTAAATAGCTGATGATATGGTGAATCGTGCCGAAAGGACAGATAAAACCGCAAAAGATCCTGCCAAAAAAAAAGGTCGCACATAGTATACCCAGGGCCCAGGCAAAACCTTTGATCCATTTATGCCCGGAGATGAGCGTTGTGAGCCAGACAAGAGGATCGAGCTTAAAGAAAAAGGTGACAGGGTATTCTAAACCGATCTCTTGTTCGGTCGTAAGCGCTGCGGAATAATCGAGGTAGACGTCCTGGGGAAGGCGGCTTTCCACCAGAAGAAATAAAAAGAGCAATAAAAAAAAGGCCTGGCTGATCCGTCTGATCCAGGCCAGATGCGCTGCTTTCAAATCTCCACCTTCTTTTGGTCAAGTTTCTGAAACTGATACGTTCCCAGTCCCCATTTGTGGCCAAGGCGAATAAAGCCGATATCTTCGGGATTAAACCCGAAAAGACCGGCGGCATTCGCATCGGCGGCCACCGGGTCGTTGCTTAAGATCAGACGATTCGCCGCCGACACGTCCGAGGTTCTGCCGCCGGAGGGACCGTTGGCAATCATGATGCGGGTGGCATCGATAAGGGTGACGGCCGGCTTGAAAAATTGGGCCAGATCCACAATGGTCTGGTGGATATCCTGATGCAGGGCGTTGCGGCGGCCGCCTACCGCTCCGATCCAGTTTTTCATTCCCAGGGTCAAGTCACTCAAAACATGCACCTTGGCAACCGGCAGATTGATAACCTTGTCGGCTTCCACCAGGGGAACAAATACCGGCCAGACATCCAGGCGATGCCCCTGCAACTTCATTTCCCGCATCAATGAAGAGCGGGGATAGATAAGATCCGCCCCCGTTTTCTGGGCCACCATTCCGGCACCGGTGATGGCAAAGCAGCGCCGGGCATCGTGGATGGTATGATCGGCGATTCGGACCGTTTTGGCGCCGGCTTCCTGGCAAAGCTCGATGACCGCTTCCAAAACCTCGGGGTTGGTGGTTGCCGCCAGATGAGGCGCTCTGGCCCAGGAGAGATTCGGTTTGATGACGACCACATCCTGTTTGGAAACAAATTGCTGCATGCCGCCGGCCGCCTCAAAAACCTTTCTGGTTAAGACTTTTATTGAATATCCGCTCTTCCGGCCGAAGCCCTCTACAATAAATTTTTCATCGGCCGGTTTGGCCCAGGCCGACCCGGATTCGCGAAACGTCCAGGTCACGGCACCGCTGAAGGCCAGGCCGCCGGAGATCTTCAGCAGCTTTCTGATGGATTCTCTTCTGCTAATGGGTTGGTTATTCATGATTGATACCTCATTATTTTTTCACGATACCGGCAATGATACTGGAATCATTGGGAGATTCGAAATAAATGCGTCTAAGTTCCCCGACACCTGCATCGGAAAGCATGCCCATGATTTGCTCTTCGGAATAGGACTGACCCGAGGATGTCCCCAGGAGCATGTTCAGGGAAAACAGGGCTGGAAAGAGCGGTCCGTCCATGGTGTTGTTTAAAATAAATTCATGGATGAGAATCAGGCCTCCCGGTTCCAAGGCGGAAACCGCCTTGTTGATGATTCTGCGGCAATCCTCAGGCCCCTCTCCGTGTAGAATCTGTGACAGCCAGGCCACGTCATAGGCGCCTTTGATATCATCTTCCAAATAATCGATGTCCTTAAAATCAATACGGTCTGTTAAGCCGAATTTGGCAATGGTTTTTTCCGCAAAGGGCCGGGTTGTGGGCAGATCATAAATCGTAGCTTTAAGTTGCTTATTTTTCAGACAAAACTGGATGGCATAGGTGCCGGGGCCTCCGCCAAGATCAAGGAAATGCCGCCGACCGGAAAGATCGATTAAGGGCACGATCACCGGGGCCAGACCCATGGCAATATTAAACATCCCCAAAAGGAAACTTTCCCGCCGGTCCTCGTCATCAAAAGAGACCCTGGTTCTGACCGGTTGGCCGGTTTGAATTGCCGCATCCAACTGGGCCCAGGACTCGACCAGATGATGATGGTGCCTGATGATATGGCCGACATAGCGGGGGGAGTCTTTTACAAGAAAAGATTTACTTATGGGAGTGTTGCAGTACCCATGATTGTTTTTGTCCAAAAGGTTCATGGCGGCAAGGGCGTTCAGGAGCATCTCGACAGCTCTCTTATCAGCGCCTATTTTTTGAGCGACATCATCGCTGGTAAGTTCATCGCTCCCGATAATCGTAAAAATATCAAGTTTTACCCCGGCATGCAGGGTACATGTTTCCCAATATCTTCCGGATAGCTCCATTAAAGGTCCCGGGGTCAATTCTGGTGTGGTCATGGCGGTTATCCTCTTAATTATCTAAAGGTTTTGGTTGCCAAAACATAATTCTTCTTTATACAATTTAATATCTGAAGCGATCCGGTGTTTTATCTTTCGATAGCGCCAAATCGGTCGAATCCGGAATTGGGTAAGGATATATCCCATGGCGCCGATTGTAAAACTTCAAAATGCAGCAAGGTATAGGGGTTCCATAGAAACGTCATCATAAAACAGAATCGGTCAACATATCAAGTTCGACCATGAAAAATCTTGCATGCGCTTTTTAACTTTTATATGCATTAACTCAACAAGGAGGTACAAGAGATGAAAGTCGTCGCTTTTAATGGAAGTGCCCGCAAAGACGGTAATACCGCCATGCTTGTCAACCAGGTCTTGGAACAGTTGGAAAACCAAAAGATACAAACCGAACTGGTGCAGCTCGCCGGCCAAGAGATCCGGGGCTGCATTGCCTGCTTCAAGTGCTTTGAAAATAAAAATCAACGTTGTTCGGTGGATGACGACATTTTAAACGAGTGTATTGCAAAGATGCTTGAGGCCGACGGCATAATCCTGGCTTCTCCTACTTATTTTGCCAACATTTCCACAGAACTAAAAGCGCTGATCGACCGGGCAGGGATGACGAGTAAAGCCAACGGCGACATGTTAAAGCGCAAGGTCGGGGCGGCGGTTGTTGCCGTTCGGCGAGCCGGGAGCATCCATGCCTTCAACTCCATCAACCACTTCTTTTTCATCGGCCAGATGATTGTCCCCGGTTCAAGTTATTGGAACATCGGCATCGGCCTGGATAAAGGAGATGTGAAAAAAGACGATGAAGGCCTTAACACCATGAAAGTGCTTGGTGAAAATATGGCCTGGCTGTTAAAGCAAATTCACGGCTCGTAAGCTATTCGGCTTAAACCCTAATTGAGCGTAAACAAAATGAAGAAAGTCAATTTTTGTTAAATAATTAAATAAACAGATTGATGATTTTTTTTATTGATTTGAATGATAATTACTTTACATTTTTTCCTCATGACTTATTATCAGCCTTGTTTGTTATGCCGCCGCTGTTAAAGACTTCTTACGGGATCATCAAAAATGATGTTTATCTAAAACCGTAACGAGGAGATAATAATGACAAAGAGGTTAAACGTCTCAGACGAATTTCAAAAAGAATACCGGCAACTGCTGAGATTGCTCTACGGAGACCTGCAAAACGATACAGATATCCAAAATATTATAAAGGTTTATCTAAAATTAGGCGGTGACAAACTGGCTCGTCCCGGGATTGAAATCATCAACAAGCGTTTTCAAAAGGAACTACAGGAATCCATCGAGGAGTCTCAAATGTCGGACGCCATCGACGCCGAAGACGATATTCCCAAAGATCCGCAGAAAAATTCGATACCCTATTCAGAATCTGACGATCTGGATGACGACGATGACAAGGACGGGGATGATTACCCTTTAGATTATTAACTCGTTCAATATCCGGCCCAAACAGGAGTTTTCCCCATGGAAAAAACAGAAAAGCCAAAATTTAAATTGCCGAACGATCTTAAAGCATGCATCGAGTTTCACGGGCATCTTTGCCCCGGACTGGTATACGGCTATATGGTTGCAAAGGCCGCCACTGAGTTGCTCCAGCTCGAGCGCTCCAGGGACGAAGAGGTCGTCGCTGTCTGCGAAAACGATTCATGTGCAGTCGATGCCCTGCAGATCATGCTCGGCACTTCAACGGGCAAGGGCAACCTGATATTAAAGGATTACGGGAAAAACGCATATACGATCCTTCACCGCCAAAGCAAAAAAGCCTATCGCTTTGCCCGCACCAAAACCTATCAATACAAGGGCGGCTCCGAAAAAGAATTCAACCGGCTTGATGCGGCCATTTCTGCCGGTACAGCCAGCGAACAGGAAAAATGGCGCCACAAGCTGCTCAAGGCAACGGATCTTCTTTCAAAACCCTTTGATGATATCTTTTCCACCAAAGCAGTCGAATGCATCCTGCCGCCCTTTGCCCCCCTGGCCCGTTCCCAGGCATGTGCGCATTGCGGCGAGATGACCATGTCAACAAAAATAATGGCGGCGGATAACGGCAGGCGCCTCTGCATACCCTGCTTCGAACGTCTCAGGATTTCTACAACTTGCTGAGAATGAAGGAGTTTTGCGAAGTCTGTATTTTCACTTTCAGGTTTCAGTTGGCCCGTTGGCCGGTTTGCCCGTTTGCCCGCTAACTGGCTCAACCACCTCCAACATTCCAATTGGGGCGAAGCCCCTAAGTTCATTTCTGTGTATATCTGCGTGGATCTGTAGCGATTTATCTTTTTTACTTTTCGACGATTTGCCTGATGGCGGCCTCGACTTCAGGATATTTAAACCTAAAGCCGTAACTGATGAGTTTGTCCGGGACCGCCCGCTGGCTGAACAGCAGAGAAGTCCCAAATTCGCCCAGTATCAGGCGAATCATAAAACCGGGTGCCGGCATAAAGGCCGGCCGGCGCAGAACACGGCCCATAATTTTTGCAAAGTCCCGGTTTCTGACCGCCTGGGGGGCGCAGAAGTTGACCGGCCCGTCTATCTTTTCATGCTCGACGACAAACTTCATGGCCCAAAGAAGATCCTCAAGATGAATCCAGGGGAACCACTGACTGCCATCGCCCATTGGACCGCCCACGAAAAGACGGAGGGCTGGAACCATTTTTTCCATGGCCCCGCCGTTTTGGCCGAGAACGATGCCGAAACGTGCGGTTGCAACCCGTACGCCTTTTTCCCGGGCGCGAAAGGCTTCGGCTTCCCAGTCCCGGCTGACGCCGGCCAGAAAATCACTGCCGCTGGTCTCATCTTCCGGCAGGGTGTCATTTCCCCTGTTTCCGTAAAAACCGATCCCGGAAGCACTGCATAAAGTAATCCCTTTATTTGCCGGCAAGGCTTCGACCAGGTTGCGCGTTGTCAAGATTCGGCTTTCGTAAATAAGTTGTTTGTAGCTTTGGGTCCATCTTTTAAAAATGGATTTGCCGGCCAGGTTGATGACGGCATCGGTATCCTGCAGGGCGTCCTGCCAGGTTCCTTTGCGGGTGGTATCGGCTGATATGTAGCGGAAATGGTCGTGTGTGATCAGGTGCTGGCTTGGACGGGTTCCCACGGCGGTTACCCGGTGTCCCTGGCTCAGAAAAAAACCGGACAAATGTCTCCCAATAAAACCGAGGCCTCCGGTGATGAAAATTTTCATGCCGCACCTCCCCGCTATCTAAAAAAATCTCATGAAAATTTATTAACGAATTAAATAAAAAAGGGCACCACTTTATGCGTGTATGCCCTTTTTTAAACTGCAATAATCTGCGCTCACCCTGCAGCGACTCGCCTGAGCTCGCCGAAGTCTTGTCAAAATATTGTGAAGATCCCGCTCATCGGAACTGCGGTGAACTTCGATCCAGCCTTCTTGCCGGCTATTCGCAGGTATTTTTGGTTCCGCAGCCGGAGCATTCTGATGCTGCCGCTCCGAAATCGACCCCGCAGTTGAGTGTAAAGCCCATTTCCGTAAAATCCACTTTAACGGGTTGGACTTTCTCCAAAAATTCTTTATTCACAATATATTTGAAACCATCAATTTCAAAAACCTGGTCGCCATCCTTAGACTCATCCAGAGCCATCGCAAGTGAAGGGCCGCCTCACCCGCCCGCGTTCAGGAAGATCCGTATCGGTGCAACCTCTTTATCCCTAAAGTACTCGGCGATCTGTTTTGAAGCCGACGCTGTTACCTCAACCATAATGTTCTCCTTTTCAAAAAAGCTTTATAACATCCGAAATTCCAATTAAGATAGTCCCCTATATGCAATTTGTCAATGGAATCCACCCAAAATTATTAAAAGCAATCATCCTAAGTTGTCCAAGATGGTTTTTGTAAACATCATAGCTGTCGGAAGAAAACAGAATGAAAATAACCTTTTGAATCGTGCTGTTCGTATTCAGAAACTCACAGGTAGTATCCACTGCTATCTTGCAGGCCTCTTCGATAGGATACCCGTACACTCCGCAACTGATCGCCGGAAAAGCTATGGAAGTGATATGGTTTTCGACAGCAAGCCGCAGGCTGTTGCGGTAACACAGGGACAGGAGCCTGCTGTCGTCGGCTTTTCCGCTGTAAACCGGACCGACCGTATGGATCACATGGCGGGCAGGAAGGTTATATCCTTTGGTTATGCGCGCTTCACCGGTTGGGCATCCTCCGATTGTGCGGCATTCAGCCAAAAGCTCTGGCCCTGCCGCCCGGTGGATGGCACCGTCAACACCGCCCCCACCCAAAAGGGACGTGTTGGCCGCATTCACGATGGCATCCAGCTTAAGTCGAGTGATGTCTCCCTGCTGTATTTCGATCCTGTCCAGTATTTCTTTTTTCATGGCCCTAAAACTCCTCAACGTTATTAAACCGGCAATTAAATATAAAAAATGCGCTTTTTTCGCATGTCATTCCCGCGAAAGCGGGAATCCATGAAATACAATGGGTTATGGATTCCGGCTCTCCGCTTCGCGCAGCCTGCCCCCGTGCAAACGGGGGGCCGGAATGACGGTCTTTTAATTGCCGGGCTAATAAAATTCGGGTTAAAGATCATAGAGGGTTTCATCTTTGAAAGGAATGTTTGCTCTTGTTTTGGCGCTTTTTCCCGTTTTCCCCGGCAGGGAAAACGGATCTTCTCCTTCCAGCAGATCACCCATTTCCGCTTCTATCTGTTCGGGATCTTCACCTTTTTCCATGCGCCTTAAGGCGTCATCCATGCCTCCTCCCAGTTTAAGCCCCGTCATGTCGGAAAGTTTTCGCATCAGATTGGCAGCCTGTCTGGGGTCGTCCTCGTTAATTTTATCAGCCTCGCCGGCCAGCATGTGCATGGCCTTTTCCATCTTGCTCTCGTCGAAAGGAAGGTCATCGAGATCGCCGCCTTCTTTGGCCTTTCCTGTAAATGCGACTAAAGAAATCTGCCTGGTGAGTGTTCGCGTTTTGCATTTGGGGCACTTGGGTTTTTTGGTTGTGTTGACGGTTTTTGAAAAAAAATTAAAGATGGTGTTGCAGTCCTTGCAGTAAAACTCGTATATCGGCATAGTTGCACCTCATACACTGAGACCTTTGGAAAACACCCCCTTTTGCCCAATTTCTGCGTCAGACTCAGATTTTATTCCTCGAAATACTCAATGTATTCCTGTGGTTAAAATCTTCGTCTTCCTTGAACTTGAACAAAATTGAACATTTTTCAAAGGTCTC
>JACKQG010004882.1_pt1 | contig 15244 bp, 12 predicted proteins | sample 8237621 | NCBI WGS metagenome assembly JACKQG01 (sample SAMN15677084, study PRJNA649215) | marine metagenome | biome: marine; feature: Black Sea; material: saline water; isolation source: suspended particulate matter (SPM) from the Black Sea western gyre | collected 2013-06-09/2013-06-10 | depth... | reverse complement strand
GCCTTGAAGACGATAATTCCGCTAAGTGATTCTTGAAGAATAGTCATAATACCCGCAATTCTGAGGCTAGAACGCATGGAATTTCTGCGGATGCTTTGTCCTAACTTAGTGATAATTACAGCAGAAAGTGGAACTGTAATTAAAGCGTACAGCGTTAATTTAATGCTTATAATAAAAAGCATCCCTAAAAGAACAAAAATGCTGATAGGTTCATTTATTAAGCTTTGGATAGATTGAGTGAAAGCAACACGCATGCTGGATACATCATTCATAATAATGGATGATAATTCACCTGATTTACTCTTCTTAAAAAAGGATAAGGGTAAATTTTGTAAATGTGAAAATAATTGATTCCTTATATCCATTATCATTCGATTTTGTACATAGGACAAAGAAACATTATTAATGTAAAAGAATATATTTTTCATGACATAACTGACTACAAGAATTAAACAGAGCATTTTCAATTGTTCAAGTTGAGAACCGCTACCGATAAGTTGGTAGGCTAATCCCTCCATTTTTTCATGTAGTGATGCTGTGCTCAATACATTTGAAGCTACTGATTTTCCGGGATTCATAATTGTAGATATGAGTGTACTCACCATCCAGATTGAAAATGCATTAAACATAACAAACAAAATGGATGATAGTAACGAAAGAGCTACCATCAAACGATATGGTTTGACGTAGCTAAGAACTCTTAGGTATAAATTCACAGAGGGTAAGGTCCATCACCATCCCGAACAATTGTTGGTGGTGAAAAAGAAAAGTCAATAATAGTTGAGCCTTTAGAGGGCGAATGGTTTGAATCTTCAAAAATATCTACATTGGGAAAATCAATTTCAACCTGGGTAACATCATTTAAAGGGTCTTTCCCGTGGCGGTTGATGCTGGTGGTGATGATGGGTTTTCCCAATAATTTGACAAGTTTAACGGGGAAAAAATGATCTGGAATGCGAACTCCAATTTTTGGAGAGCCATTTTGAACAAAAGGTGAAAGGTCACATTCCTTTGCAGGGAGCAACGCAGTATATCGCCCTGGGAAAAGCTTATTCATTTGGGTTTCAATCTCATCATTAAATTCGGCGAAATCATGCAAATGTTCTACGGACTCTAGGACAATACTTAATGGTTGGATTCGTCCTTTCAGCCTATTCAATTTATGAATTGCTTCCGTATTGGTGGCATCCACTCCGAATCCATACAGTGTATCTGTAGGGTAAACAATGACTTCACCATTTTCTAATGCATCATTGGCTAGATTTATATACTGATCAGTAGCAGGATAGATCATGTGTGCTAAAAGCGGGGTAATCCCTTATAATTTTTTTTTGCCCATTTTCGATGAAACCAAAAATACTGCTTCGGATTTTCTCTAATTTCTTCCTCGAGAAGTTTTGAATATCGCCGGTTAATTTCTACAATAGCCTCATTTTTATTATCAGGTAATCCTTCAACATCCAATTCTTTAAAGGAAAGATGATAGGTAAAATCAGGTGATAATATACAAAATCCTACTAAAATGGGAAAATTGGTTTTCAAATGAAAAATAGCTGCTCCTTTTGGCACTGAGACATCCATTCCAAAAAAGGGTACATCTGTACCTTTTCTGCCTGCATTCTGGTCACTGGCTAAACCCAGAAAATACCCTTGGGTCAGCAATTCTAACATTTCACTCACTGGAGTGTTTTTAGGGAGTATGGTTATTTTCCCAGTTTTTCTCAGGTCATTGAAAAATGTATTGGATTTTTTGTTCTTTTGAATTTGGGCCACTGCAGCCATGGAAAATCCATTTAATCCAAATGCCGGAAGGATGTATTCCCAATTGCCTAAATGCGCAGTAAGAATTATCCCGCCAGGATATCTTTTCAATAGTTGTTTGGATTGGGTTTCTATTTTTACAATTTTATTGATGTTTTCAGAGTTTAATGCAGGCAGGCGGAGAAATTCAGTAAGTACCATTCCAAAATGATGAAAACAGTGTTTGATTAGTTGATTATTTTCTGAGAGAGAATTATCAGGAAATGCCATGGATACATTTTTCAACGCTACAGATTTTCTCAATGGGATAAAGTAGTAAAAGAATAATCCAATTATCCGGCCAAAAAAGAGTGAAATTCTTCTGGGTAAGAGCTGAAATTTCCAACTGGCAAGTTTAAGGAGAATACTCATGATGAATGCTTCGCACATAAATGCGACGGTGCAAATTTAGAACGATTTAGAATTAATTAATAAAGAGAAATAAAAAAGTGTGAGTAGAATTGATATTGCTCTTTTACCCTTCAGGGTTACATCTAATTCTCATGGTTCAACCCGGAAGGGTAGAATAAATTACAGCGTTAATTCGAACGACTTCAGTAAAATACCCGGGCAGGATACCCCGCCTAATTCTCTGCCATCATAAGTTTCAACTGCCGGATGTAAATGGGCCTTATCTGTAACGGCTTCAAGATTTTCCCCAAAGAAATTATAGATACTATCATCAAAACGCATATTTTCAATGGGCGCTACCACTTCTCCATTTTCTACCCAGAAACAGGCATAACGGGTCATACCTGTAATGCGACCCCCGGGGCGGTCACTCCAATTGAGGTAATGCAGATTAGAAAGGTAAATTCCCTTATCAATTTTTTGTACCACTTCATCTTCATTTAAATCACCAGGAGATAAAACAGGCGATCGTAATGATTCCCCTTCACCGGCATAATTAGACTGCACCCCATATTCCTTGGCCGTTCGGCTGCTCACTAAGGTATTTTTCAAACTGCCAGCAAGAATGAGGTCTAACTTCTCCGGAGCCAGCTCCCCATTGCTGTTAAAGCGGGGTACAATGCCTGATGTAAAATCTTCACTGAGGGTAAAGCAAGAAGACATCTTTACATCATTCTGGCGCATCTTACAGAGAGAGCTATCTCCCTGTTGAATGGATGCTTCTCCCACACCACCCCAGGAAAACATACCCACTATATCTGCCACGCCTGCCGGTGCAATATACGTGCGGTAGGCTCCCGGTTCAATTTTCTTCCCTGGTTTTTCCATCATCCGCAACTTTGCAATGGACTTTGCCATATTTTTTTCATATTCTGACTGATTCCAATTGCTACCGGCAAAGGTGCCCTTTACCATGCGCTCATCTGGAGTGATTAGGGAATAATCTAATGAATAAGTATCTGTTGCGAACCAATGTTTCTGTCCGGCGGAATTGGCATTGCCAGTAAATATTCTGCCTGATGCCCAAATCCCTGCCAAGTCCACACCCTCCATTGCCGGACTGAGAGACGCTACCACATCCTCAGATGGTAGAAGACTACCATTATGCTCTTCCCGGCTGGAGCCAGTATCTTCCGGCATAACTACAAATGGGTCTTTGGGGAGTGTGCTCACTTCATCCCGTAAACGGTTCAGCTCAGTCATGGCTAAAGCTTTATCATTTTCAATATTCCCTGTTAAGGTGAAACTGCCGCTGCAGGTTCGATTATCATTAATGAGTACAATGCTTAAACTGGCATCATCCACCAAGCCCGACTGCCGGACTTTCGACTGACTGAAACGAACAAATTGGCTGTTCTCACCGCCAATAGTTACTTTTAGATGCTCCCCATTTCGGAGATTATTTAATAATGTTGCTGATAATTGATTGAATAGTTTTTCCATTTTTATACTCCTCCAAAAATTTCTACATTTTCAAATAGACACACTGGCGAGGCATGCCCTACTCTTATTGCCTGATTAGGTTCACCCTTGCCACAATAGGGAGTGCCATAGACTTCAAAGGTGTCGCTGTTGCCCAGCATTTTCAGGCTATTCCAAAATGGATTTGAAATGGCTCGATAATTGGGATTTTTCACAGTCTTGGTGAGTTTTCCATTCTCAATGAGTTTGCCGTATTCACAGCCAAACTGAAATTTATTGCGGTAATCATCAATTGACCATGAACGATTGGTTTCCATATAAACACCATGATCTACAGCTGCAATTATTTCATCAAAAGTGGACTCCCCTGGCTCAAGGTTTAAGTTTGCCATGCGGTCAATTGGGGCTCGGTTCCAAGAGGAAGCCCTGAAATTAGCCACACCTGGCAGACCTGAGCGAAGCTGACTTTCTTTGCCGCCCAATCCTTTTACCAACAATCCGTCCTTAATGATAAAATCCCGTTCGGCTTTTAAACCCCCATCATCATAGCCATAGCAGGCAAACTGATTGTCCACGGTAGGGTCAAAAGTAATATTCATAATTTTCGAACCATATTGTAGCTTGCCAAAATCTGCTTCCCGCACAAATGACCAACCGGCGTAATTACGTTCATCACCTAAAATTCTGTCCACTTCCAAGGCATGACCAACAGATTCATGAATCTGCAACATCATCTGGTCTGGTGCTAAAACAAGATTTGTGGTATCGGTGGGGCAATCTTCGGCATCTAAAAGCTCTAATGCCTGTTCCCCAACTCTTTGAGCCCGGGCTAAAACTAAATCTTCATCAAATTCTTCCATACCAATTTGCAGACAGTGGTTGTCTGTTCTGCGCTGATATATATCTCCTTTATTTGCCATGGCTGAATAATCGGATTGCACCATGAGGAAACTCTGTTGAACATCGCTGCCGTTTGAGCTCACAAAGTTACTCTCTGTTTCAATAATCATTGCCATTGCATGAGCGCTGACAATCTGGTCATTTACCTTTAACTGATTATAGGCTTTCAGCATAATTTCATTTAATCTACCAGCCGACAGGTCATTTACCTTTTGTTTAAAAGGAGATTGAAAATTGCCTTTGGTTACAGGGCGGGCTTCTGTGGTAAATTCAAATATGGGATTTTTCGCTGATGCCTTTGCCTGCTGTAATGCTTTTTCGGCAGCTTTTTGTATGTTAGCAGGGTTGGTGTTATTACAGCCATAATAGCCAAACTGACCTTCTGCCAATACCTCCACCATTACGCCATAGTCAATATCTCGTGAATTGGCTTGGGGGTTTCCATCTCGAATAATACGGTAGGTGGTAGATTCCTTTACCTCTCGGAGGCCAACCCAGTCCGCCTGAATATCTATTGCCGATAATGCATCATTTAAATTGAGCTGTGACATAAATCTCCCTGAATTCTATTATTAATCGTTATTGTAGAAAAGGTGTAAATTTACACCCTTTATCAAGGACAGAACCAAAAAGAATGGAAATTTATACTAAAACTTGAAGATTTATAAAATCATACATTGTGGAATTTGTTCGCCAATTGAACCAAAAAATATCGTTCAAAAGATTGCCGATGAATACCCAAAATCCAAACCGGAAATTAAAAAGTTAAAGCCCAATAATTTAGAATGTGTATATACTCCCGATTTAATTAAAGGAGTTATTTTAGAAAAAGAGCCTTTTATTGAAGATATTCCATTTAATATTCATAGTTATAGCTTTGAAGTGGGACATACCACCTTCTTGGTTGAAATGAATATTAACAATTCAAAATTAGATTTATTTGAAGGAACAGACTTTTTTAACTTTTCAGCCCAATTAAAAATTGATGACAAAAGTTTTGAGAATACTTTTTTTGGCTTGATTTTGGAATTTATGAATAAAACATATTCACTTCAAGATATAGTAAAGCTCATTGAAAACTCAAGTTTAATAGACCCAAAATTTGTAGAAAAATTACAAAATGAATTATTAACTAAATTTGGAATTGATGCATATATTTGTGGTGGTGGATTGGGTATTGAGGGATATGTTGTAAATAATAACATTACAATTATAGTTGGTGAGAACTTCGATGAATCGGAGGAAGGTTGGGAAAATATTGGACAGAATAAATTTCAATTATTTGAAAATAAGGCAAAGTCCATCCTTAATTTATATAATAATGAATTAGAAGATCAGGAAGCTTTTTTGGAAGAATTTATACAGAAACAATTTATAGATGGAGCACATTATGGTTTTAGAGTACTTATAATGGATTGGTTAAGTTCAATTAAATCTGAAGCTAAAAATATTCGAAAGAATATTCCTATCCAAAATAAAGTATTTTGGAGAAATTATAGGGAAAAAATTGAAGCATGGGAGTTGTACTTTTTAGAATTACAGACTGACTTATTCACTTATACTTCCCAATTTGAATTCTTCACATTTAATTGTTTTAATGAAAATTATATAAATAAGTGGAAAACTGAATTTTTACCTAAAAAGGAGGCTCTTTTTAGAAATACAGAAATGGCAAGAACAGGAATTGAAAATCTTGCTACACCTGGGAAAACCCATGATGAACATAGTTTGCAATTAGAAACTGAAAAAGTGAATGAACGAATGCTCATGCTTTCATTCTTCGCAGTCTCAATACCTTTATTTGGGGCAATCATTGCCCCAGGAATTGCTCCACTATTTAAAGTATATGCTGCAATTTTCCTTTTAGCCTTGCCAGTAGGGTATGGCTTATTTAGAAAAACGCAGAAAAAACAAAATGAAAAGAAAAGCAAAAAACTCGAATTACAAAGAATATTAGATGAATTAATCTTTATTGAACTCCCAGAATTAGACAAAGGACTGGATGAACTAAATAAGGAAGAGGAGATGAGTGGTAGCAGCAAAGATGATTTATTAAAAATATACACTAGCCAAAAGAGATTTGTTGAGCAGCAAATTCAAGAAATTAAATCTAAACTTTAAAGGTAATTAAATATGGTCATACTCTTTACATTTTGGTATATATTAGCTTGGCAATTCCCCACTTGGTTGTGGGTGCTTTCTGGGATTTTCTTCTCACTAAAATTGAGTAAAACGGTAAAACGTGTCATTGCCGGAATTCGCGGTAAATCTATCAAAAGCAAGAGGTCGTCCTATCCTGATACTTCCATGGGATTACCTTTATCCTTAGCACTTGGTTTAGTATTTGGTACACTATCGAATGGAAGTCCCATTATTGCAGAGGGACAAGGGTGGACCATACTTTTTATCTTAATTGGCTCTGGAATTTTGGCTGGTGGAGTAACTTTTAATTCATCTACAAAAACAAAAGAGAAATCTCCCAAAACTATTAAATCAACCGATGCATCTGATGAGCCACCAGCTAATGAAGAAGGAATCCCTGGTAAAAAGCTCAAAATTAAGGTTATAAAAGATGGAAAGAAAACGGTTAATATTTCCCTGGGACTTAATATAGCGAGGTTTATGGGTAAATTTGTCCCCGGAAAAGCAAAGGCAGAAATGAGTGAAAAGGGGATTGATTTTGATGCCATTATTGAGGAAGTGAAAGGTGGAGCTGATGTGGGCGTAATAGCAGAAGTGCAGGATGGTGACGATCATATACTTATTTCCGTTGAATAATGAATTAAAACGTAAATATTTAAAGCGTAATTATTTTATAAATGTCATAAACAAAAGCGTCATTACGTTTTACGAATTTAGTACTTAAACCATGATTAATTAGAATAACTTTTATAAAGGAAAAATATGTCAATAGAAAATAATCCACTTGTAAAACCATCTCCCCATAAACATGGGGCAGTTCCATTTGATGATATTAAGGAGGAGCATTTTATTCCTGCATTGGACTATGCCATTCAAAAAGCAGAAGCAACATTGGATGAAGTGAAAAATAATAGCGATACACCAACATTTGAGAATACAGCCCTCCCCATGGAAACCTGCTCGGAGCTTATGGAGACTATTTCTTTAACTTATTTTAATCTAATGAGTGCTGAATCGGATAATGATTTTAAAGAATTGGCTCAGCAAATTTCCCCTAAGCTATCTGCCTTCAGTAATAATGTACATTTAGACTCAAAATTGTTTGAAAAGGTGAAATATATCTATGAAAATATGGATGCTGAAAACCTCAATGCTGAGCAAAAACGTCTGGTTTCAGAAAGTTATAAAAGTTTTACCCTTAACGGTGCATTATTAAAGGATACGGATAAAGAAAAAGTTCGAAATATTGATGAGGAGTTATCAAAACTTTCACCCAAATTTTCACAGAACAACCTAAATGCCACCAATGCCTACAGCTATTTTACTGAGGATGAATCAGAGTTGTCTGGAATTCCGGAAATGGTGGTTGCTCAAGCATTGGAGACTGCTCAGAAAAAAGATAAAAAAAACGGATGGATGTTCACCCTCCAAATACCCAGTTTTATGCCGGTGATGCAATATGCAGATAACCGACTATTACGAGAAACCCTTTTTCGTGAGTTTGGTAAATTATCAAATGGGGGTGAATTTGATAATCGGGATATTATCAAACAACTCGTTTCCCTTCGGTACGAAAAAGCCCAAATTTTGGGATTTGACGATCATGCGGACTATACCCTCCAAAAACGAATGGCAGAAAAAACAGATACGGTGATGAGCTTTTTAAATCGTCTGTATGATGTCTATTTCCCAGCTGCCCAAAAAGAACTGGGTGAAATTAAAGCATTGGCAAAGGCTGATGGTATTGAAAAAATACAGAGTTGGGATGTAGCTTATTATAGTCAAAAACTCAAAAAGCAAAAATATGATTTTGATCAAGAAGAGCTACGCCCATATTTCAAAACTGAAAATGTCATTGATGGTATTTTTCAAGTGGCAGGACTCATGTATGGATTGAAATTTACTGAAACAACGGGTATGCCGGTATATCATGAGGAAGTAAGAGTATTTGAAGTGTATGAGAAGAATGGTGATTTTCTGGCACTTTTTTATATTGATCTTCATCCTCGTGAAACAAAAAATGGTGGAGCCTGGATGACCAGTTGGCAACCTCAGGGTTTATCAAATGGAAAAGTGGAAAGACCCTTAATATCCATTGTGTGTAATCTTACAGCTTCTACCGCTGATAAACCATCTCTCTTGACTTTTAGGGAAGTAGAAACCATCTTTCACGAATTTGGTCATGCCTTACATGGAATGCTTTCAAAAGTAACCTACGCTTCACTTGCTAGCCCTGATGTATATTGGGATTTTGTAGAACTGCCCTCCCAAATAATGGAAAATTGGCTGGGTGAAAAAGAAACTTTAAGTCTCTTTGCCAATCATTATGAAACGGGCGAAATTATTCCCGATGAACTCATCGAAAAAATAAAGAAATCACAGTCATTTAATGCAGGATCATTCGGGTTGAGACAGCTTTCAATTGGATTATTGGATATGGCATGGCATACGGGAGATCCATCTGGCGTTGAAGATGTAGTGGACTTTGAAGAGGAGGCAATAGCTAAAACTCGATTGCTCCCCAAAATTGAGGGTTCAACCATTTCATGTAACTTGAGCCATATTTTTGCAGGGGGATATTCCGCGGGATATTACAGCTACAAATGGGCAGAGGCTTTGGATGCAGATGCATTTGAACATTTTAAAGAAAATGGAATTTTTAATACAGAAATTGCAGAATCATTTAGAAAAAATATTTTGGAGAAAGGTAACACTGAACCACCTATGGATATGTATGTGAAATTCCGTGGGAAAGAACCAGACCCCGATGCATTATTGAGAAGAGATAAGCTGATTTAAATTATAAAACCCACGAAAAACACGAAAGGATTTTAAGTTTCAGGTATTACTTTATACCCGCTATTTACTTAATGAACCCCAGTACCTCCGTGGTGAAAAAAACAATGAAATTAATTTGGAGAAATAAATGAATGAACCTATGAAACTTATAGAAGAAGAAAAAGACAAATTGAAGAAAGCCAAAGATGAAAAAGCATGGTATGCTGTCTGTGATGAAATTAAAAATCGTAGAAATGGGCAGTATCCTGATTATTTATCCAGGGAAATTTTAGTGATGTATCAAGAAAAATTTCCACCAACTATTTCTTAAATACCAAAATAAAAGTCTAATTTGAATATTCAAGTAATTGATTTTCAGTCCCCGAATGCGGAGACTGATTTTACACGATCATTAAAAGAAACAGGGTTTGCTACCATCTGCAATCATCCTATTAATATGGATTTGGTGAATGATATTTATCAGGAATGGGAAATATTTTTCCAATCGGATTACAAACATAATTATAGATTTCACCCTGAAAAACAGGATGGTTACTTCCCTTTTGGAATCGAACATGCCAAAGATTGCGGTGAAAAGGATTTGAAGGAATTTTATCATATTTATCCTTGGGGAAGGTATCCTCAGGAAATCAGTTTAAAAACCAGGGAATTGTACCAACACCTATGTAATTTAACTGGTACATTGCTCACATGGGTAGAGAAGAATATTCCTGAAAAAATAAGGCAGAATTTTTCAATTCCATTAGAGGAGATGATAAATAAAAGCCCGCGCAACTTATTGCGGATGATCCACTACCCTCCCCTACGAGGAACTGATAAGCCTGATGAGGTTCGGGCAGCCGCCCATGAAGATATCAATCTATTAACTGTACTCTGCTCTGCAACTGCGCCCGGATTACAAGCACAGGATTTGGAAAACAACTGGCATGAGGTTCCGTGTGACCCGGGGATGCTGGCGGTAAACACTGGCGATATGCTGCAGATGGCTTCAGGCGGTTATTTTCCCTCAACAACCCATCGCGTGGTAAATCCACCGAATGAAGCCCGGCATTCATCCCGAATGTCCATGCCACTGTTTTTACATCCCCACGATCATATAAAGCTTTCTGAGACCCATACAGCCGGCTGTTATCTGGCAGAACGGTTAAAAGAAATAGGTCTGATTTAACCTTTTACATTTTTCGGTGTCACTATTAAATATCTCTTATAAATGAATCATATTTTATATTTTCTTTTTATATTAATATCCATAACATGGGCAGGCTTGACCACTCCACCAAATGGAAGCAATCTCACCTATATTCATGTGTTATTTGAATGGGAAGAAGAACCAAATGCTACAGGATATGAATTTCAACTTTCTGGGTCAAATGATTTTAGTACTCCTTTAGTTAGTACCAGCATAACGGATTTATTTTATATTGAAAAGGATGTCATTCTATGGGAATCAAATTACTATTGGCGAGTACGAACAACTTCTGGTGAGTGGATGGGACCGAACGAGTTTAGCATAGAGGATGCAATATCGGATGTATTGGTAACTGTTTATAATGAAACTAATTGCGAGGAGGGGTTCACAGTCGTCGGATCTGCTGATGGATATTATTCAGCAATTATTGATATGAATGGCAAAGAAATATGGAACTCTGGCAGTTCTAATTTTATTTTCTATTCAACAAATGAGAATGGTAAATATTTTGGAGCTCAGTATGAAAATTTGAATCCATATCCTTATCCCGGAATTGAATTATCTTTAACCCAAGGGATAATTTGGCGAGAACCCAATGATGAATATATTCATCATGAATTTTTTCAGTTACCATGGGGAGATTATATAGGGATAGCACACGAATACAAAATGGGGCCTATCCATGCTGAGGGTCCCTATCGAAATCTTTATTTAATAAATGGAAAGGTCGCTGATGGTGAAACAAATGAATGGAATTGGCAAGGAGATCGATTAGTAATTTGGGATAAAAATACAAAAGAAGTGAAGTGGGTTTGGTCTTCATTTGAACATTTTAATATGATGGATTATGATGACCAGTTATGGGACACCCCTCCTCAACCCTACCCAAATGATTTTTATGATTGGACCCATATTAATGGCTTCTTTTACAATGAAAACGATTCTACAATTTATATTTCATCCCGGAATTTATCTCGAATTACAAAAATTAATTACCCTGAAGGTGATATCGTATGGAATATGGGATATGAAATGCCGTCAAATGAGGTTGAATTTGGTCATGATATTGAATTTAGTCATCAACATTCAATTACAGTATTAGAAAACAACAACATTTTAATATTAGATAATGGTAACTATAGTAATGAAGATTGGTTTACAAGTACACCTAGTGAAAAACCACATACAAGAGCACTTGAAATTTCTATTACAGAAGAGAATGGTCAAATAGATGCAACAATCGAATGGGAATATATTTTAGCTGATACTTTATTTGGTTCGGATGCTGGGAATGTACAAAAATTAAATAATGGGAATTATTTAATAACTACAATTGGAGATAAAGGAACAAGCCTTGAAGTTACATCAAATAAGGAATTAGTATGGAGAGCCGATTACAATAGTGCCCTTTTATGGAGGGCAAATAGAATAGACAGTTTAAATTTTTCTTTTGAAGATAATTTATTATATACACATTTTACAGGTGCAATTAAATTTTCACTTGATTCGCCATATCCAAACCCGTTTAATCCAATAATTTCTATTAAATATCAAACTTCAAATTATGGATTTATTTCTGGAAAAATATTTGATTTAAAAGGAAGGCTCATCCATACACTTTTTTCAAATTATAGGAACCCGGGAGAATATTTGATTAAATGGGATGGTAGTAATAGTCCTAGTGGGGTTTACTTTTTTGTATTAGAAAACCAAACATCCAAGCTAACTAAAAAAATTATGCTAATAAAGTGATAGCTGTTACAAATTGTTAAACATCAATACTTTATTATTTACCTATTAAATTATTATTTTATAAAGGGATTATTATGAATTATAAACGATATAACAAATTTCTTACATATATTACGATTTTGTTAATGATTGGGATTAGTTTTATTTATTCACAAAATTGTAATGAGGGTTATTCTTATGTTGCAGAGCTACCTGAAACAGCAACTATTTCTTCAGGAGACTCTTGTTTTTATAATGTGGATATAAATGCATTGAATGATTTAATATCTGCTAATAATTTGGATTATGATATTGCTTTAGAGGTAGGAAATCAAACATGGGGTGATGGTAGATTAACCGTATTAGTTGGTACATTTAACCCAAATGGAACCAGTGGAATAAATTCACAGTTACAAGTAATACCTGAAAGTTTTGGTGATTTAACGGGCTTAGCTCTTTTATATCTTGAATGGCATAGTTTAACCAGCTTACCAGAAAGCTTCAGTCAATTGACTAATTTAGTTTCATTTACAATAAATAATAATTGGCTTACTCACTTACCAAGTGAAATAGGAAACTTGAGTAACCTATACTCATTAGATTTGGGGTATAATAAGATCGAATCTATTCCCGATTCCATTTGTGAATTAGAAAACTTAGTTTATCTATTGCTCTTTAATAATGAATTAACTACTGTACCTGAATGTATTTGTGATTTGCCCGTAGATTGGAGTGGGTTTGATGGTTGGGGAATTCCTTTTTTTGGTATTGGTGGTAATTATCTTTGTAATGATATTCCTGATTGTATTGAAAGTAGTTCAAACTTTGAACTTTCATTAGATCAATTTTATTATTTAACTCCTATTGAAGCACCACAAGATTGTTGCCCAAACTTAGGCGATTTGAATGGTGATGGAGGATATAATGTTCTAGATATTGTAACTCTTGCCAATTGTGTATTAGCAGGTGATTGTAGTGACCTTGAAAATGGTTGTGCTGGTGATTTGAATGGTGATGGAGGCTATAATGTATTGGATATTGTAACCCTTGCCAATTGTGTACTTGCAGGAAATTGTGAAGGGAATTAATTCCTTTAAAAGGAATATTTCAATTCACCTCTAATATTGGAAAATTCTTCCATATTATTAAAAGAATAATTTTGATTTAAAGTTTTATCTCCAATTATTTTGTTCAGTGCAAAAGTTCCCTTCAGTGATTCGTTAATTTCAAAAGTAACTCCAAATTCAATTAATTTTCCTGAATGAATTTGATCCATCATATTCATGATATTTATTTTTATTCGATTGTCATAAAATAATTTTGAAATATCAAACATTATAACTTCCTTTGTTAAAATAGCAATTGGTGCACCCATTCCTGGAAAAAAATAGTTAGAGGGTTTAATATTAGCTTTAAGTTCTGGCAAGTCAATTTCTGGAGGTGGTGTATCAGAATATTTTAAGGTATCATATTTAAAATATTGCCCCCCAAAATTAATGTCCAGTGGTAATTCATATTCAAATTGTAAATTGATTTCATAATATTCTGCTTTAACATTGAATGGATGAGACTCAGCAATTTCAGTAAAACTAGTTGAAAGACCAAATAAATTGGCAGTTCTATCTGTATAACTTCTCTCAATATTTTCATTTGGATCATGAGTATTGAAATACGCATAATCACCACGAATAGTTAAATTACCCAAAAAGTATATCACCCCTAAACCTAACACTTCAGTTTTTCGATAAGAAAATACCGTATCTAATTTGTGATATAAAAAATTGTCATCGGCGTATACATTTGCCCCCGAAAGACCAAATGACCTATCATATCCTTTGAAATAGGAAGTAGTAAAATCACCTTTTTCAAATGATTTAGATAAATAACCACCAAATTCTAAGGGATTATCAATTTCTAATAATTGGGATGCTCTAGGGCTTGCTGGCATTTTCACTGGGAATTCGATGTCATTTAATGGAATTCTATTTGTATTATGTATGGGTGAAAATGAAAAACCAAATGTCCAATTATTAATATATAGTTCTCCAGCAGTTGAAAATGATCCTATTTTTTGTTCTGTTCCTATCGAAAAAAGGTAATAGTAATCATTGGCATTTATATTATTAATAGGACTATTTCCATCAACATTTCCCCATGAATTAATTTGTTTCCCAAATCTAATTTCACCAATTGGTAAAAACCAAGTTAGATATAATTCCCTTAGGTCCCATGTAAAATCTTGAGAACTGGTATTTACTAAAAAATGGTTTTCACTCGGTAACCGATATTCCATAGCCATATTTGCATAAACAGAAAAATCACCTTCATCCTTTTGATAGATAAAATCAGCTATTCTGAAGGGTAAGTTAATAATTGACCCATCAGATAATCGGCTTACATAAAAATAATTCAAATTTCCGGTAAAGTTATTATTTTCTTGACAAAAAATCATCGCACAGATAAAAAATAATAAAGCAGTCTTTTTCATGTTGTATTTTCCTTTTCTATTCTTTCACGGCTTCTTTCAGCCAGGTTAAAACTTCTACGCCCTGTGTTTCCCATGCTCGTGTAAGCGCCCAATCAGGGAAGTCACCCAATAATTCACCATTCCAGCTATAGGTTACTTCGGTATTATTTTCATCTAATGGGTGCAGTCGCCATTCACCAGCTGCATGTATTAAGCGGACATAATCTTCATGAACGGCAATACCTGAATTTTTTACCGATTGAAATTGGTAAATGGCATCCCCATTTTCTTCATGTTGGGTATAACTCACAATATAGTCTCGACCATAAAAAGGGAAAGGCATATCCAGTACAATGTGTACAATTTCGTCCGTAATTACGGTT
>JACKQG010004881.1_pt1 | contig 15248 bp, 15 predicted proteins | sample 8237621 | NCBI WGS metagenome assembly JACKQG01 (sample SAMN15677084, study PRJNA649215) | marine metagenome | biome: marine; feature: Black Sea; material: saline water; isolation source: suspended particulate matter (SPM) from the Black Sea western gyre | collected 2013-06-09/2013-06-10 | depth... | reverse complement strand
GAGACCAAGGACTCCGCAGGGGGGAAAGATCGGGGGGTAATCGAGAGGATTGAGTCCATGAACGAGGAGGCCCTCCAGAGCTGGGTGAGGTCCCAGAGGGTGAGCATGTGCGGATACGGCCCAGTCTCCGCCACCCTCGCAGCCGCCAAGAGGTTAGGGGCGACGAAGGCCCAGCTCCTCGCCTACAGCACCAGCGGTGACATCACCGGGGACACGTCCATGGTCGTGGGCTACGCATCAGCCATCATAACGAGGTAGAATGAATGTCAGTAGAAGCCACTGCCCCCGGGAAGGCGATACTCTTCGGGGAGCACAGCGTCGTCTACAGGGGTCCAGCCATCGTCATCGCCATCGATAGGAGGGCCAAGATCACCGCCAAGGAGAGGGACGACGAGATAATCAGGTTCGACTGCCTCGACCTGGGATTCGAGGGATACTTCGAGGGCGATGAATACCACCCCGTCGCAGGGGAGGAATGGAGGGGGAATAGGCTCCAGGCGATGCTCGTCGCCGCCAGGAAGACGATGGAGCACCTCGATAAACATTCAGGGCTCGACCTCACTGTCCGCTCCGAGATCCCCATAGCCGCCGGTCTGGGCTCCTCAGCCGCGATCTGCGTCGCTACGGTGGCGGCTACAGGGGAGCTGCTGGACGGTAACTTGTCACTGCAGGAGATCTGCGACCTCGCCTACGAGGGGGAGAAGGTGGTTCATGGTACCCCCAGCGGTGTCGATAACAACATCTCCACATACGGTGGCGTGTTGAGCTATGAGACAGGCGTCGGCATTGAGAGGATCGATTTCCAGGGGGGGCTCCCTCTGGTCATCGGGAACTCTAGGAGGAAACGCTCGACTCGGAGACTCGTCGCCCGGGTGAGGCTCCTCAGGGACAGGAACCCCGAGCTCGTGGATGGGCTCATCGACTCGATGGGAGAGGTCTCCCGAAAGGGCCTCGAAGCCATCAAGGCCAGGGACTATCCCATGATCGGGGACCTCATGAACATCAACCACGGCCTCCTCTCGTCGGTCGGGGTCTCCATCGCCAGGCTGGACATCCTGGTCCACGCCGCAAGGGGGGCAGGGGCATACGGGGCTAAACTCACGGGGGCGGGCGGAGGCGGCTGCATGATCGCCATCACGGACCCTGACAAGCTCAAAGAGGTCAGCAGAGCGATCTCCCACAGCAGAGGAGAACCCCATATCGTCAACATCAGCTATGAAGGGGTCGAGACCAGGAGGCTGGACTGACTGCAGGTCCTCAAACTCGGTGGATCCGTGGTCACCGTCAAGGATCAGGAGTTCACAGCTCACCACGGGAACATCCGGAGGCTCGCCGAGGAGATCAAAGCTGCCTGGCCCACACCCGTCGTTATCGTCCACGGCGGGGGCTCCTTCGGCCATCCCGTCGCCAAGAAATATGGTATAGCGGGCGGCTTCACCTCGGATCGGCAGATCCCAGGCTTCGCCAGGACCCACCAAGCCATGGTGGACCTCAACGCCATCATCGTGAAGGCCCTCCTCGATGCGGGGATACCGGCCATGTCGGTGAGCCCGTCGTCGTTCATCGCCACGGATGACGGCCGGATGTCAAATGTCGATTTCGAGATCGTGGGCAGGCTCGTCGTCCGTGGGGTCCTTCCTGTTCTGTTCGGGGATGCAGTGCTCGACAGGAAGAAAGGATTCACCATCCTCTCAGGGGATCAGCTCGCGGTCCGCCTCGCCGTCTCCCTCGGGGCCTCGAAGCTCATCTTCGGGGTCGACGTGGACGGCGTCTTCACATCGAACCCAAAGCTCTCCCCCGAGGCAAGGCTGATCGACCGTTTGGAGATAGAGAAGATCGATGGATTCGTCAAGATCGGGGAGTCTCTGTCGACCGATGTCACCGGCGGCATGCTGGGGAAGGTCTCTGAGGCTAGAGCGGCGGTCGGGGAGGGTGTCAAGGTTCAGTTCGTGAACGCCACGAAGCCCGACGTGATACTTAAAGCCCTCAAGGGGGAACCCGTAGCAGGGACCATCCTGACGGGGTGAGACCGCTGACGGAGATCGAGAAGAGGAAGGAGAGACACCTCAGATTATCGCTGGATGAGAACGTCCAGTCAGATATCGGGACGGGGTTCGAGGACATCAGGCTCATCCACCGCGCCCTCCCCGAGATAGACCTCGACGAGATAGACACGGAGACTGAGCTCTTCGGGAAGAGACTCGCCTCACCCCTCATCGTCTCGGCGATAACCGGGGGAACAGGATTCGCCAAGGAGATCAACTCAACCCTCGCCGAGGTCGCGGAGGAGCTCGGGTTAGGGATAGGGGTAGGCAGTCAGCGGATCGCCCTCGAGGACCCCGGCGTGGAGCATACATTCACGGTTGTGAGGGAAAAGGCGCCATCGTCCCTGGTCATGGGGAACATTGGCTGCCCCCAGCTCAGCATCGGGTGGGGCGTAGAGGAGGCGAAGCGATGCATCGACATGATAGAGGCAGACGCCCTCGGGATCCACATGAATCCCCTCCAGGAGGCCGTCCAAGTCGGGGGGGATACCCAGTACAGGGGCGTACTAGAGAAAATTAAGGCGATAACGGGCGAGCTCGGGACACCGGTGGTGATGAAGGAGACTGGGTGCGGCATCTCCAGGGAGGTCGCCGTGAGCCTGAAGGCCGCCGGAGCATCAGCCCTTGAGGTGAGCGGCGTGGGGGGTACAAGCTGGGCGGCGGTGGAGCATCACATCGCAAGGGTCGAGGGGAGGAAGAGCCAGGAAGCCCTCGGCGAGGCCCTATGGAACTGGGGGATACCCACGGCCATAAGCGTCGTCGAGGCCAGCCGATCTACGGATCTAAAGATCATCGCCTCTGGTGGGCTCCGGACCGGCGTCGAGATGGCCAAGGCGATCACATTGGGCGCCGATGCTGTGGGTATAGCGAAGCCCTTCCTCGAGAAAGCTGTTGAAGGAAAGGGGGCCCTCCTGGAGCATGCGAATGACATCCTACGGGAATTCAGGACCGTGATGTTCCTCGTCGGAGCTAGGAACGTGGAGGAACTCAAAAAAGTCCCCGTCGTCGTCCTGGGGAGAACCTCGGAATGGCTCAGGCTGAGAGGCTACGACCTCCAGAGTCTGGCAAACCGGGGATAAGGGCCGGAAGTTCATGGAGATAACTTTTATCAGGTTTATACGGCTCATACGCAATGTCGGAGGAGGGAAAGATGGTCAAGAACTCTATATCGGAGAAACTCATCGCCAGCGCGTCGAAGGTTGACGACTATATATTCGAGCTCCTCGAGGACCGGAAACCTGCAGTCCTATACGAAGCGTCGAGGCACATCTTCAACGCTGGAGGGAAGCGGCTCAGGCCATACCTCGTACTGAAATCATGTGAGCTCGTGGGCGGAGACTCCAGCGTAGCCCTCCCCTTCGCGGCTGGTCTGGAGATCCTCCACAACTTCACGCTTATCCACGACGACATCATGGACAACGACCCGATCAGGCGAGGAGCCCCCACGATCCACTCCAAGTGGGGAGTCCCAGTGGCCATCGCGAGCGGCGACCTCCTGTTCGCGAAGGTATACCAGGCGATGTACGCCTCGTACTTCAATGGTTCTTTGCCAAGCGACAGGGTCCTCGAGTCAATAAAAGCTGTAACGGAGGCCACAATCAGCATCTGCGAGGGTCAGGTCCTCGATGTCTCGTTCCCAGATACGAGTGATGTCTCCCCGGAGGACTATATTTTCATGGTCGGTGGCAAGACCTCAGCACTCTTCAAGGCTTGCGCCGAGATAGGCGCCATCGTCGGGGGCGCCAATGAGGAGGATGTTGAGAGGCTCGGTTCCTTCGCCTGGGATGCGGGGATAGCTTTCCAGATCGTGGACGACATCCTCGGCGTAACAGCCGACGAGGAGACCTTGGGGAAGCCTGTGGGAAGCGACTTGAGAGAGGGGAAGAAGACCCTCATTATAGTCCATGCCCTCGAGAATTCCACATCTGTAGACAGAGATACGATCCTGAAGGTGCTGGGAAAAGACGATTCTGCTCCAATCGACATTGAGGCCGCGATAAAGATTCTGGTTGATCTTGGTTCGATTGAATACGCTAAAAAAATCGCCTGGGAGTACGCCGGTAGCTCGAAGGCGATGCTTGAGCTCTTCCCCGAGTCCGAGGCAAAAAGGAACCTCCTAGAGATGCTGGAATATTTCATGCGGAGAAGTTCCTAATCAACAACCTTTTGAGAAACAGGCTCATTTCAGCTAATCCCATTTTTGAATGGTCCTGTCCTGAAAAGTCTTAATAAGGATTCTCTGGTAGATCATTGATCTTTCGGAGTTTTCAATATGAGAAATAAACGACCCGCCTACAGCGACCTGATGAAGGAGATCCGTGAGGGAAAGTTCGTTCTCACAGGGGAGCTGGAGCCGGAGAAGACAACGGGGCTCGAGGAGATCCTCGTCAGCGCGAGGGCAATGAAACCGTACGTAATCGCCGCGAATGTGACCGATAATCCGCTGGCGATGGCCTTCATGAACTCCCTAGTGCCCTCCTATGTCGTCCAGAGGGACGTTGGCCTGGAGACGGTCTACCAAATGGTCATCAGGGATAGGAACCGCCTTGCCCTGCTCTCGGACGTCCTAGCTGCCGCCCACCTCGGCATCAAGAACATCCTGGCGATCTCGGGGGACCACACAGTTCTCGGCGACCACAAGGGAGCGCTCCCCGTTTACGACCTCGACTCAGCTCAGTTCGTCTACATGCTTAGCAAGCTGATCGATGAGGGGGTCGACCTGGAGGGGAACGAGATTCACGGGAAGGTTCCCATCAACGTGGGAATTGCCGCGAACCCTAACGCCAATCCTCTGGAGCCGGAGATTTTGAAAGTCGAGAGGAAGACCAAAATCGGCGCCGACTTTATTCAGACTCAGACGATGTTCGACATCGACCTCACCAAGGAGTTCCTCAAGGAGACCGAGAGGCTCAACTGCCCCACGCTCATCGGCGTCTTCCCCCTCAAGTCCTTTGGCATCGCCGACTTTTTCGACAAATACATCCCCGGGGTCAGCGTACCCAAAGACCTCCTAGAATCCATGAGGAAGTGTAAGGAAGAGCCGGACAAGGAGAAGAGGAAAATGCTCTACGACGAGGTGAACATGGAGTTCTTCGCACCCTTCATCAGGGAGATCAGGAAGACTACAAAGGCGGCGGGGGTCCACGTGATGGCGGTCCTCTACGAGAGGATCCTCGAGCCCCTGGTCGCGGAGACAATGTGAGGTGATGATGGATGATAATCACTAAACAGAAGCCCTTTGAAAAGATCATGGAAATGACGGAGCCCTTCGGGAAGCTCTTCGTCGTGGGCTGCGGAAAGTGCGCAACGGTCTGCCAGACCGGAGGGGAGAATGAGGTCCACGGCATGGTCGAGAAGCTCTCGGACAAGATCAGCGGCTTCACCGTCGTGGAGGAGCCCTGCGACCTCAGGCTAACCAGACGCGACCTTAAAGAACACAAGGAGACGATCGCCGAGTCAGACGCTGTTCTCGTCATGAACTGCGGAGTCGGGGTCCAGACCATAGCGGAATACACGGGCAAGATCGCTCTACCTGCGCTGGACACGATGTTCATCGGCATGACCGAAAGGATCGGGCGGTACTACGAACGATGCAAGGCCTGCCAGGATTGCATCCTCGACGAGACAGGGGGCGTCTGCCCAATAGCACGCTGCCCCAAAGCACTGCTGAACGGCCCATGTGGGGGACAGGTCGAGGGTAAATGCGAGGTCGGCGAATACAAGGACGATTGCGCCTGGGTCCTAATCTGGAAGAAGCTCACAGAGCAGGACAGGCTTGAAGAATTCACCAAGTTCAGGCCGCCCAGAAACCACTACACCAAGATCCTAACAACTAAACTCATCTCCTGATACCCTTTGCACAATGCCCCGTACACCGGGGCTTTTTTCGTTTTATCCCTGAAAGAAAAAGAGAGGATTATGGATGCTCCTTGAAGTGGGGCAGCACCTCGAACCCGAAGAGGTTGATCGAAGACCTGATATTCGGTCCCAAGGGCGAACCTGTGACGAAGTGTGTGATCCCGGTCTTGAACAGGGATGCGATCTTCTCGGTGCACTGTTCCGGCGAGCCGCAGACTGCGAAAGCGTCGATCATTGTATCGTTGACGGCCCCAAATGCTGCCCCCCATTCACGGTTAGCGAGGGCACTCCGGATGCTCTCGGCGGTCTCCACGGGAATACCGTGCTTCTCCAGGATAAAGGGAGGACTCCCAGCCACTATGTAGGCGACTACAGGGATCACCGGCTTTCTCGCCTTCTTCTCGGTCTCGGCGACTGAAAACGAGGTGTATGCGGCGATGTCAACTTCTTTGGGATCTCTCCCTTTCTTCTCGGCTCCCTTCCGGATCAGCGTCACGGCTCTCTCGATGTCGTCGGGATGCGATGCGTTGATCAATGCTCCGTCCCCGATGGCTCCCGCCAGTTGGAGCATTTGGGGCCCCTGAGCTCCGATGTAGATGGGGATGCTCTCGTTTGCCCTGAAGTTGAACCTCGCTCCAGCCGTCGTGCTGAAGACTTTGCCATCGTAGTTGCCTTTCTCGCGGGCAATCTGTCGCCGGATGATCTCGACGGCCTCCCTCACTGTGCGGAGGGGGGCCTTCATCTCCACGCCCACCATCTCGAGAGTGGTCTTGTCGCCCGCCCCAATGCCGCAGATGACCCTGCCCGGGGCGACCTCGTTCAGGGAGGCTACACTCTGGGCAGTCATGGTGGGGTGGACGAGGTAGGGGTTGGTGACCCCTGGCCCCAGCTTGATCCTGTCGGTGTAGTTGGCTATAACGGTGAGGCTCACGTAGACGTTCCTGTTATTGAAGTGGTCGGTTATCCAGATGCTGTCATAACCTAGCCGCTCCGCTTGGATGGTGTAATAGGTTGTTCTCCAGAAAAGCTCCATCGGGACGAACTCGATTCCGAAACTCGTCATTTTTCCACTATCCTCTAGGATAAAGAGTGGGAAGCGGTCTCAGCGTCGCCTATCGTCTCCCTCAGGAGCTGATAGCGAGCTTTATCTCCTCAAGGCCGAAATCGTCGATGACCCCAATGGCTCTCTCGGGGTCGGCTTCAACGACCGTCTTGAAGAGCGTCGTGAGACCCGCCTCGCTCGCGAGTTGATCCCTCTGCCAGTAATATAGGATTGTTTTCGCGACGGAACTAGGGATGGCATCTGATTCTTTCGCCTCGAGTAGTATGTCCATGAATTTTACAGAGAGAGGGTCTCTCATGGGCTTCGGGATGCTTCTCACTAACTCTCGGTACTCCATCTTCTTCACCAATTAATATTAGACTTTTGTTATTTTCAAAGCTATCTATCTATTGATAGTTCGTTTTTCGAACTTTCAATGATTTTTTCGACAATACGTGTTCCCTATTCTAGCGTCAAGTGTATCAAAACGAGAAAATGTTTATACAGTATTTACTAATTATTATTTATAAGGGTGATATGAGAATATTGCACGGAAAAATAAATCTCATCACTCCAAATGTAATTTTCATAAATCAATGGTGATGAAAAATGAGCATCGATAGGTTGGATCTTAAAATCATCAGGTCCCTGAGTGGGAACGCTAGGAAGCCGTTCAAGACGATCGCAAAGGAGATCGATGTCAGTGACGCTACCGTCAGGAAGAGGGTGAAAAGGATGCTTGAAGACGGAGTCATCAAACAGTTCAACCTCCTCCTCGATTACCATAAGTTGGGCAGGATTATCAAGGCCTTCATCGGCCTCCAGATCAACCCTCAGAGGCTGAAACCCATCGTCGAGCACCTCAAGGGAAACCCGGACATCCAGGTGCTGTACCGGACGACGGGGAACGTGAACCTGTTCCTCGAGGTGATCTTCAGGGACATGGAGGAGCTCAACGATTTCCTCGAGACGGAGCTCAGCGTCGAGGGCATCATAGGAACCGAAGTCTCGGTTGTGATTGGCCCATACAAGAGGTGCCCGTGTACCGGTCTATGACCGGCCCCAGACTTGTGCCTTGTCCTTCTCCTTGCTCAGGACGTGGACATCCCCCGAACGGGTCTGGTGTAGCTTGAACTCGGCTCCTAAGAGGTTCTCGAGATATCCTCTCAGATAAGCCATGGAAACGCCCAGGAACTCTACCATTATGACGTCGCCATCGCGGGTGAATTTTCCCCATCCCAGATTCTCTAGCTCGCTGAGGATGATGTCCCAGTTGTCGGTCTCCCTGAAGTCGATTTCTGGGTCCATGGGATCTATCATCCTCCTCTTAAGGGCGCTGACCCGCGCGAGGTTGTAGAGCTTGTCCTTGCTCATCGATGTGAAGATGTCTCGGAGCATGCTCTGGCCCATGAGGAGAACCCTCTCGGTCCCCGTCCTGTACACATATGGGAGCCAGTCTTGCATATTCAGCTTCTTGTAGATGCGGAGGGCTGCGAGGGCGGCGTCCTCCCTGTTCCTGACGAGTTTATTCTTCTCTAGGAATTTCAGGTACCTATCGAGATCGTCATCTAGGGGGATGGTGATATCATTTAGGTCTTTAGACCACCTCTGTTCCTTGTATTTCTTCATCTCGTCAGGCTTCAACCGGATGTTGGTTTTAACTCTTACTTATGAATCATTTCCCCATCTTGTTCCTTACCACAGTCAGGAGACGCCTCGCTATCTCATCCTTGCTAGTGACGTGGATGTGCTCCACGACGCTTTCCGCTGCGATGATGAACGCCTCGTTGGTGTCGTGGCCGAAGCCCACTTTTGCCCTGCCGACATCGTTGGCTACGATAAGGTCCATCCCCCCGGACTCCATCCTGGCTTGGGCCTTCTTTATGAGCTCCTCGTCGGATACACCGAACTCCGCCTTAAAACCAACAAGGAATATTCCGGGAGTTACCTTCTTCACCTTGTCGATGATCTTGGGCCTGGAGACGAGGTCGATCCGCCAGCTCTCCAAGCTAGAGGAGGTCTTCACCATGTCTCTTTTCTCGGGGCCAAAGTCGGCGGCCGCAGCCGAGAAGACTGCGAGATCGTATCGGGAGCCCTCAAGCTCTCCCACAACAGCGTCAAGCATCTCGGTCGTCGTCTCGATGGGGACCACCTTAGCACCGAGGGGGGGCTTCGCGGAGCCTGGGCCATAAACGAGGGTCACCTCCCCTCCCCTCCTCAGCGCCTCCCTGGCAACGGCGACCCCCATCTTGCCCGAGCTCGGGTTGGTGATGAATCTGAATCCGTCGAGGTACTCCCTCGTGGGTCCCGCGGTCACCAGGACCCGCACTCCCTCGTAATCCTTCAGCTCAGTGAGCTTCGAGATCACGGCCTCGACTATCTCCCCCGTGGTGGGTATCTTGGCCTTCTCCTCCTCGAATCGGGGCATGAGTACCTCGACTCCGATGGATCTCAGCTTCTCCACGTTCTCCATCACGATGGGGTGGCGGTACATGGAGGCATGCATCGCCGGGGCGATGAGGATAGGGATCCCGGCGCCGATGGCTGTGGTGAGCAGCGTGGTGACGGGTGTGTCGTCGATGGCCGTGGCCGCCTTCCCGATGGTGTTGGCCGTGCTCGGGGCCACCAGGATGAGGTCGGCCCTGTCGGGGTGCTCCCCTCCCAGGGTGACGTGCTCCGTCTCCCCCGTGAGCTCCGTGACCACGGGGTTCCCCGTGGACCACTCCATCATGTAGGGGTGGATGATCTTCTGGGCCATCTCGGTCATCACGGTGTAGACCTCCGCCCCGTGGCGCATCAGCTCCCGTGCGATCTCGGGGCTCTTGATCGCGGCGACGCTGCCCGTCATGCAGAGGACGATCTTCTTGCCATTCAGTTCGTCGCCTTTGGTTCCGATGATCTCCTTGGAGGTGTGCTCGCCGAGTCTCATGTTCCCTCAGCCTCGCTAGGGGGGGATATAGATATTAATGTTTCAGCGTGGACGCAGGCTCGAACAGTCTTTAGGTCAAGGCGCTGAGCTGCTCGTCGAGCTCGCTTAACTGTTCCTGGATCTCCTCAAGGCGCTCCTCGAACCCCTCTATCTTGTCGAGGATCAGGCGGATCTCTGCCTCAATGTCGGCCAGTTTTTTCTCGACGCTCATCTTATCGCATCGTTCTGAAAAACTCTGTACTCGATTTAAATTTTGTCACTGAGCGTCAATCGGTTTCAGGACTTGGTCGAAGTATTCTCGACCGTAGCTCAGGGCGATCTGGTGGAAGCTCCCGTTCCTCGTCTCGACCTCCTCGAGGTTGCCTCGAACCACGATGCGCTCCCCCGTCTCTACTTGGAGCCTGAACTCCTCGACATACGAGACCACCCTGATGATCTCGCCGGGATCTATGTTGCCCTCGATCTCCTCGAGCCTAACCGGGTAGATGGAGGGCATGAATCCGCCCTCGTCACCGGAGATGACCTCCCCCTCGGCTTCGACCCTCCCTAGTTCCCGGATGCTGAGGGTATCGTCGTATTCGTTTGTTATCTCGTCCCACCTCCTGACGGGCTCGAACTCGATCTTCACCTCCCTCCCCAGGAGCTCCGCATCATGCACAGCGTAGATCTTTTTGCATCTCTGATGCCGGCCATAGTCCTCCTTGGAGAGGTGTTTGAAATTCCAGTGTGCAGGGGGGTCGAGGGGGGTCCAGCCGTCGAACTCGTTCCTGAGAGAATCTCCCTTGTATAGTTCCGTGAGGGTTGCTCGCAGCTCACGGAGCTCCTCCATGCCATAGATGACTAGGTCCACGTCGCTGAACAGCGGGTTATGGAAGCTGTGGGCGAGGGAGCCGAAGACCCCGAAATCCGAAGCTTTCAAGCTTGAGGACTCCGTGATGAGGTCGATTATCTCGACGCAGGTCCTCTGGAGAGCATCTCCATCCATCTTCATCAGCTCCGCCAGCCTCTCGTCTGGGCGCACGACTCTGGAGATCTCCCCCTCTCTTACGCCTACCATGTCTCGGGAGAGGGCCGCGTGATGAAGTTTGAAGGGGGGCTCCTGGTTGAGAGCAAACTTGAGGCCGCCGTCGAAGTAGAACTTGTAGTGCTTCGTGGGGAGACCGTCCCTGAGGGCTCGGGGCTCTCTTGTAGTGTACAGGGTTTCCGGGGCGTACTCCAGGTCGCAGAAACAGGAGTCGCGGGGATGATCGTAGCCGTATGTCCTGAAGATGAGACCATTGAGGGTCACTGGTGCGTCTCTGTCACGAAACTTCATTTCGAGCCCTCGGAAAGCATTCGCATCCATCAGAATGGCGTCTGTGTAGATAACTCAATATGGATGCGAAGGGAAGCTATTTTCAGCTTCAATCTTTTCTAGCCATGTTGATTTCATTGACGTACCAGGCCGTGTCCTCTTGGACAAAGTCCTTAACATCGATCCGGACAGGCTGGCCATCCTCGTCGAGGAGGACCACCTCGCTTATCTCGGAGTTGATGATCTTCCTCTTGCACCTCTGGCAGGGATCGGCCCGGGTGTATCCGCCGTCGGGGTTCAGGCCGGCGATATATAGCCTCGCCCCGATCCTGTCGCTGCGGCTGGAGTTGATGATGGCGTTCTCCTCGGCGTGGACCGCTGGGCACAGATCATAGGCCTCGTTGGCGGGGAGGTTCTTCATGTCCTTGATGCACCCCACCTCGTAGCAGTTGATGACCCCCCGGGCGTTACCATTGTACCCTGTCCCCACAATAGAATTGCCGTTGACGAGGACCGCACCGAACTTGCGCCTCAGGCACGTGGAACGGGCGGCGACCGAGAGGGCGATGTCTAAAAAGTACTTCGTCTTATCGGGCCTATCCAACTCCGAGCCTCAGCATCCATCTGTCCCGTACTTGTTTCAAAACTCTTGAGGTGAACCCGCCCACAGGGCTCATCGCGTCGCTGCTAGGGACTCCCAGATGATGAATGATTTCTCCATAAAATCTTATTAGCGGCAAGACGACGGACATCCAAGGAAAAAAGGACATATCTCCCTTCCGCTCCTTTTTCCCTTACTTCTCTATCACCTGCGGGGGTTTTATTATGTTTCTAGGATAGTGACAGAGGGAGACTCACAATGGGCAACTCTATGAAAATCCTGTTAACAGGCTTCGAGCCGTTCGGGGAGAGCACCGTAAACCCCTCGATCTCGGCCTGCAGGAGGTTGGAGGGCAAGGGGGTGGATGGGTTCGAGATCGTCGTCGAGGAGATTCCCCTGCGTTTCCACGAGATCAGGAGCGCCATCGAGGAACATATCGCACGCCTCGACCCCGCCGCCGTCATCTGCACCGGTCAATCCGGTCGAGCATCCATATCCCTTGAGAGAGTGGCGATCAACGTCGCCGACGCCAGGATACCTTACAACTGCGGCACGCAGCCCGTGGATAAGCGCCTCAACGGAGAAGGCCCCGCAGCATACTTTAGCGGTCTCCCCCTGAGGGATATCTTCGAGGCTCTGAAGGAAGCCAAGGTCCCCGCGGCCATCTCCAACTCAGCAGGAACCTTCGGATGCAACCAGATATTCTACCACCTGATGGATTACAGGTCCCGGTTGGGCCTCGAGATTCCTGCAGGATTCATCCACGTCCCGTGCCTCCCCGAGCAGGCCGTCAACAAGGAGACGCCGAGCATGGCTCTCGATCTCACGGTGAAAGCTCTGGAGATCGCCGTATCGACGGTTGCCTCTGAGATCACCTGATAAAAGAAAAAAGGAGGTAAATGCCTCCTATCGGGGATTCTAGACTGAAGTAGGTTTTGCTATGATCTCCTTCACGTAGAGATCGAACATTGTGTGGAGGTGGCTGGGCTTCAGCACCACCGCGGTGTCCGCGCCCCTCCCCGAGCCGGCTATGGAGATGATGTCCCGGTCCATGGGTATTAGACCAGCGTCGGCGGCCATGTAGGCACACTCCACCACCACCTTCATGCCCTGCCCGAACATCCTCAGTGTCTGGGCCACGATCGCCGCGGGACCGACGGTGTCGAACTTTCCCCTCATGGCCCTGCTGACCCCGGCGAAGGCGTGGCTCGTGGTGAGGACCTTACCGCCGTTGGCTTCGATCTCCTCGTGGCTCTCGTCGGAGAGCTCCTGCTTACCGGGCTCCCTGAACCCCGTGGTGTGGGTGACCACGACGAGGTTGTATCCCTTGAAGACCTCGGACGCCTTGACTCCGGTAGGTCCTCGAGTCGAGGCGACGACAATATCCTTGATCCCGAGCTCATCAGCCCGTTTCTTGGAGACCCTCAGGGTCTCCTCCGTGTTCTCCTCCCCAATCTTTTCGAAGTATAGAATGGATTTCTCAGTTGTCATTGTTATCGGGGGATGCATTGGACATCCGATATAAAAGGTTTCGCAAGACCGCATATCCAGCTGAAGCCTGCCCCTCCATGGTTTAATATCACCATGCAACATTATCTTGCCGAAGGGCTGGAGTGTTGAGGGTCTCCGAGCTAGATGTACCCGAGGAAATCAAGGAGCTCCTATACTCCAGAGGATTCGACGAGTTGTATCCTCCTCAAGCTGAGGCAATCGAGGCAGGGGTGTTGGATGGCAAGAGCCTAGTCATGGCGAGCCCCACGGCCAGTGGCAAGACCCTCGTCGCCGAGCTCTGCGCCTTCAAGCACATCATAGAGAGAGGGGGCAAGGTCCTCTATCTCGTACCCCTCAGGGCCCTGGCCTCGGAGAAATACGAGGAGTTCCAGGCCTACTCCAAGCTCACGAAGCGGGACGGAAGGAAGATCAGGGTCGGTGTCAGCACCGGTGACCTTGACAGCAGGACGAGTTGGCTCGGTGATTATGACATCGTGGTGACCACCAACGAAAAGTGCGACTCCCTCCTCCGGCACAGGTCTCCCTGGATGGAGGCTGTCTCCTTGGTCATTGTCGACGAGGTCCACCTTATCGGGAACGACCGGGGGCCCACCCTGGAGGTCGCTATCGCCAGGCTTCGGCAGTTGATGCCAGATCTCCAGATCCTCGCCCTCAGCGCCACGATCAGGAACGCCGACGAGGTCGCAGAGTGGCTCAACGCGGAGTGGATCGAGACCGACTGGAGGCCCGTCCCTCTCCTTGAGGGGGTGGCCCTCAACGATAGGATCATCTTCAATGACGGATCCATCAAAGGGCTCAAGCCCCTCAACAGGCTCGACCCCATCAACATCGCGATGAACTCGGTCCTAGACGGGGGACAGAGCCTGATCTTCGTGGAGAGCCGTCGGCGCGCCCAGAGCGTCGCGAGGGAGGCGGGCAACGCCCTCAGGGGATCCCACAGGAAGAGAGCGGAGGTGAAGCTCCAAGAGATCTCCTCAAATATCTCAGCCAGGGGAGAGAAGACCCGCCTATCCGACGACCTCGCCTCCGCCGTGGCGGGGGGCGCCGCATTCCACCACGCAGGCCTGAGCTCCGCCCACCGCAGGATCATCGAGACGGCCTTCAAGGAGGGCTGGATCAAGATCCTCTCAGCAACCCCTACCCTAGCGGCCGGTGTCAACCTCCCGGCGAGGACAGCGGTCATCGCGAGCTACCGGAGGTTCACCCCGGGCTACGGGATGTACCCCATCTCGGTGCTCGAGTACAAGCAGATGAGCGGGAGGGCGGGGAGGCCCCAGTACGACGATGCCGGGGAGGCGGTCCTCATCGCGTCGAGCTCCGACGAGCAGGACGCCCTCATGGAGAACTACGTCGCCGCGAAGCCGGAGAGGCTCTTCAGCAGGCTCGCCCAGGAGGCGGCAATACGGGGCCACACCCTCGCCGCGATCGCCTCCGACTACGCCCACAGTGAGCCGGGGCTCATCGACTTCTTCGGGCAGACTTTCTACGGTTACCACTACCCCATGGGGAACATCAAGCTCATCCTCGCCGGGATACTGAGCTACCTCCGCCGGGAGGACATGATCCAGTACAAGGGAGACTACATCTACGCCACCGACTTCGGACGCAGGGTCTCCGAGCTATATATCGACCCCCTCTCCGCTGTGGTCCTGAGGGACGGGCTCAGGGAGGACGGCGTCAACTTCACCGACATCACATGGCTCCACCTCATATGCCACACCCCGGACATGCGCCCCAAGCTCAGGCCCAGGAGGGGTGAAATGGATGCAGTCGAGTCGTTCCTCGAGGAGCACCGCCACGAGTTGACTGTGAAACTCGCCTCGGACTACGACTACGTCGACTACGAGACCGCCCTAGGGGAGCTCAGGACCACCATGATCCTGAAGGCATGGATCGACGAGACCTCCGAGAACGACCTATTCGAGAAATATCGCGTCGCCCCAGGGGACAGGTACAGCGCAGTCCAC
>JACKQG010004879.1_pt1 | contig 15249 bp, 10 predicted proteins | sample 8237621 | NCBI WGS metagenome assembly JACKQG01 (sample SAMN15677084, study PRJNA649215) | marine metagenome | biome: marine; feature: Black Sea; material: saline water; isolation source: suspended particulate matter (SPM) from the Black Sea western gyre | collected 2013-06-09/2013-06-10 | depth... | reverse complement strand
GGCGTTGCAGCGTCGCCTGGAACGCGGACCAATTGGCTGCCGTGGTTATCGACGCCATTCTGGACGCTCGATTGGGAATCGCAGCCACTGACCTCGGCGGCGGCCAAGTGGAGTTGAATGGCGACGACGAGGACGGTGTTGAAGTCAAAGGCGATTTCCGGCCGGACCCGCTCACCCCCACTCAGATCACCGTCACGGCCTCGGCCGATGGCCTGCTGGACGCCTGGATCGACTTCAACATCGACGGCGATTTTGACGACGCGGGCGAACAGATCTTCGCGAGCCAACAGCTCAGCGCGGGGGACAACACGTTCCTTGTGGAAACACCCACCAGCGCAGTAGCTGGCGATACGGTGGCGCGATTCCGCTTCAGCAGCACCGGCGGCCTGAGACCAACAGGGCTGGCGGCCGATGGCGAGATCGAAGATTACTGGGTGACGATCGACAATGGCAACGCTCCGACGGCCACAGACGACTCCTACACAACCGATGAAGACACGCCAAATAAGATACTCGACGTGGTCACGAACGTGATCCCCAATGGTGCTGACACGCGTGGGGATGGCCTCCCCGGTCCTCTGGAGATTTTGACGTTCCAGGCCATCAGCGATCAGGGAGCGATTGTTTCACTGGTCAATCCGTTGGACCCTAAGGAGTTGTTTTATAACCCGACAAGTGTTGCCGCGATCGCCAAACTGGGCACGGGCGATGCGCTGATCGACACGTTCACCTATCGCGTGTTTGATGGGAAGTTCACGTCGCCGGAGGCCACGGTTACGGTGACCGTGACTGGCATCAATGACGACCCCATCGCGATAGACGATACCAGCATCTTCACGACCCAGGACGCCCCTATCGACATCAACGTCTTGGCCAACGACAGCGACCCGGAGGACGGCACAGTTGGGTTGGTAATCAACTCGGTGACTGCCAACGTAGATCTCGCTGATCCTGCTCACGCCGGCGGCGTGTTCATTCATAACACGAGACAAAGTATCGCTCTAGGCGCAGCGGCGGGAACCGTTACGCTCGCCTACGATGGCACCAGTGGCAGCCCCGCAACGTCCCTGACCTATGACCCGGGGATTTCTCCGACCGCTGGGCAGGTCCAGGCTCATTTGGAGTCCATACCCAAACTGGCAGGCAACGTCACTGTCACGGGAAGCGCTGGCGGACTGTTTGATGTCAGGTTGCAGGGAGGCGCGGAGAATGTGCCGATGCTGGTACAAGCCGGGGGTACCGCCACGGCGACGATTACCCAGGTCTCCATGCGAGTCCACTTCGATCCACTCAACGGCCTGGCGGCGGACTTCCGCGATCTCGATGCAGGCGAGACGAGAAACGACGAGTTCACCTACACGATCCGGGACGCCGACGGTGGCGTGTCCAACTCCGCAACGGTGACCGTCACTGTTTCTGGAATCGACGATCGTCCGGACGCGAACGACGACATCGGGGCGAATTTCACGACCGACGAGGACAACTCCACAACGGTGTTGATACGGGATGCCAATGGCATTTTTGGCAATGATGAAGATCCGGAGAACCCCGGCGATGTCAACGCGCTGACGCTGGTTAGCGTGGACTCGTCGTTCACGAGAGGGAGAATCACGCTGAATGGCAGCCCACCGACCACCATCACCTACGACCCCGACGACAAGTTCGAGCACCTCCTGCCAGGTTGGCTGATGCAGGTCGATTCCCGCGGCGGCACGGCCTTCACCGACGGCGACACGTTTACGTTGGCCGACGGCACCAATTCGCAGGCCTTCAAGTTCGACAGCACGGTGACTTCCGACAATCCTTTGACTACCGAGGTCGAGGTTCCGTATCTGAGTGGCCACAGTCAGACGGTGATAGCCCAGGCGACCGTCGACGCGATCAACAACGTGACGCCCCCCAATCCGATGGAATTACAGGCGGTAGTCACCAACGGTGGAGGAGTTCTGATTCGTTCCACCAATGGCAGCCCGATCACGTTGACCGAATCGGCAGGCGGCGCGGGTGGCTTGGCGATCGCAAACTATGACAGATTCGCCTACGTGGTGCGCGATGCCAGCGGTAACGTGACCCGCGCGACGGTCACGATGACGGTTAACGGTGTGAACGATAAGCCCGAGGCGTACGATTTCATCGGGCCTCGCGTCGCCGAGAATGCGACCGTCACCTTCGACGTGCTGGCCCATGCTTTCGACATCGATCAAGGTGATACGCTCACGGTGGTGGACACGAAGGACACGGCAAGTACGATCAGCAAGGAAGGTGACCCCGGGACTGACTTCTACGTTGTTGCGGAAGACGACGGTCACGGTGTCACGATCGGCAGCGATAACGAGGTCACCTACGACCCCAATGGCTGGTTCGACATCCTGCAACCCGGCCAGGAACTCACTGACAAGTTTGTGTTTGTCGTCGAAGACGCACAGGGACAACAGGCGGAGGCGACGGTGACTGTGACGGTCTTCGGTGCGAACGATCCACCAGTCGCTGAGGACGACGACGCGACAACAACTGAGGATGCTTCGGTCACGATCTTTGTGCTGGGCAATGATGAGAACAATAATCTCCCCAATCCGTTGACGGTGGTGGCCATAGGCAACGATCCTAACAAGGGCGGTCCGCCGACGGGCCGCGTGACGATCGACCCAACCGCCGGTTCACTCAACAATGCTGTGATCTACAGCCCGGACGGTCAATTCGACCATCTGAAATCGGTCAATGACACGGCCACCGATTCGTTTACCTACCAGGTCAGCGACGGCGTTAGTACCGCCTGGGGCACGGTGACCGTGACGATCACCGGTGTGAACGACGCACCGATCGCCAATTTGGATCCCAACGGCTATACCGTCCAACGGGGCGGCACGCTGAACGTCAACGCCTTTGCTGATGGTGTGCTGTTCAACGACACCGACGCCGATGACCTGCAGACTGATCTGGACGCGGTTCTTAAACAAGGACCACAACATGCTGCGACCAACGGCTTCACCTTGTCTGACAACGGCACGTTCACCTACACACACAATGGCAACTCGGCCACCACGGACATCTTCCAGTACGCGGCGATAGACCCGCAAGGCGCGGAAAGCCAGCAGATCGTCACCGTCGTGATCACGATTACCGAGCCTCCGCCGGCCGAATGGCAAAACCCGATCAACCGTTTCGATGTAAACAACGACGGTTCTGTCTCGCCAATCGATGTCTTGTTGGTCATCAACCACATCAACAACGTAGGCAGCAGTGTACCTGCTCCGCCGGAAACTCCGCCGCCTTACGTGAACGTGGACGGCAGCGTGACCGTCACGGGCGAGGAAAACGTTACACCCCTGGACGTGCTGCTTGTCATTACCGAGATCAACAGACTGAACGCGAGCCAAGGCGAAGGCGAGCGCGTTGCGACCGCGGAGGGCGAGTCGGCCCCGGTGCCTGCCGTAATCGACGTTCCGGTGATGGACATCGGTTCTTCAAGTACCAGCCAAAGCGTGCAACTTGTTTCCGCCGAGCCGCTCTCCGCATCTTCGAATCATGTCGACGAGCCCGTCCGCGACGAACGGTCAACGCTCGCATCGCGATTAGACCGGTCTGAAAAGACGCGCGACCGAGCGGAGGAGACGGTTCACGTTGATCCGTTCGGCGTGGAGGACGCCCTATCGGCCATCGCTGCCGAGGTCAGCGGCTCGCAAGCCGGTCGCACGGCGTTGGACGACGTGTTGGAAGAACTGCTGAGCTAACGTAAACTGACGTGCGATCGGGTAGAGTCTTTCCCGGTGACTTTGGCGCGGCGTGCCCACCCTAGGAGATCTCGAACCGGTCGAAGTCTGGGACCACGTGCGCCAATTGGTCGGTCATATAGCGTCTGATGCGACCGGTCGCCGTCAGCGTCAACGCATGTTCGAGCAACTGCTCCGCCGCCTTCGTCGTGATGTGACGGGCGAATTCCTTGATGAACGGAATGAACGCTGGGCTCATGCTGAAGCTGCGCAGCCCCATTCCCAGCAACAGCGTAAATGCGGTTGGTTGCCCCGCCATCTCGCCGCACAATGTAAGCGGCTTTCCCGCCGCGGTGCAGGTCCGTATCACGTCGGTCAAAACGCGTAGCACGGGAGGCGCGAGTGGCTGGCAAAGGTGAGAGACTTTGGGATTGTCCCGGTCGGCCGCCATCAAGTACTGGACCAGGTCGTTGGAGCCGATCGAAACGAAATCGACCAGGCTCAGCATGGATCCGATCGAGATGGCCGCCGCCGGCACCTCCAGCATCATGCCGATCCGAACGTCCGCATATGTCTTACCCTCTTCGATCAGTTGTTTGCGGGCCTTGCGCACCAGCCCTCTCACGCGGCGTATTTCCTCCAGTGTGGTGATCATGGGAAACATCAAGCGGACATCTCCGCCCATCTCTTGGGCCACGGCTGCGGCGCGCATAACGGCCCGCAATTGCGAGTTGAAGACCCCCGGGTGTTCGAAAGACAGGCGGATACTGCGCCATCCCATGAAAGGGTTGGCTTCACGGTGCACATGCCCCATGAACGGCACTGTCTTGTCGCCGCCGATGTCCAGCGTGCGAATCGTCACGCTATGATTGGGGCTGGCCTCGATAATACTGACGTATTCCCTTAGTTGTTCCTCCTCGCCGGGAACGACGGGGTGGGTCAGGTAGAGATACTCGGTGCGGAACAGCCCAACGCCCGTCGCGCCCATGGCCGTCGCCGCCTCGGCGTCCGTGACGCTGTTGATGTTTGCCAACAGATTCAGGCTGACGCCGTCGGAAGTGATAGCCGGTTGATCGCGGTTTTCGGCCAAATGGTCCTTGAAGTCGAAGAACTCGCGTTCCAGCTTCAGATACGCAGCTCGAGTCTCGGCATCAGGGGCGATGATGACTCGGCCTTCCTTGCCGTCTACCACAACCGTATCGCCCGTGTTGATTTGGCGAAGGATATCCTGGACCCCGGAGACGGCGGGGATGCCGCGGCTCCGAGCAAGGATCGCGGCATGACTGGTCTGGCTGCCCGCCTGGGTGACAATTCCGTTCACCTCCATGTCACCCAACATGACCACCTGTGATGGCAGTAGTTGATCTGCCACAACAATAAGTGGTCCTGTCACCCCATCTTCGTTCATGTCTTTGGGATCGGATAGATGCGAGTTGATGCGCAAGACGACATCGCGGATGTCGTTCAAGCGGTCCTTTAAGTACTCGTCTTCGACCCGCGCAAATACGTCGGTGTACTGTTCCAGGAGTTTCTGCAAGGCAGCCTGGGCCGTAAGCCGCTCGTCCACAATCCAGTTGGGGATGGTAGTATTGAACGCGGCATCGCGCAGAATGGAACGATGAGCCTCGAAGATCGCCGTTTCGTCAGGTCCCACCTGCTCGGCCAGCTTCTTTTCCAGAGAGATCAGATCGCGCGCAGCGTGATCACGAGCGGCTTCGTACTTGGCGAGTTCCGCTGGTATCTCTTGGTTTCTCAGGCGTTGGGTGCCGGGACTGACGAAAATCTCGTCAATACAGTACGCGGTGCCTACGGCGACCCCCGGCGAGACCGGTAAACCTCTGCGCATAGCTCCCCAATCGTAGCAGCAGGCTGTCGAATTGACAAACCTAGATGCGATCCGGTACGATTTACCGTCGCGGTAACTACCCTTGCCATAGACCTTTGCGCCCTGCGATCAGGACGATCGTGATACTCATCAACAACGGTCCAGGCTCATGCCGCCCCCCACATCGCTCGCCGCAATTCCGAGTTGTGTGTGAGGACTACGGAAAGTATACTAGCACGCCTGAACACCAATCGAGCGTTGAGTTTTCGTTGTCACGGTTGTAGCGAGCGGCCCCATGCGGTTCACCTTGATCGATCGAATCTCCGATGTACAACCAGGGGTCAGCATAACCGCCATCAAGGCGCTGTCCCTGGCCGAGGAGTACTTGCAGGACCACTTCCCTCGGTTTCCGGTTATGCCGGGCGTGTTGATGATGGAGGCCCTATTCCAAGCAAGTGCGTTACTAGTGTACAAAAGTGAAGACTTTTGTCATTCGACCATACTTCTCAAGGAGGCCCGGAACGTAAAGTACGCCGATTTCGTCCAGCCGGGACAGACGTTGGTAGTTCAGGCCAAGATCGTTAAGCAGGACGATTCGCTTACCACCTTGAAAGCGACCGGAACCGTGGGCGATAAGACGGCAGTGACCGGGAAGCTGGTGCTTGAGCGATTCAATGCCGTTGACCGGTTTCCGAATCGAGAAGCATGGGACGCACGGGCTCGCAAGAAAATGCAGAAACATTTCGATCTTCTGCACAAGCCGGCGTAGTGCCAAACGCAAACGTATGATAACAGTTTTCACTAAGGTGATGCCCAATAAGTAGGGAGTTAGTCTTTATGCCGACGAAAGAAGAAGTGCTCGAGAAGGTTCAAACTGCGCTGGTCGATGCACTGGGCGTTGATGACGATGAGGTTACCTCGGAAGCTACGCTAGTGGGCGACTTGGGAGCCGAGTCAATCGACTTTCTCGATATCGTGTTCCGTTTGGAGAAATCGTTCGAAATCGAAATTCCCCGATCCGAGCTTTTCCCCGAGGACGTATTGACGAGTACCGAGTACGTGCAGGACGGCAAGGTCACGGAAGCGGGGATCGAAGAGTTGAAGAAGCGGATGCCGTTCGCCGATCTGTCAAAGTTCGAAGTGAACCCGGTCGTGCAGGAATTCGGTAACTTGCTCACCGTCACCGATCTGTGTCGTTACGTCGAAAGCAAGGTTGGCGTCGAGTAGTCGTCCTTACTGCTTCTCGACGGGCTGACGGGTATCCAACGTCAGAAGTGCGTCCGCCGCCCTGGACGCGCGGAGCGCCAGGGCGATGTCATCCACAACGGTTGGTGCAACTGAGAGTATCCTAATGCGTTGGTTCTGGATTGACCGATTTATCGAGTTTGAAAGCGGCCGTCGGGCCGTGGCAATCAAGAACGTCAGCTACGCGGAAGAGCAGATACCGGATTATGCATTTGCCATCCCCGTCATGCCGGCTTCTCTGATAATCGAAGGGCTTGCGCAGACCGGTGGGCTATTGGTCGGTGAACACTCCGATTTCCGCAATCGAGTCGTTTTGGCGAAAGTCGGCAAGGCCATTTTCCACGATCACGCTTCGCCGGGTGACACGCTGACCTACACGGCGGAAATCGAGGATGTCAGATCCGGCGGATCGATTGTGCGGGCCACGGCCCATATTGGCGAACGCCTGCTGGTCGAAGCGGAGATCGTCTTTGCGCATTTGGACGATCGCTTCGAAGGGGTCGAGTTGTTTGATCCGGCCATGTTCCTGGGAGCCCTGCGATCGTATATGCTGTACGATGTGGGAAAGAAGGCGGACGGAAGTCCCTTGGAGCCCCCCCAGCATCTGTTGGAAGCGGAAAAGGCCCTCCTCGCCGACAAGTCTTGAACGGCGACGCCTGGGAACGAGGTCAATCGAACGATGAGACGACGGGTGGTCATCACCGGGGTGGGAGCAGTCAACCCCATCGGTCATGACGTGGAGACCGTGTGGAACGGTCTGAAAGAAGGCAAATCGGGCGTCGGCTGCACGACGATATTTGACGCCAGCGCCTTTCCCACCAAGATTTCGGCAGAAGTCAAGGATTGGGACATCTCAAAGGTTGGCGAAGATCTTGACGAGTGGAAAGACCGCGGTCGCCATTCGAAATTTGCTGCCGGCGCTGCAAAACAAGCGGTTATGTCGTCCGGCATCCTGGATTCGGGGATCGAACCGGAACGGCTGGGCGTTTACCTGGGTAGCGGCGAGGGTGACCAGGATTTCCTCTCCTTTACGCGGATGATGAGCGCCGCGTTGGATGGCGACTCCTTGGACATATCCAGGTTCATCAAGACGGGCTTGGAGACGCTGGAGCCAATGGTGGAGCTTGAGCAGGAGCCTAACCTGCCATCGGGTCACGTCGCCAGACTGTTCGATGCACAAGGCCCCAACGTCAACTGCCTGACCGCCTGCGCAGCCAGCAGCCAAGCCGTCGGCGAAGCCACCGATATCATCCGACGCGGCGATGCCGACGCGATGATCTCCGGCGGCACTCACAGCATGATTCACCCGTTTGGCCTTACCGGGTTCAATCTGTTGACCGCGCTCTCGACCAGGAACGACGAGCCAGAAAAGGCGTCACGCCCGTTTGACCGCATGCGCGATGGGTTTGTCCTGGGCGAGGGAAGTGGAATGGTGATCCTGGAAGAGCTGGAGCACGCAAAACGACGCGGCGCGCATATCTTCGGCGAGATTCTGGGGTATGGGTCGACGGCCGACGCGTACCGTATTACCGACCAGCATCCACAAGGACGCGGGGCCATCGGCTGTATGAAGATGGCATTGCAGGATGCCGGTTTGGGTGCCGAAGACATCGACTACGCGAACGCTCACGGTACCAGCACGTCTGTGAACGACCGCGTGGAGTCAATCGCCTGCAAGGAAGTGTTCGGCGAGCGGGCGATGCAGATTCCCGTTTCCAGCACCAAGAGCATGATGGGACACCTGATTGCCGCGGCCGGAGCTACCGAGTTGATCGTTTGCTTGATGGCCATCCGTGACAATGTCTTGCCACCAACGATCAACTACGAGTTTCCCGACCCGGACTGCGATCTGGATTACGTCCCGAACGAGGCGCGAGAGGCCGAGTGCAATATCGCCTTGAACAACAGCTTCGGATTCGGGGGGCAGAACATCACGCTAGTGGTCGGCGCGTACCGGGACTGACGGCCTACCTGTCAGCTTTTTTCGGTACAATGGCCTTCCAAGGCCGTCGGCAACCAGGGTCGGCCTTGGAAGGCCAACCTACAATGTGAAACCTGACCGCCCACTAGTTTCCAAGGCTGGGCGGATTGTCCGCGAGGAAATCGCGAGGACCATGCAGGGTGTAGTACGGATAGGCCTGGGTGGCGGTGGGCGGCCCGGCAGGGCCCATTTGCGGCTGCTGATGGCGCCAGCCGCGAGTCTGGTGCATCGCACCGCCTCCGCCGATCATGGCACCAAGGAGGCCGCCGCAGTTTCCGTTTCCGCAACCTTCGCCGCCACGTTGGGCTGCATGATGAAGACATCCCGTGCTGGCAGACAACAACAGAGCTGAAGCGATAGCTAGCAGTATTCGTTTCATTCTACCGGTATCCTTGCAATCTGGGTCGATGGATCGTCAAAGATTTCATCGGCGCTACAACCGGCAGAATCCAACAAATCGGCAAATCGAGCGGGGAGAATGGCTTTGTTCCGTGTCAAGATCTGCGGGATAACAGACGTCCACGACGCGATTGCGGTCGCCAACGCGGGCGCCGATGCGGTCGGCCTGAATTTCTACGAGGGTAGCCCCCGTTTTGTCACCCAAAGCCAAGCACGGCAAATCGCGGCGGCATTGCCCACGCACATGGCCAAGGTGGGAGTCTTCGTCAATTCTCCAGCAGACGAAGTGGCTCGCCTATGCGATGAGGTTGGCTTGGATGTCGTCCAACTCCACGGAGATGAACCGCCCAAGATACTGGGCATGCTGGCCCCGCGGGTCATTGTGCGGGCGTTTCGTTGCGGAGAATCGGGCTTCGAACCGGTGATCGACTACGTCGGCCGGTGCCGCGAAGCTGGCCATGCGCCGGCGGCCGTGCTAGTGGACGCCTACCAGCCGGGGAGCTACGGTGGCACGGGGGCAGTGGTTGATTGGCACCAGGTGCCCGAGTTGGCTATCAGGTTGCCCGACACGCCGATTGTCCTGGCCGGAGGGCTTCGGCCAGAGAATGTGGCCGAGGCGATCCGGGTTGCCCATCCCGCGGCAGTCGACACGGCCAGCGGCGTGGAGTCGAGCCCCGGTAGGAAGGATCCAAATCTCGTACGCGACTTCGTTCGAAATGCACTGGCAGCATTCGATCTGTCGGACAACCGTTCCGCCACCTAATTCAACTGCGCGTTCATCCGAAATCGGTGACGATTGGGCTATAATGCTGACCACGAGGACCGTGCGATGAACTTGAAGCAGTTGGGCCTCCGGATCAAGACGCAGCGTGAACGGCGGAAGCTTCGCCAATCGGACATCGCGGGCGCTCTGCAAATCAGCGCTCAGGCGGTGTCCAAGTGGGAGCGAGGGGAGAACGCGCCGGACATCTCCGTCTTGGTCGACTTGGCGCGGCTGCTGGGAGTCAGCGTTGAATGGCTGCTGGGAGGGAATTCGGCTGAAAGGGACACTTTCCCGGCTACCGTGTTTTGCACAAGTCTGAACGGCTTTGCCCAGCAGTCCGCAGTGATGCCGCCTCGTGACGTTGCGGCTTGGGCAAATGGGATTTACTACACGTTGACCGAGGCCATGATGCGACAGGACGGCGTGCCCATCAAGTACGTGGGAGACGGATCACTTGGCTTCTTTGCGGGCAATGATCACGCGGATCGAGCTCTGCGGGCCGCACGCGAATCCAGGCGATTGCTCGACGCCGAGGATCTTGTTATCACCCTCCACAGTGGGGATGTGTACCTGGGGACCGTGGGCCACCCCGACTACGCCCGCCCCGACATCATTGGCCAGACCGTCAATACCGCATTCCTTGTGATGCCTTGGATTGCTGAACATTGTCCAACCGGCATCGGCATCACGGATGCGGCACGGGGCCTGCTGCATGACTCAGCGGGCCTTGTCGACCGAGGCGAAGTCACCGTGCGCGGCGTACAGGTTCCAATCACAATCTTCGAACCCGAATCGGAATAGGATTATGTCAACCGTTTCTGCAGAACTGGATTATCACGTCAAGGATATTGAACTGGCCGACTTCGGTCGTCGCGAGATCGCAATGGCCGAGCACGAGATGCCCGGCCTGATGGCGACGCGCGAGAAATACGGTCCGGAGAAGCCGCTGGCCGGCGCGCGCGTCATGGGCTCGCTGCACATGACCGTGCAGACCGCCGTGCTGATCGAGACGCTCAAAGAACTCGGTGCCGATGTCCGCTGGGCTTCCTGCAATATCTTCTCGACTCAGGATCACGCCGCCGCTGCCATCGCCAAGACCGGCACGCCGGTATTTGCTTTCAAGGGAGAAACGCTAGACGAGTACTGGGAATTCACCAAGCGAGCGCTGACTTGGCCGGACGGCAGCGGGCCGAATCTGGTGGTCGACGATGGCGGCGATGCCACGCTGATGATCCACCGCGGCTACCAAGCCGAAGACGAACCCGGCATTCTGGACGAGCCGACCGACAACAAGGAGTTGGCTATCGTCAACCGAGTGTTGAAAGAGTTCCTGGCAGAGGATCCTCAGTTTTTCCATCGGCTCGTCAGCCAGTGGAAGGGAGTCTCCGAGGAGACGACTACGGGCGTTCACCGGCTGTACCAGATGATGGAACGGGGCGAACTGCTCGTCCCGGCCATCAATGTGAACGATTCGGTAACCAAGTCGAAGTTCGACAATATCTACGGCTGTCGCCACTCGCTGATCGACGGCATCAACCGGGCCACCGACGTGATGATCGCCGGCAAGATCGCGCTGGTGTGCGGCTTTGGCGACGTAGGAAAAGGGTGTGCCGATTCGCTGGCCGGGCAGCGCGCCCAGGTATGGGTCACCGAGGTCGACCCGATCTGCGCGCTGCAGGCGTTGATGGCCGGCTATAAGGTGACGACGATCGAAGACGCACTGCCGTATGCGGACGTATACGTCACCGCGACCGGCAACTGTGACGTGATCAGTGCCGAGCACATGTCGAAGATGAAGGACCAGGCCATCGTCTGCAACATCGGCCACTTCGACAACGAAATCCAAGTGGACGCCTTGACCTCATGGCCTGGGGTCGAGCGAACGACGATCAAGCCGCAGGTCGACGCATTCACGTTCTCGGATGGCCACACCATCTATCTGCTGGCCGAAGGTCGGTTGGTGAACCTTGGCTGCGCCACGGGCCATCCTAGTTTCGTGATGTCCAACAGCTTCACCAATCAGACGCTGGCCCAGATCGACTTGTGGACGAACGATCGCGAAGTGGGCGTCTTCACCTTGCCCAAGGAGCTGGACGAAGAAGTCGCACGCCTGCACCTCAAGCACCTCGGTGCCAAACTATCGCAACTCTCGCAAGAGCAGGCCGACTACATCGGCGTCCCGGTCAATGGGCCATTCAAGCCGGAACATTATCGGTACTAGCATCCGCGGCCGCCGGGTTTTGCTCGGCGGCTTTTTTGCTATGCTTTCGGGATGCCTGAAATACAAGCTTTCCGTGGACTTCGGTACGACTTGGGCCACGTCGGTTCGCTCAGCGACGTGATCGCGCCCCCCTATGACGTGATCGGGCCGGAGCTCCAAGACGAACTCTACAAGAAACATCCGACCAACGTCATACGCTTGATCCTCAACCGGGAGGAGGCGGGTGACGACGAAGTCAGTAACCGCTATGCGCGAGCGGCCCGCTTCCTGAAGAACTGGCGAAGCGAAGGCGTGCTGCAGGTCGAACCCGATCCGGCGTTGTATGTCTACGACCAGGTATTCACCTACGGCGAGCAGGAATTCACGCGTCGTGGATTCATGGCCCGGGTTCGATTGGAGCGTTTCGGCGAAGGCAAGATCTACCCCCACGAAGAGACGCACGCTGGGCCCAAGGCGGACCGCCTGAAACTGACCAAGGCATGCAAAGCCAACCTGAGCCCAATCTTCGCTGTGTATCGAGACGAGGATAACGAAGCCCAGGACGTGCTGGAAGACGCCGTAGTGACGAAGACACCGCTGGAAGCTACGGACCATCTGGGAGTCGTCCATCGGATCTGGCCCGTCAGTGATGTGAAGGTCATCGCGGACGTCACGGCCGTCATGGGACCAAAGCCGATGTACATTGCCGACGGCCACCATCGGTACGAGACGGCATGCAACTACATGGACCACCTGCAGGCCGAGGGATCGCTGGATCCCCACCATCCCGCCAACTTCGTTCTGACGATGTGCGTCAGTATGAACGACCCTGGGATGATCGTGCTGCCCACTCATCGGCTGTTTCGCGGAGTGCCTTCCATCACCTCCGACGAGCTGGTGCACAGATTGGGCAACTGCTTCGCAACCGAGATCGCAGGTGAAGGTGCCGGACTGGCGGAAACCATCTGGGAGTCCATCTCGATGGAGGGCGAGCAGTCGGTCATCGGCCTTTTTACCGCTGCCGATAAACGCTGGGTGGTCGCCCGACTGGCCGAGGCCGGGCGAAGCCGAATGGCGGAACAGGCCGCCGACCACAGCCAACAATGGCAGGGCCTGGGCGTCAGCATCCTGCAGCGTCTGGTGATCGAAGACGTGTTGGGGTTGGCTGATCTGCCGAAACCGAAATACGTCCACCTGGTCGAGGAGCTGATCGACGCCTTGGACGCCGACGATCCGGATGACGGCGAGTTCTCCCTGGCCGCCCTGGTCATGCCAGCCACGTTGGGGCACGTTCGAGAGATCAGCGAGAACAACGAACGCATGCCCGCCAAGAGTACGTACTTCTATCCAAAGCTGCTCAGCGGCTTGGTGTTCAACCCTTTGGAGTAGCAGCCAAAGTCGTTTAACCCGAAGCCGGAGGCGATGGTGGGCGCCGCGAGTGGACAGTCTGTCCCACTGCCCGCCATCGCCTCCGGCTTCGGGTTAAACGAAGACACCTCTCAATACGCTGTCCTCCGTGTTCGATCGCTCCGAACGAACCATGTTTCACGTGAAACGGACCTGGGCAATTTCTGTCGAGTTGGCGGCTGGCGCGTTTCACGTGAAACAGGTAATTGGCGAATTTTGGCCGTTTCACGTGAAACGCACCTTTCCTGTGGCTCGCAACCCGCGTTCCTGATTTTCTGCCTGCGCAGCTAATTATCCCGGTGCAAGGAAGCCGAAACCTGAAGAAGCCGGGTTTCTTGGGCGCTCGTACTGATCCGAACGCGTTGTCGCGTCGGAGGCCGAATCGTCCACGACGAGCCCGGTTTGTTCGGCATGGAGGGCGGACATATTGGGAAGGATCCTGTGCGTCGCCAATCAGAAGGGCGGCGTGGGCAAGACGACTACGGCTGTGAATCTGGCGGCCGCTCTGGCCAAGTCTGGCCACCGCACGCTGCTGGTGGACTTGGACCCGCAGTGCAACGCCACCACCGGTATGGACTGCGAGCCTACCGACCGGCACGCTTTAGTGCTGGAGGAACCGTTGCACGGACGGCTTTGCCAGACGGCGTCGCCGAATCTGCAACTGCTCCCCGGCAGCCGTAGTTTCTGCGACGTGGAGTACCTCTGTCGCGACAACGAACAGACAGCCGCAACCCTGGGGCGCCATTTGGCGGGCAATACCAACACGTTTGACTACGTGCTGATCGACTGCCCGCCATCGCTAGGCGAGTTGACTCAGGCCGCCCTGGCCGCTTCGAGCGAAGTGCTCATGCCCATCCAGTGCGAGTACTTCGCCATGGAGGGGCTGACGCAGATGATCCACGTGATACGTCGGATCATCGGGCGGCAGGCGGCGCGATTGGAGTTCGGTGGGATCCTGCTGACCATGTACGATTCGACATTGGAATTGACTTGCGAAGTCGAAACCGAAGTCCGGGAATTCTTCGGCGACATCGTATTCGATACGGTCATCCCTCGGGACGTCACCGTTTCGGAGGCTCCCAGCTACGGTCAGTCGGTTATCGACTACGCCCCACGCTGTGTGGGATCACGGGCATACGTTGAGCTTTGCATGGAGGTATTGGACCATGAGTAAGGATAGACGATTGGGAAGAGGGCTTGCGGCTTTGTTGGGTGCACCACTGGATGAGCCTCGAAGCGACGCGAGATCTGGACGCGAGCAAATCGACGCACCAGCCGAAGCGCGAGAAACGGTGGCCGATGCGGACACAATGCCCGGCGCAGGCAGCGGGGGCTTGCTCGATCTGAACGTGTACGAGATCGACGATAATCCCTTCCAGCCGCGCCGCGACTTCAGCGAACCGGAAATCGTTTCTCTGGCGGAGAGCCTGAAAGAACACGACATGCTCCAACCCATTCTGGTGCGAAGGGTTGGCGACCGGTATCAGCTCATTTCGGGCGAACGCCGGTTGCGCGCTGCCATTCAAGCCGGCTGGTCCACCGTGCCCGCACGACTGCGCGAAGCCGATGACCGGCTGGTGGCAGAGCTAGCAATCGTCGAGAATCTCCAACGCAAAGACCTGAATCCAGTCGAGAAGGCATTGTCCTTCAAGCGGTATCTGGAGGAGCACGAGTGTTCCCAGGAAGACTTGGCTCGCCGCTTGAAGATCGACCGATCCA
>JACKQG010004878.1_pt1 | contig 15252 bp, 13 predicted proteins | sample 8237621 | NCBI WGS metagenome assembly JACKQG01 (sample SAMN15677084, study PRJNA649215) | marine metagenome | biome: marine; feature: Black Sea; material: saline water; isolation source: suspended particulate matter (SPM) from the Black Sea western gyre | collected 2013-06-09/2013-06-10 | depth... | reverse complement strand
ATAAATAGAAACACCTATTAAGTTTTCGCCTGATTCATTATCTTGAACATAGCCACTAATAGTGTATTGATTCTGTGCAATAGCACTAAATGAATACAATAAGAAAACTATTACTAGAGTTGATTTTGTTCTGTTTTTAAAATAAGAGGAGTTCAAAATAGATTTTTAAAAGTGTATGCAAAAAAACAAAACTAATTTCAATATATTGTGGATAAAATGAAATAAAATTCAACAAAAATGCAATTGTTTGTTAATTAGATTCTGATTGGTTTTATACAATAAAAATTACGAGAAATTGTATGTTCTTGATTTAGAACTGAAAGAGAAATAAGAATTGGATAAAAAGAGATATAACAACATTTTGAATGGATAAGATTTTTATAATGAAAGTTGTGATATAAGAAATAATTAGTCTACTTTTGTAGTAAATAAAAACTTATTATGAAATTATCAAAATTAGTATTCGCATTAATTACTTTAGTATCTATCTCAGTAAATGCACAAGTTATAAAATTAACTGAAACCTCCAATCAGTTTGTAATTACCTCAAAATCATTATCTGAATTTACTTTTGTAAATCACTTATCAGAGATTAATACATTGAGAGTGAAAAAAGATGCTAACGAATTTGTTAAATTAATCGTTAGTGGCTATGGTGAAAATGCTAAAAAAGGAAATGCTGAATTACCAGTTTTGGAAGAGTTGATTAATATTCCTTTTGGTGCCACTGTTGCAATAAAGATTTTGAATAAAGAAGAGCAAATCATTTCTTTATCAGATTATGGGATTGATAATTTAGTTTTTCCATCTCAACCATCAATCTCAAAAGGAGAGAATGCTGAGGATGCACCATTTTATTTTAATCAAGCATATTATAGTTTTGATGGTTTTTATGAGACAGATATAGTAACCACTGAACTTTTAGGCAAAATGAGAGGGCAACAATTAGCAAGACTTTCAGTGGCTCCTTTTCAATACAATCCTACTACTAATGAGTTAAAAGTTATTACAAAATTAGAGGTGAAAATTACTTTTAATAATATTGATCTTGAAGGTCATAAAACAAACCAACAAAAATACTATTCTCCAGAATTTAACCATTTATTTAAAACATGTATTAATTACATACCTTCACAACAAAAGGATGTCATTACAACTTATCCAGTGAAATACGTGATTATTGCTGATCCTGCTTTTCAAGCAGCTATACAGCCTTTAGTAGATTGGAAAACTCGCAAGGGATTTATGGTGGTTCAGGGATATACAAATGACCCCTTAGTAGGAAATACAACTGCTTCAATACATGCATTTATTAAAAATATGTATGACAATGCTACGCCTAGTGATCCTGCACCAACTTATTTGTTAATCGTAGGAGATGATGGACAGGTACCATCATTTGATAATGGTTCGCATCTTTCCGATATGTACTATTGTGAATTTGACGGAGGGGGAGATTTTTATCCAGAGATGTATTATGGGAGGTTTTCAGCAACTATTCCTGAACAGGTTCAAGTTCAAGTACAGAAAACACTAACCCACGAGCAATATACTTTTACTGATCCTTCTTTTTTAGATGAGGTAGTTTTGGTAGCAGGAGTGGATGCTTCTATGGCGCCAACTTATGGTAATGGACAAATAAATTATGGAACAGATTATTATTTTAATGCAGCACATGGATTAACTATTCATAATTATTTATATGGTTCAGGAACTCCAATTACTTCTGATATGCCACAGGCTTCAGCTGCTATTATTGCAGATGTGAGTGCTGGAGTAGGTTTTGCAAATTATTCGGCACATTGTGGTAGTTCGGGCTGGTCTGATCCTTCTTTTGAAACATCTGATATTAGTGGGTTACAAAATTTTGATCAATATGGTGTAATGATAGGAAATTGTTGCCAATCCAATAAATTTGATGTGGCAGTGTGTTTTGGTGAAGCAATTTTAAGAGCAAGTAATAAAGGGGCTGTTGCTTATATAGGAGGTAGTAATAATACTTATTGGAATGAAGATTTTTGGTGGGCTGTTGGTAATGGCAGTATTTCTGCTAATCCTACCTATGCCGGAACTGGTTTGGCAGTCTATGATTGTTTGATGCACGAGAATGGAGAGCAGCAAGATGATTGGTTTATTACAACCGGACAAATGTTGCATTCAGGAAATTTAGCAGTTACTCAAGCTGGTGGTTCCGAGCAGTATTATTGGGAAATTTATCATTTAATGGGAGACCCCTCTTTAATGCCATATATTGGTGTACCCACTTTACTTGTTGCATCTCATGGTGCTGCAACTCCAGTAGGCACCACTACTTTTACAGTTACAACTGAGGAAAATGCTTATGTTGCAATATCAATGAATGGAGTTCTTTTTGATGCACAGCTTGCTGATGCTACAGGAATAGTAAACTTAACTTTCCCTGCGATTTCTAATGTTGGTGTTGCGGATATTGTAATTACCAAACAATTCAAACAACCCTATGAAGGTACAGTCCAAATTATTTCTCCTAATGGACCGTATGTAATTTATTCTTCTAGTGTTATTAATGATATGGCAGGAAATAATAACTCACTTGTTGATTATAATGAACTTATTGATATGATGGTTAATTTGCATAATGTAGGCTCGGTTAACGCAACCAGTGTTAGTGTAGTAATAACTACTACAGATCCTTATGTGACATTAATTAATACTAGTGTAAATATACCATTAATTAATACCTCACAGATTGTTTCAATCCCGACTCCTTTTAGTTTTCAAGTTGCTTCTTTTGTTCCTGATCAGCATATTGCTACTTTCACCTTGACCATATCTGATAATTTAGGAAACACTTGGACTTCAACGGTAAACGTATTGTTAAATGCTCCAGTATTAGATCATACTAATTTTACAGTTGCTGATGCCGTATTGGGCAATGGGAATGGTTTTTTGGATGCAGGCGAAACTTTAGATTTAGTTGTTGATGTAACAAATACAGGTCATGCTGGTATAGCTAGTTTAATAGCTACTTTAGGCTGCTTATCTTCTTATGTTACAGTTAATTCTACAACATCAAATGTTGCTTCTTTGGCTGTGAATGGACAACAGGCTACTACTTTTAACATCACAATTAATCCAAATACTCCAGTGGGTACATTTGCTGAGTTTCCATTTGATCTAACAGATGGTTTTTATTCTTACAATAATACTTTTAGTCAAGTTATAGGAATTATTGATGAGGATTACGAAACGGGTGATTTTACACAATACGCTTGGGTAAATGACATTGATTACCCATGGACTATAGATAATGTAAATGTTTATGAAGGTAGTAACTCTACAAAATCAGGAGCTGGATTACCTGATAATAAGGTTTCAAACCTTGAGATCAATGTAGATGTAACAGCTCCTGGTGATATTTCATTTTATAAATTTGTTTCTTCTGAACAATATGACTTTTTGCAATTCTATATTGATGGGAACAAACAAGGAGAGTGGTCAGGTATTGATAATTCTTGGAGTTTTGCTTCTTTCCCAGTAACAGTGGGGACTCATAATTTTGAGTGGGAATATGATAAAGATGGAAGCGTGTATTATGGTGAGGATTGTGCTTGGTTAGATTATATTGTTTTTCCTCCAATTGATTTAGGTCAAACAACAAATATTGATGAGGCTAATTTTAATTTTGAACTTTTTCCAAACCCTACTATGGGTAGTTTTAACTTAACTTTTAATGATGCTAAGAATCATACTGTTGAGGTGTTTGACACTAATGGTAAACGGATTTCATCTTTAAATAATCAGTCAGTAAAAACTGTTGTAAACTTGACAGAATATTCAGCAGGAACTTACACTATAAAAGTAATGCCTGAGGCAATTACTTATCAAATTGTAAAGCAGTAATGGGCAAAGCGCTCGGTATTGATTATGGTACAAAGCGCACAGGTATTGCAATTACGGATGCTATGCAAATTATAGCTACAGGATTAACTACTGTTGCCACTCATACCCTTGATGATTTTATTTCTGATATTGTACTCAAAGAAGATATTGATTGCTTTGTAGTGGGCGATCCTAAAAATTTGGATGGCACAAACACTGATAGTACAGCACATGTAAGTGGTTTTGTAAAAAGATTGCAAAAATTGTATCCAACAACTCTTGTTCATCAAATTGATGAAAGATTTACTTCTAAAATTGCTAAGCAAAGTATATTAGCTAGTGGAGTTAAAAAGAAATCAAGGCAAAATAAAGCCCTAGTTGATAAGCTGAGTGCAACTATTATTTTACAAAATTATTTAGATTACCGCTAGTTAATTTCTTTTTTAGATATTCTCCAGTAATTGATTTTTTTGATTCAATCATATTCTCTGGAGTGCCTTCAAAAACTATTTTACCTCCTTTATCTCCTCCTTCAGGACCAAGATCAATGATCCAATCAGCACATTTTATTACATCCATATTATGTTCAATACAAATAATGGAATGTCCTTTTTCGATTAATGCATAAAAGGAATTTAGCAACTTATTTATATCATGAAAATGCAGGCCGGTTGTGGGTTCGTCAAAAATAAATAGTGTTTTATCTGCAGTATTTCCTTTGCTTAGAAATAAAGCTAATTTAATTCTTTGGGCCTCTCCACCGCTAAGAGTATTGGAAGATTGCCCTATTTTTACATAGCCTAACCCAACATCTTTGAGAGGTTGAATCCTTTTGGCGATTGTTGGTTGATTATTACTATTAAAAAACTCAATTGCTTCATCAACTGATAAGTTTAAAATATCAGCAATATTTTTATCTGAAAATTTTATTTCTAAGATTTCTTCTTTGAACCTTTTTCCTTTACATTGCTCACACTCCAAATACACATCAGCCATAAATTGCATTTCAACTATAGTTTCTCCTTCACCTTTGCAGTTGTCACATCTGCCACCATCAACATTAAAAGAGAAAAAACCAGCCGTATATTTTCTATGTTCCGCTAGTGGTTGGCTTGCAAATAACTTACGAATATCATCATATACTTTTATATATGTTGATGGGTTTGATCGTGAGGATTTCCCTATTGGATCTTGATCAATAAATTCTAATTTACTTAATGATTTGGTACTGATATCTATGCTTTCATAATTTTTATTTTCCTTTGAATAGAGGCCAAAATAATTATTGATGGCAGGCTTTAAAACATCTCTTACAAGTGTTGATTTTCCTGAACCACTCATTCCAGTTATGAGGGTTAAGCCACCAATAGGAATGTTAATGTTAATGTCTTGTAAGTTGTGCTGATTTATTCCTTTTAATGAGATTTTGTCCTTTAATTGTCTTCTTATTTTTGGTATTGGAATTTGTAAATTTCCTGATAAATACTTAGTAGTTAAGCTTTTCTTTTCTTTAAAGATATCTTTTAAGAGTCCTTGATAAATTATTTCTCCACCATTAAGACCTGCTTCTGGTCCGATATCAATTATTTGATCGGCCTCCCACATTATTTCTTCATCATGTTCTACTACAATTACTGTGTTACCGATATCTCTGAGCTCTTTTAATATTTTGATAAGTCTTTCAGTATCCTTAGAGTGTAATCCAATACTTGGCTCGTCTAGAATGTACATGGCTCCTACAAGTGAGCTTCCAATTGATGTGGCAAGATTAATTCTTTGTGATTCACCCCCTGAAAGAGTATTTGACTTTCTGTCAAGGGTTAAATAACTCAAACCTACTTCATTTAGGTAGTATAGTCTACTTTTTATCTCTAAAATTAATCTGTCTGCAATTTTTTTATCAGTATCATTTAGTTTGATGGTATTAAAAAATTCTATTGCTATCGCAATACTCATTTTGTTGATTTCAGCAATATTTTTGCCATCTACTCTTACATAAAGCGCATCTTTTCTTAATCTGCTTCCTCCACAATCAGTACAGTGCGTTTTTCCTCTGTATCTAGCAATAAGCACTCTATTTTGTATTTTGTATTTATCGCTTTCTAGTTTTTGAAAAAAATGATGAATTCCTTTGCATTTATCTTTTCCATTCCATAACAAATCTTTTTCTTCTTCTGAGAGAGCATTATAAGCTTTGTGAACTGGAAAATCATATTTGGCGGAACGTATAATAAATCTATCTTTCCATACGCTTATTTTTTCTCCACTCCAACAGGCGACTACCCCTTGGTAAACAGATAATTTTTCATTCAGAATTACTTTTTTTTGATCAATCCCTAAAATTGAACCATACCCTTCGCATACTTTACAGGCGCCATAAGGATTGTTAAAAGCAAAGAAGTTAGTTGATGGATTTTCAAATATAATTTCGTCAAGTGTAAACTTATTTGAGAAGTTTGTTATACTCTTTTCGATTAGTATAGAGCATTCTCCATGTCCTTCAAAAAAAGCGGTTTGCACAGAGTCAGCAATTCTACTCTCATTATTAATTTGATCAATTATGATTCTGTCAATTACAATTGCTATTTCTTTTTCAGTAATACTAATGTTTTCGTTTATTAGAGTATTTATTTTATGAATTTCTCCATCAAAATAAATCCTAGAAAACCCTTGTTGGTTTAGAGTAGTTAATATATCAGTATCTTTTTTTGGGTATTTTGCAAGGATTACAATAGTTGTGCCTTCTTTTTGTTGAGTGATAAAATCAACAACATCACTAACTTGGTGTCGTTTCACTTCTTTACCTGATATTGGTGAATATGTTTTTCCTATTCTTGCAAAAAGCAATTTTAGGTAGTCATAAATCTCAGTTGATGTACCAATAGTTGATCTTGGATTGTTGGTAGTTGTTTTTTGTTCAATAGCAATTGCAGGGCAAATGCCAAGTATTTCATCTACATCAGGTTTTTGTAATTTTCCAAGGAATTGCCGGGCGTATGATGACAGGCTTTCAATGTATCTTCTTTGCCCTTCAGCAAACAAAGTGTCAAAGGCTAATGACGATTTTCCACTTCCTGAGACTCCAGAAATAACAATTAATTTGTTTTTTGGGATCTTAATTGAGATGTTTTTGAGGTTATGTATTTTAGCCCCTCTAATCTCAATATTATCAGTAGTGTTGTTGTGTGTTTTTGGCATCAATATTTAGCAGATTTGCAAAATTAAACAATTCAATTTGTTTAATTCAAAATGTTTTACTATATTTGTCCTAACAATTATTAAATTAATTAATAACCAAAAAATACGCTTATAAAGAAACATCTACTTTAAATTTTTATTAACTAAAAACTGAGTATATGTCAACTAGCGTTCTATCCGATCAAGAATTAGTAAAAAAGTATTTAACTGGTGATAATTCATCATTTGAAATATTATTGAAACGTCATAAAAGTAGGGTGTTTGCTTTTATAATGTCTAAAATTAAGAATAGAGATATTACAGAAGATCTCTTTCAGGACACTTTTATAAAAGTCATTAATTCTTTACAAAAAGGCAAGTATAATGAGGAAGGAAAATTCTTGCCATGGATGATGAGAATTGCTCATAATTTAGTTATTGATCATTTTCGTGCGGCATCTAAAATGAAAAATATTCGGTCCACTGATGACTTTAATATATTTGATATAATAAATGATGGTAATAGAGGGCAAGATGAAGAAATGATTCGTGAAAAAGTCCATGCCGATTTAAATATGCTTATTAAAGACCTTCCTGAGGATCAAATGGAAGTTTTAAAAATGAGATATTTTGAAGATATGTCCTTTAAAGAAATATCGGAAATAACGGGTGTCAGTATTAATACTGCACTAGGTAGGATGCGATATGCTCTTATTAATTTAAGAAATTTGGCTGAGGCACAAAATATTGACCTTTCTCAAAAATAATCTACATATTATATAATATAAAATTGTAGGGGGCGTTAATTTGGTGTATGAACATTAAAAACACTAAATATGATAAAAAACGCTACGCTAAAATTGTGGGACTTACTTTTAAAAGAGGAATATTCGGCCTTTGATAGATCAGTACACAAAATTCTTTCTACGACACAGTTAGAACCCAAAAAAGAAACAATAAATAAAATTCTTGCTTACGCAATGTCGGTAAGAGGAATTAAAATGAAATCGAATGATAAGATTTTAATATCTTTAAATTAAGTGGTTTTGGTTAAAAAAAGGAGGCAACTGCCTCCTTTTTTTTAAGTTTGTAGCTGTGAATAAGCAAGAAAGAATCAAGCAATTTATTGCGCATTTTTCTGAAAATATGCCTGAGGCAAAAACAGAATTAGAGTATAAAAATGCTTTTGAACTCACAGTTGCGGTAGTGCTTTCAGCCCAGTGCACCGATAAGAGGGTAAATATTATAACTAAAAATTTATTTAAAGAAATGCCAGTGCCTCAGGTAATGGCTGAAGCTTCCATTGATGCTATTTTTGATCTGATAAAATCTTGTTCTTACCCAAGAAATAAAGCCAAACATCTTTCTGGTTTAGCCAAAATGGTAATTGCAGATTTTAATGGTAAAATCCCAGCAAATTTGGAGGACTTGCAAAAATTACCTGGTGTAGGAAGAAAAACCGCTAATGTAGTTGGGTCAGTATACTTTGATATTCCTGCAATGCCAGTTGATACTCATGTTTTTCGTGTAGCAAACAGAATTGGGCTTACTAAAAATGCTAAAAATCCTTTGGAGTCTGAATTGCAATTGCTAAAACTTTTCCCAAAGGAAAAATTAAATATTGCTCATCATTGGCTTATTTTACATGGAAGATATCTTTGTAAAGCAAGAAGACCTGAATGTGAAAGATGTGGCATTACATCTATTTGTAATTATTTTTTAAAAAAGTAATTTTGTTAATAAATCAAACTTATTTTTTTTCATGTTTGGAAAAGAATTTCTCTAATTTGTATAAAATAAATAAATTATGAGTAACAAGGATCAAAGCGAGAAATTAAAAGTATTAGAACTTACAATAGGTAAGTTAGAAAAGTCATACGGTAAAGGGGTAGTGATGAAATTAGGAGATAGGGTAGTTGAGAATATTGCTTCAATTCCTACAGGTTCTATAAACTTAGATCTAGCCTTAGGAGTAGGTGGTTATCCAAGAGGCAGAGTTATTGAAATTTATGGTCCAGAATCATCTGGTAAAACTACATTAACGATACATGCAATTGCAGAGGTGCAAAAGCAAGGCGGTGTGGCTGCATTTATTGATGCTGAACATGCTTTTGATGCTTCTTATGCTGTTGCATTAGGTGTTGATATTGATAATCTTTATATTTCCCAACCTGATAATGGTGAGCAGGCACTTGAAATAGCTGATCATTTAATTAGTTCAGGTGCTGTTGACTTAGTTGTTATTGATTCAGTTGCTGCGCTTACTCCTAGAGCAGAGATTGAAGGAGAGATGGGAGATAGCAAAATGGGATTGCATGCAAGGTTAATGTCTCAGGCTTTAAGAAAATTGACTGCTACTATAAGTAAAACGCAATGTACAGTTATATTTATCAATCAGTTAAGGATGAAAATTGGAGTGATGTTTGGCAATCCTGAAACAACTACTGGTGGTAATGCTTTAAAGTTTTACGCCTCTGTTCGATTAGATATTAGAAAGGTGAGTTCAATAAAAAATGGAGATGAGGTCATTGGTAATAGAACTAAAGTAAAAGTAGTTAAGAATAAAGTAGCTCCTCCTTTTAGAAATGTTGAATTTGATATTATGTTTGGGGAAGGGATTTCTCGCTCAGGTGAAGTATTAGATAAGGCAGTTGATTTAGAGATTGTTAAAAAATCTGGTTCTTGGTTTTCTTATGAAGACACAAAACTTGGCCAAGGTAGAGATGCTGCAAAACAAATGATTGCTGATAATCCTGAACTTTCTCTAGTGATTGAAACAAAAATTAAAGAAGTATTAACTTCTGCATAACATGATTGGTAAAATTGCATTTATTGCACTTTTAATTCTTGCCTCTTGTAGTTCTTTTAAGCAGAAGGAACAAAAATCTGAAATTCAAATACTTTCCGAAAAGATTGCTCAAAACCCAACAGATATTGATTTGTTGTATAGTAGGGTGGATTATAATAGATCAAAAAATGAGCTAGAATCAGCTTTGTTTGATTTAAAAGAGATTGTTAGGCTAGATTCATTAGATGCAAATAATCACTATAATATTGCTGAGGTTTATTTTGAGTTGTCCAAAGTTCAAAATCCAAATCCTAAATATCCTTCATTAGTTAAATATCATCTTGAAAAGGCAATTAAGATTGATCCTAAAAACAAAAAAGCGCTTGCTTTAATGGGGGAGTTGCTTTTAGCCTATAATAAATATGAAGATGCTATAAAATCGTTTAATGAGTCCTTAAAAATAGAGTATAATCAGGAAAAAACGCATATGTTGATGGGTTATGCCTTTAAACAATTAAAACAAACTGATGATGCAATTAATTGTTTTAGAAATGCTGTAAATATAAATCCTGATTTTTTTGAGGCTCATATGCAATTGGGTCAAATTTTTCATTTGTTAGGAGATACAACAGCATTGATATATTACAATAATGCACTCAATTTAAAACCTAAAGATGAGATGGTTTTGTATAATAAAGCACTATTTTATCAGAGTATGCTAGAATGGAACAAAGCTTTAGAGGCTTATGCAGCATTACATAAAGTAAGTCCTTTTCATAGTAGTGGCCATTATAATTTAGGATTTATTCATATGGAAATAGAGCTTTATGATGTTGCAACTAATAATTTCTCAGATGCTATTTATTCTAACTCTGAGTTTTATGAGGCTTATTATTCTAGAGGAAATTGTTTTGAAACTTTAGGAAATATTGCTCAGGCAGAATCTGATTATAAAAGAGCAATTGAGATAAATCCTGAATATACTTATGCCATTGAAGCATTAGAAAGTTTAAGAGCAAAGAATAAAAAATACAATAAAAAAAACAATAAATAATGAGTATTCAAGAACAAATTAATAATGATATAAAAGAGGCCATGAAAGCCAAAAATGTAGATAAGCTTGCAGCATTAAGAGCTGTAAAATCTGCGATAATGTTAGAAGCTACTAAGGATGGATCTTCAATAGTTTCTGATGAGGTTTCTTTAAAATTAATTGCTAAGTTGGTAAAGCAAAGAAAAGATTCTACGGCTATTTATATCGAACAAAAAAGACAAGATCTTGCTGATGATGAGATTAACCAATTGGTTTATCTTGAAGGATATTTACCTTCTCAAATGGGAGAGGATGAGGTAAGAAAAATTGTGAAAGAAGTAATTGCTCAAGTTGGGGCATCATCTTCATCTGATATAGGAAAATGTATGGGTCCGCTTATGGGAAGATTAAATGGAAAGGCTGAGGGTTCGCTAATTTCCAGATTAGTAAGAGAGGAGCTTTCGTAATTTATTAAAGTATAGATAATAAAAAAGGCGAACAGATGTTCGCCTTTTCTTTTTTGCACAGCTAAAAGTTTATTTTACTTTATCCATAACTGCTTTAAAAGCTTCTGGTTGATTCATTGCTAAATCAGCTAAAACCTTTCTATTAAGTTCAATTCCATGAGCGTGAATTTTTCCCATAAATTCTGAGTAAGACATTCCGTATTGTCTTACTCCAGCATTAATTCTTTGAATCCATAATGCTCTGAAATTTCGTTTCTTATTTTTTCTATCACGGTATGCGTATACCATACCTTTTTCTACAGCATTTTTAGCTACTGTATGTACATTTTTTCTTCTTCCAAAGTACCCTTTGGCGGCTTTTAAAAGTTTGTCTTTTCTAGCTTTTGAAGCTACTGCATTTACCGATCTTGGCATAATTTAATTGTTTTTTGGTAGATAGTGGCTTTTGATTTTTTGCTCTTAATTGAACTATATACCTGGTTAATAACCTAGTTTACTTTTTTTAAATACCTAACTGAAGTTTTACGCTTTTTGTATCAACTTTTGATACATATCCTGTTTTAGTTAAGTTGTGCTTTTGTTTGGTCTCTTTCTTTGTTAAGATGTGTGACTTAAACGCTTGCTTTCTTTTTAATTTACCAGAGCCAGTAAGTTTGAATCTTTTTTTGGCTCCAGCTTTTGTTTTCATCTTTGGCATAGTCTTTCTTTTTTATTTCTTCTTTTTTGGTGCTATAATCATTATCATTTTTTTCCCATCTAATTTAGGCATATCCTCTACAATTCCTACATCTTCTAGCGCCTGCGCTAGTCTTAAAAGTAAAATTTGACCTTGTTCTTTAAAGACAATAGTTCTGCCTCTAAAGAATACAAAAGCTTTTACTTTTGCTCCATCTTGCAGGAAGCTTTTTGCATGTTTTAATTTAAACTCAAAATCATGCTCTCCCGTATTTGGACCAAATCTTAATTCTTTTATAACAACCTTTTGTGCTTTACTTTGGATTGTTTTTAGTTTTTTCTTTTGGTCGTAAATAAACTTTTTATAATCAATAACTTTACACACTGGAGGATCCACATTAGGTGAGATTTCTACTAAATCTAGTCCTAGGTTTCTAGAGATCTTAAGAGCTTCATCAATTGAACATATTTTTGGTTCTATTTCTTCACCTACCATTCTTACGAATGCAGATGTTATCTCTTGGTTAGTTCTATGTAATTTTTTCGGAATTACTCTTCCTCTGAATGGTTTAGCTTGTGCGATTGTTTATTTGTTTTAGTTATTAAATATAATTAATTTATTTATTTCTGTTGTTATTAAATCTCCAAAATCTTCTACTTTTATGCTTCCTAAATCCTCTCCTCCATGTTTACGAACAGAGATTTTTTCTTCCTTTTCCTCTCTCTCTCCCACAACAATAATATAAGGGCTTTTTGAAACTTCTGCATCTCTAATTTTTCTACCTGTAGTTTCAGCCCTATAGTCAATGGGGCCGCAAATATCGTATTTTTTTAGAAATTGAGATACTTTTTCGGCATAATCGTGATATTTTTCACTGATAGGGATTATGATAAACTGATCAGGGGCTAGCCAAAGAGGGAAATTACCACCACAATGTTCTAATAAAACGGCTACAAATCTTTCCATGGAACCGAATGGAGCTCTGTGTATCATTACTGGCCTGTGCTTTTGATTATCGGCCCCTGTATATTCTAGTTCAAAACGCTCAGGTAGGTTATAATCTACTTGAATTGTGCCTAATTGCCATTCTCTGCCCAGGGCATCTTTTACCATAAAATCAAGCTTAGGACCATAGAATGCGGCCTCTCCATATTCAATAACTGTTTCTAATCCTTTTTCGCCAGCAGCTTCAATAATTGCAGCTTCTGCTTTTTCCCAGTTTTCATCCGAACCTATATATTTTGCTTTATTTTCACGATCGCGCAAAGAAATTTGAGCTTTATAATTGGTAAAACCTAGAGCTTTGAATACATAAAGTACCAAGTCAATAACTGCTATAAATTCTTGTTTTACTTGATCAGGACGAACAAAAAGGTGGGCATCATCTTGAGTAAATCCTCTAACGCGAGTAAGTCCGTGTAATTCGCCAGATTGCTCGTAACGATATACGGTACCAAATTCTGCAAAACGAACAGGTAAATCACGGTAAGAATATTGTTTTGTTTTGTAAATTTCGCAGTGGTGAGGGCAGTTCATAGGTTTTAAGAAGAATTCCTCTCCTACATTAGGAGTTCTAATTGGTTGAAAAGAATCTGCTCCATATTTTTCATAATGGCCTGAACAGACATATAAATCTTTACTTCCAATATGTGGGGTGATAACTGGAAGATAGCCTGCTTTTGTTTGTGCTTTTTTCAGGAAATTTTCTAGTTTTTCTCTTAGTTGAGCACCTTTAGGAAGCCATAGTGGCAATCCTTGACCAACCTTTTGAGAGAAAGTGAATAGTTCCATTTCTTTACCTAATTTGCGGTGGTCGCGTTTTTTTGCTTCTTCTAAAAGTTCTAGATGTTCAGTAAGTTCTTTTTGTTTAGGAAATGAAACTCCATAAATACGAGTAAGTTGCTTGCGATTTTCATCTCCTCTCCAGTAGGCACCAGCAATATTTAATAACTTAATGGCTTTTATTTTTTCGGAGGAAGGAAGGTGAGGTCCTTTGCATAAATCGGTGAAATTACCTTGGGTGTAGAAAGTGATATTTCCATCTTCTAAAGCTTCTAATAGTTCTAATTTGTACTCATCTCCCTTAGAAGTAAAGTAGGCAATAGCTTCCTTTTTTGAAACTTCTTTTCTGTCAAAAGTCATTTGCAAAGCAGCCAACTCCTTCATTTTTTGCTCAATTTTTGGCAATTCATCAGAAGAAAGTACACGATCGCCTAAATCGACATCATAATAGAAACCATTATCAATAGCAGGCCCAATACCAAGTTTTACTCCAGGGTAAAGTGCTTCTAATGCCTCTGCCATAATATGTGCTGAAGAATGCCAAAAACTCATTTTTCCTTGTTTATCATTCCAAGTATGTAGGGTAAGAGTGGCATCAGTAGTGATAGGACGATAAGCATCCCAAACTTCATTATTTACGCTTGCTGAAAGCACATTTCGAGCCAAACCTTCAGAAATTACCATAGCAATATCCATTGCTGTAGTTCCACTTTTTACTTGCTTGATACTTCCATCAGGAAGAGTAATGTTAATCATTTGTTTGTGTTAAAGGCTGCAAATATAAGGATTAGAAGTTAGATATTAGTAGTGAGATTTTAGATTTTGGGGTGACTATGTTTCGTCAAACGAATTAGTAGTTATTAATTTGTTTGAAAAAGTACTCCCATCAAAAATATTGGCAGTGTTTTTATGCTAAATTTGCTTTATGACTCTAAACGAATACATTTCAAGAATAAATCAAACATATAGACTTGGTAATGCAACTGAACATACTTATCGTGGAGATTTAGCGACTTTATTACAGTCATTGGCTGCTGAAATTATCGCAACGAATGAACCCAAAGGTGAAAAATGGGGAAGAGTAGATTATGCCATTTCAAAAAAAGGAATAAACATTGGATTTATTGAGGCAAAAGATATTGGAGATAATGATCTTGAAGGCAAAAAGAAAACGGGTAATCAGGAACAATTTGACAGATATAGGGCAGCCCTATCTAATTTAATAATAACCGATTATATTGATTTTCATTTTTATAAAGAAGGAATATTAACTGAAAAAATTTCAATTGGAAAAATTGAAAACAATTCAATTATCCCATTAAGCCAAAACTTTCAGAGATTTACAGATTCATTTAAAAATTTTACTGACCAAACCCCAATAACCATTAAATCACCAACACGATTGGCAGAAATGATGGCGGGGAGGGCTCGTTTGATGGCAGATATTATTGAGAAGTCATTGAATGAA